>CEUQ01066551.1_pt1 | contig 24136 bp, 21 predicted proteins | sample 361491 | NCBI WGS metagenome assembly CEUQ01 (sample SAMEA2622796, study PRJEB7988) | marine metagenome | biome: marine biome (ENVO:00000447); feature: marine epipelagic mixed layer (ENVO:xxxxxxxxx); material: "saline water (ENVO:00002010), including plankton (ENVO:xxxxxxxx)" | depth 120 m | reverse complement strand
TACTATCAGCTTCTGTCCAACCTGCAACAACTTGCCCATAAGCTGCAGGGCCTGTGCTAATAGCTGCAACAATTCTTTCCGCTTCATAAATAACATTATCACATACACTCTCATTCATATCTTCAATCTCACACAATTGCACTCTCATCGTTACAATGCCTGGTCTATTACCACTATTTAATGTCACACTAGCCTCACCATTAGCAGTTTCTGAAATAACAATTGGTATTGTTCCAGAAGAAGGGATTCCATCTAACATAATATCATTACTATAATCTCCATCACCTACAGGACAGGACCCATCAATTGGAAATGGACATGGAACTGAGAAAATAACTGCATATGGATCATTAACGATATTTCCACCACCATCTTTAATAACTGCTGTGATAGTTACAGATTCTGTGCCACCTCCTCCTGTAACCATTAAATTATTATCTGTAGGAATTTCTATTTCTAAATTAATAGCATCACCAGTTAACACTCCAATATAAGTTTCATCAATCAAATCATCATAGGTAGCTCTTATTTTTCCAGTTCCAGTTTGACTTAAAGGAGTAAATGTACTAGAGGCCATTCCATCTGAGTCAGTTTGAACATATTCAGGATACATTTCACCAAAATCTACTGAACCATCTGGACCATCTTCAGGAAGAAGACTTTCAAAATGTATGTATTGATCAGGTATTCCTACCCCAGATTCTCCATTAAGAGTACCTGTTAAATAAGCTGTTATTGTAGCCTGTTCACCTAGTGCTATTGTATCTGGTTCAGCTGACAGTATATCTAAAACTTGATTTTCAGTAAGTAAATTACCATTTTCATATCTTATTATAACTGTATCTGAAACTGAAGTGTCATCAACATATGTTCTAATTTTAGTAATTTCATTAAAATTAAACATTCCTTCATCATTTACATTAGAAGATGGATTTACATAGAATGTTTGTTGTGCTCCAGAAGAATCTGCTATAATACTACTAGACTCCAAATAACCAATTCCATTGTCTAGAATAGAAAAATTTATAGCAATATCTGTTAATTTTCCTTTGTTTGCATCAAGAGGTATAACAGAAAATTCTACTGTTTCTTCTTGATTTAAATCAACAATATCTATAAATAAATTTCCATTATTATCAATATTTAATGAATTAACACCACTAGGGTCTTCTGGCCCCACACCAGATCCATTTTGTGCTATCCTTTCATCACACGATAGGGTAAATATGATTAAGTAACAAAGTGGTATTAAATATTTAAAGATTCTACTTATCATTTTTATCTCCCTCTTGATTTTCTTCTAATACATTCTCTGCAGCTCGATGCCTATCTGATTTGTTAATTCCTGAATATGTATCTTGAACTATTTTTGGTGTAATCTGAATTATTAAATCAGTTTTTCTTTCAATTTCTGAACTGCTCGTAAAAAATTTCTTACCAAAATATGGAATGCGCCATAATAATGGAACTTTATTGGTTTCGTATCTTTTATCAGATCCTAAAAGACCTGCAATTACAATTGATTCTTCATTTTGAACTCTAATAGTAGTATTAGATACTCGTTTTTTTACCCAAGGAATATTTTGATCTGGACCAATAAAATCATAAATTGAACTTACCTCTGGAGTGATTTCAGTAGTAATAAATCCATCTTGATTCACCGTAGGTAAAATATCTAATTTAATTCCAATCTCTTCTCTTGCAACTTGTACTTGACCTCCAACACCTCCGCTCGATAATATGTAAGGAACCACATCTACCATTGATATACTTGCAGCATGACCATTAATAGTTACTACCTTAGAATTTGCAAGAACTGTTGCTTCATTATTTTTTATTAACATATCTAAAGTCACATCAAATGCTGTCATTTGTCTACTAAATCCAATACTATTATCAGGACTAATTCTTTGAAAGTACATTTGTCCTGGAACTTGGCCAGTAGTCTGTGGCTCAAAAGCTTCAATAATTTCACCAGCATCATTAATTGTATAATTCATTCCAGGTACTAATGAACCTGTAACTCCATCAGTACCAAGATTAATAGGTGCTGCATTTTCAGCTATAACAGTTGATAATTTTGCTAATTTGGACCAATCTATACCTAATTTTTCTTCATCTGCAGATGAAATTTCAATTAATCTTGCTTCCAGCATTATTTGAATTGCAGGCATATCTATTGATGTAATTACATCATTAATTTCAGCAATTTTTTTTGGACTAGCTTTAATAAGAAGCTTATTACTTGATTTATCTATCGTTACATTTTGAGTAATATTTTTTAAAAGATCTTTTACATCAGTTGCATTTGCATATTTTAAATCAATAACGTAAGTCATTAAACCAATCTCTTCATTTAATTTACTTGCCTCAGCAACTAAAATTGATTTTCCTTTTACTTCATAACTAAGTCCTGAAGCTCTAATTATAAGATCAAGTGCTTCTAAAATTGGAATATCATCCAAATGAATGGTTAATTTCTTATCTTGAGATACAGTTGGACCTGTTACAATATTATAATCACTATCTTCAGCTATGATCGATAAAATACTTGACAAATTAGCATCTTCAGCATGAATTGTAACTAAATTTTCATTAATTGATTGTCCTATTATAAATGTTATAGATAATAAACCTATTATCTTTAATGTTATTCTTCGCATATGTTTAATCCATTATTTATTATTTTTTAAGTTCGTTATAGCTTTCAACATAAAATACTCTAATCCCTGTTGGATATTTTATTACAACAGAATCTTTAGAAAATGATTCAATAATCATATCTGTATCTTTTATGTTTTCACCTTTTTTATAAAAATTGCCTTTAGAAGTTCTATAATCAATCATCGCACGATTATTAGTTACACCTCTAAAAATAGGGTCGTTTGATTCCCAGTCCGACTTTGAATCTGTTTTAATGCCGGCCCTTGTATGCCCTGTAATTGCTTTTTCAATAATAGTTACTACATCAGGAACAAAATTAATTCTTTTATTTTGATTGCCAGATATAAAATCAGTTTTTTTCTCCATCTGCTTATTATCTTTAACTTCAGATTCTTTTTTATATTCTAATTGATATGCTCTAAACTCTGAATATTTTGAATATGCACCAAAAATTGAAATAAAAATTATCAAAGTTGATAAGCCTATTAAAACCTTCCAAAAAAATTGTTGCCTTAAATTCATTATTTTTTACCTATATTTATTTCATTAACTTTCATATGAACATAAACCCCAGCAGTATTTTTCTGTATGGGATTTTTAATTTTTAATTCTTCAATATTGTATATTCTATCATTTTGTTCAAGTGAAGTAATAAATGAAACAAGATTATCATATTCACATACAAACTCTAATTGATATAATTGTTTGTTTATTTTATTTGAAAATCTTGAATTACCCAATTTAATGCTTCGTTTGTAATCGATATCTAAATCTTTATCTTTGATAATTCCTTGAATCAATTTATCAAATTTAGAATCAAACCCCTCATATATACCCTGTTTTGTATTAAATGTCCAGAATTTTGGATGATTCTTAATGACTGCATTAATCAAATTTTCTTTATCGTTTGCCATCATTTTTGCAAAAATATAATTATCTTTAGCAGCTTTGTGAAATATTTTAACCTTTTTAATTTTTTCTTTTTTATTCTTCATATAAACAGACTTTGCCTGTGGCTTATCGATGATTGTAACCCAATTATTAATAGCATAGGATACTATTATAAACAAAATAATTGATGATATAAAAAATAAATTTCTCTTCATTTTAACCTAAAAATCCTCTCATCTACTTTTTATTTGATAATGTAAGAATGACTTTATAGTATTCTTGCTGTTTATGATTATCTTTTTCTGGCCTTAAATCATAAGAATTAAAATCACCATCACTCATAAAATTATTAGTAATGTTTTCAATTAATTCAAATTTATTATCAGTATATTTTTCAATTTCTGAAATCAATGTAATTATAAGCTCTTTTTTGTCATAATGATATTCAAAATCTAGTAGCGACATGCTTTCCGGAATATCAAATGCTAATAACTCTAATTTATGAGCTAAAGAAACCCTTTCTGACTCAACCTCAAATAGCCTATCAATATCAGCTTGACTAATTGATAAATCTAAGTTTCCTTCCCCTTTATTATAATTTTCATAATTTTGACGGATTTTATTTGCATCTTCAATTAGCTTATTTGCATTATCTAGCCTGGATGAAATTAATTGGTTGTATTTATTTAAAATAAAGAAATTAAAAGAAAGAATTAAAATAAATAAAACAGAAAAAACTGAAAAAATAATCCATCTATTTTTTTCTTTTTTAATTTCTGCCAACTCAAAACGACTAACGGTTTGATTTAAATTTATTTTTATCAATTTTGAACTCATATTAATCTTTATCCATTTCTCTAATGGCCAATCCAAATGAAACAGCATATTTTGAAGCATTATCTATACTGTCCTTCATTTCAAGCTTATTAAAAGGATTGAGCTGCTCAAACTCAACATTTAAATTTGAATTTAAAAAATCTACAACTCCTGGCATAGATGATGAGCCTCCTGATATATAAAATTTATTATATGATAATCCAGTCTTAGATTTCATGTAATATCGTAATGTTTTACGAATTTCATCTGATAAATCTGATAAAACATTTCTTTGAGAAATTTGAATTGAATTAGACTCTGAATCATTATCTGATTCAAAAATACTTACACCTTCAACTTTTTTGCTATTTTCAGCTTCACTATAATCAGAACCTTTTAATTTCATTATATCTAAATTAATTTGATGACCCCCAATTGAAATCTCTCTTGTTAACAATTCTTGATTATCACCATAAACTAGAATTGTAGTATTTAATAAACCTATATTTAATAATACATCAACATGATTATCTATACACTCATAATTATATTGATAACAATTGAGTAAAGCTATTGGGTCTGTATCAAAAACTGGATGTTTGAGACTACAACTTTTGATTATAAGATTATGGTTTTTAATTATTTTTTGAGTAGTAGCAACTAACAGCATATCTAATTTATCAATTTCTTTAGGGTTTTGACCCAATATATGATAGTCAACAACTGGATCACTACCATCTAAAGGTACATGTTTTTTTGCTTCAAAATTTAAAATTTCAATTAATTCAGATTCTTCCATTTCAAGCATAGTTAAAGGTTTAATACTTACTTTAGAACCTGAGATTGATGAAATAATTTTGTCTACTTTTTTAATATTAATATTTAGTTCATCACACAACTCTTTAAATGCAGATTGCCAATGAGAAACTTCTAGCTTATCAGGATCAAATCCTGATAAATTATTAATAATAGTTTTTTCTCCAACACTATAAATTTCTTTATTATTTATGACTACTATTTTTATAGAATAGTGTCCAAAATCAATTCCTAAAATCATTATTTTCTCATTTTCTTAAAAAGTACTATTATATCCAACAATTTGTATATCTAATTCACCACTACCATCATCAAATTCAATAGCAGGATAAAATGGTGGAGGATTACAATCCAAATTTGCATCATAATGATAACTTTTATCCATACCTATTGATGCATTTCCATATGGACTACTTGGATTTCTTTTCATGTAACCTCTATGCTTTTGTACTACTCCGCCCCATAAATATACATAACCCCTTAAATCATTATCACCTGTATTACCAAAATTATCTCCTCTTCCATCACCCCAAGGAGCATCATGAGATGTCTGTGTACCTAAAGGATAAACAGTTGAAGTTATACTATTAGTTGTATTTTGCCAATATTGAATAACAAAAGATTCATTTAATGCAATTAAGCCAGCATTTATTACAACATCACCTAAATTTCCTTGATTACCTCTACCATTATCTTGAGTATTGGCAATATATATATTTGCACCTGAAACTAGACCCATAATATTATCAGAGCCCCCATCACAAGCATCATCAGGCTGAAATTCAGACATGTTTCCATTTTGAACATAAACAGGAGCTCCAGAGGCTTCCCCTATAGCATCATTATTAATTAAATCTCCAGTAATCCATATATTATTCCAAATTGTATCAACTGGATGATTAGGTGTTCCACCTGGCCATGCATGCCTTCTGTAAACTGTATATTCATCTGTAACAACAGTATAACGACCAGTATATGTGCCATGGACTCTTACCGGTCCACCCTTAACATATATCACAGTATTATCTCCTCCTTGAAATGTTACAGGTGTAAATGCAGTTTGAATATTACTATCACACAAGCCATCACCATCAATATATGTTCTGTCCATATCAAAATGATGTAAACCTGCTGGACCAGAAATAGTCGAATTTAAAAATTGATCATTCCAAAGACTAAAAGAATCTGGATATTTCGCATGATATGATGCTAAAAAATCTAAGTATTGAGGACAAGTTCTTAAATCTGCAGCATGATCTTCATGGTCACATTGACCAAAATATTCTCCTTGATCCCTAAGGTATAATTGATTAGAAAAAGGATATGCTGCCTGTTCTGAAGATATGCATGGTTTAAGATGTGGAGGCATTAAATACCACCATTGACTTACCGTATATTCACCATTTGAATGAAATTCAATATCTGTCATAATTAAAGTATCTTTAAAGGGAAGAGTATTAATAATCTTTCTATCAGCTTCTATAATATGTGTAGCAGCTGTTTTTAAAGTTTCATATCCTGCAGGTGGAAGTCTAACAGGAGGTTTAGATACAGTATCTACATCTGAACCCCAGCCGCCAAACATATCTTGATATGATGAACACCCACCTAAATCTATAGGGGTACTATTTGTAAGATGAACCTTTGCATCAGAAAAGTCAGGGCACCCATAATCACTTATAACTAATTGCCCATTACTTTGAACAATTCCATCTAAAATATCATTATTACCAAAGTTAACCTCTCTTCTGTCTCCTGGCCCATCAAAAACAAAAGGTGCTCCACCAGCTTCTTCAGAATCAGTTAAATACATATAAATACCAAGAGTTTGTGGACGAGCAGGCATCGATACTAATACCGAGCATGGATACATTGTGCCTCTATGAGTTCTAACTTCATGTATTCCATATACCTCTGCTATACGATTCCCGGTTTGATCAAAAGAAAACTCAGGCTCTAAATAATATCCCATATTATTATCTATTTCCTCACCTTCTAAACCATCATAACCTTCTATAAAATCTACCTTCCATAAATATTCATAAGCTTTTCTTGCCATACCTGTTTCAGCATTATAGAAAGCTTTTATTTTGGCTATTCTTCTATTATTATAATAATCTCTATTCATGGCCCAGCCATAGAAACCTAATACAAATGACACTCCACACAGTCCGATAAGAAGTGTAAATGCTAAAATTCCACCTTTGTTAATATTATTATTTTTCATTTTATTTAATTATTATTGTAAACAGCTGCTTTCCTTGTAAAAATAGTTTTTTGAAATGGAAACTCTTCAGTCACCTTTCTTCCTCCTCTATTATAATTTAATTGAATTCCTAAAAAAACATCTATCACTGCATCTCTTAAATCAGGATTTACTCCTATTCCATCAAAAGCAGTTTTTGCTTTAAATTCAATTACCTGCATATAATAATTTTTATTTTTATCTTTATTATGAAAAAAAGCATTCTCTAAAGGCATTCCATCAACCAAAATTCCTTGATTCACTCTGAAATCGTAAACCTTTAAAGAGTCTATATTATCTGCTGTTTTAAATTCACAAATTATTTGTCCTGGATTATCAATGTTGACTTTATTAGCATTAATTGTACTTAAAAAAATGTCATTCATTACATTATCAGCATATTTTTTTACATTCTCTCTATACATTTGCTTATTAAGATAAAAATTAGATTCTCCAACAACATATACCAAACCTCCTGCTATAATAGTTGCAATCATTATTGAAACCATTAATTCAACTATTGTAAAGCCTTTGTTTAGTTTATACCTTATATTTAACATCATCTTTAATCTAAAACAAGTTGACTTACATTTAATTTTATGGTAGTGTCTCTACCGGCTCTTCCAAATCTAGAAACCATTTTATACTTTAAACTAGCTTCAATATCAAAAATTTTTGCATGAATACTTTCTGTCTTTCTATTTCTAATAGAATGTGAAAGATAACCTATAGTATTACAGCCCGTACCAACACCAGTTTGATTAACCATATCTCTTATAGTTTTGTACTCAACACATACCCTTCTATCTCTATCGCTTGAAGATTGAATTCTATTTAAAGCCACTTGAGCTTTGAATTCTTCCATTTTGTTTGATACAACACTAAAAGCATTATGTCTCAACTCAACATTTCTTAAAGAATTATCAGTTGTAACAACTCCGTACATAATAGAACCTGTAATCGCTACTATAATCAATGCTGCAATTACAACCTCCACTAATGTAAAACCTAATTCAATTTTCTTAACCATACTGATTTAAAAAATTGCTTTTTCAAAAAGCTCAGGATTATCAGCTACATATTTAGCTTCTTCTTTATCAATTAATCCTTGAGATACTAATCTTTGTAAATCCTGATCTAAAGATTGCATTCCTTCTTGGGCTCCTGCTTGAATAATAGAAGGAATTTGATATATTTTATCTTCTCTAATTAAATTTCGTACCGCTGAATTAACAATTAAAATTTCAGATGCCGGCACTCTACCATCTGTCTTTTTTGGTAATAGCTTTTGTGCTACAACTGCTTCTAAACTCTCAGAAAGCATCGACCTTATTTGATCTTTTTGACCTGCAGGAAATACATCTATAATCCTATCAATAGTTTTTACAGCATTTGATGTATGCAATGTAGATAATACTAAATGTCCTGTCTCTGCGGCAGTTAATGCAAGCTGGATAGTCTCAAGATCTCTCATCTCACCAACCAATATTACATCAGGATCTTCTCTTAAAGCTGATTTTAAAGCATTTGCAAATGAATGTGTTGAATGGCCTAATTCTCTTTGATTAATTAAAGATTTAATTGAGCTATGATAATATTCAACAGGGTCTTCAACAGTAATTATATGTTTATTTTTATTTTCATTAATTTGATTAATCATAGCTGCTAAAGTTGTTGATTTTCCACTACCAGTAGGTCCTGTTAATAGAACTAGCCCCTTATCTAAAAAAGCTAACTGATTAATAATGGGAGGGATAGACAATTCTTCAGATGATAAAATTACAGATGGAATGATTCTAAATGCAGCAGCCAAACCATTTATTTGATTAAAGAAATTAACTCTAAATCTTCCAAAATTTTCTAACTCATAAGAAAAATCAATTTCTAATTTTTCAGATAGTATTTTTTGCTGATTTTTATTCAATACTTCATGACTAATTTTTAACATTTCATCATGAGTTAAACTTGGTAGCTGAAGTGTTTGCATTACTCCATCAATTCTAACCATTGGAATTGAACTACTACTTAAATGTAAATCAGATGCTTTTGCCTCAACAGCATATTTTAAAAGATCATTAATGTTGGTTGACATTACTCACTTGCCTCGAATCCGTAACCAGAAAATTCTCCAGTAGTCCTATCATACCGAAGTTCTTTACCTGCTCCACCATCCATTTCATCAGAACTTGTTGCAATAAACATATCTCCAGAAATTTCAACTTTCCATTTTCTTTTCAAAGCATCACTCACATCAATAAAAGCTTTCATTTCCAACTCATCTAAAGTAGTTTGTTGTCCACCATGCATTGCTTCATACATTTCTGATGCAGATGAAACCTCTTTTAATAAAAGTTCTGCTTCAGATGCATAACCTTTATCAACATAGCCTCTGTATGAAACAAAAGCTAATCCAGCTAATATAGCCACAATAACTAAAACAACTAATATTTCTACAAGAGTAAAACCTTGAGATAGCTTTTCTCTATTTTTTCTAAATTTATTTAACATATGTACTCCAAATTAATATTTCAAGTTATTCTATAGACCATTAATATAAAGCTAATCAACCAATTAATTAAATTAATAAATGTTGCATTTTGTAATAAGAATTAAATAATTATTTTTTTATTTTTATTACTACTTTTATTCACTTTTGAAGTAGCTGCCTATTTCTTTCAAATAAAATTGCACTCACAGTCGCAGACACATTTAAAGAATTAATATTACCTAACATAGGAATTGTTGCTATAGAATCGCAATGTTTTAATGTGTTTTTTCGAATCCCTTTACCTTCGCTACCAAAAATAAAAACAATCTTTCCTTTGTAATCTAAATTATACCAATTAGATGCACTAACTCCATTTTCGACTCCAATAATCCAAAAGCCTTCTTTTTTAAGCATTTTTAGTGTTTGAGCTATATTGCCAATCATGTAAATTGGACAATTTAAAAAAGCTCCCTGACTAACTTGAAAAACAGAATTAGTTAAACCAACTGTTCTATTATGAGATAATAAAATTCCATTTATTCCAGCACACTCAGATGTCCTTATAATTTGTCCTAAATTTTGAGGATCTTCTATTGATTCTGGAATTATTAAACAAATATTATCATCTGAAAAAATAGGCAAAGCATTATATGGTTTAAATGTAAAATTAATTACAATACCTTGAGAACGAATATTAGGAAATTTTTTATCAAATTCTGTTTTTTCTAGAATGCTACATTTATTGTTTATAGAAGTAATATTTTTTTGTATATATTTTTCCTTAGAAGCCTTGCCATTTTTAAGTAAAAATATTTTAAGAATACTATCTTTTTTAATTTTTAATAATTCGCATGAATTATTAATGCCATAAATAGAGTAAATATTCTTAGTATGCTTTTGTTTCATTTTATAAAATTATTTAATTGTAAAAACATTATCAGAAAAACCAACATGTCCATTATTAGAAGAAGATACAATTTTGACTAAACATTTATTGCTAAATTTAATATCATCTGAAATAACCCAATTATAAACACCGCCATTATCTATGTTTTCAGAAATTAACTCCCAAGATTTCCCATTATCTGTTGAATAGAAAATATCAACTTTTTGTATATCATTCATTAAATCTTCCCAATAAACAAATGTAGATGTACCCCTATATATTAAATCTCCTCCATTTGGAGTAATAATATTAAATGCTTTAGTACTACCTTTGATTTTAAATAAACCATCACTAACATCAAAAATTTCTTTATTATTAATGCTTTGGACTTTAACCTTATAAAAATTACTTGATTCAATACGATCATCTAAAATCCAATCAAATGTACCAAAATTTGGTGCTTTTAAACTAATAGGAATCCAATTTTCTCCTGCATCTAGAGAATAAAATAAATCAATATTTTTATCATATATTTTTTTAATACTCCACACAATATTTACCACATCTCCAATCTTATAACTTTCATCACCATTAGGGCTTAATAATGTTAAATTAATACTTTGCTCTAATACTTCAAATGTTTTAAGGTTTACAATACTATTATCAGAATCTAACTCAGCCTTTATAATCATTTTATCAAAACCCTTAATCGATGGTACATTCCATAAATATTGCTCAGCATCAATCTTATTAGCAATTTTGTTCCAACTCAATCCTCTGGTTAAAGAATAATATAAATTATATAAACGATTGTCTGAATTTTTTATATCTACATTTATATAAAATGGCATATTAGTTTTTATAGTATCCTGAATATTATTTTCAACTTTAACAATAGGGGCTGCATTAATTTTATAAAAACTTAAATCATCAATAAAGTCATATTCAATATTAGAAATTGAAATTTTTAATAAACAGTCTTGGTGCGGATTTTCTAAATTAGGAATCTCCCAGTCATAATATGTGCCTGAAATAGAAACCTCATCAACCATTTCCCAATCTTGACCACTATTTAATGAAAAATAAATTTTTCCAATTTGATCATCTAAATATGTACTCTCCCAAGAAATTCTTTTTACATCATTATAATTATATTCTTTATCATTATTAGATAACAATCTTAATAAACCCCTAGGCCTTTTAATTTTAAAATTATCTGTAATTGAAAAATTATCCTTATTATATCTGTCAATAATTTTAAGTTGACAAGATGAGGATGTTTTGCTAACAAAAGGTATTTTAATTATCTTATTTCCAGAGTCTATAATATTTTCATAAATAGTTTTCCAAGTTTGACCATTGTCTTCAGATAATAAAACATCTAAGTATTTATCAGAAAGATTATAACTTTTCCAATTCAATGCCAAAGAATCAAAAACATTAAAAATATTGTTATTTAAATTATTTTCAATCATTATTAATGGCTTCTCAGTTATTTTTAAACTATAATCTGATACAGAATAAACCTCTGGCTGGACACTACTTTCCACCTTAAATAAACAATCAACTGTATTTAAACTAGGAATCAGCCAATTATAATAACCTTTATTTGGGATGTCAAGAGCTATTACTTTCCATGATACAGCCTGATTATCAGAATAATATAAATTAATTCTATTTTCTCTTATATTTTTAGAATCCCACATTATTTTATAATTTGATTTATCTTCAATAACTAAATCCTTTTCTATAGGTGTTTTAATTGATATTTCAGGTTCTCCATACAAAATAAAATGACCGTTATTTATATCATATATTCTTGAATTATTTGATAATTCTACTTTTATTTTAGAAAATTTAGAAGTTGAATCTAAAGCAGGTATTTGCCAATTAAATTTTCCTTTGTTTGGAACCCCTCTACTAATAGCTATCCAATCTAAACCTTTATTTTGAGAATAATAAATATTTACTTTTTTTCCTCTTACATTTATTACATTCCAATCAATCTTCATTAAATCACCTAAATAATACTTTTGATTATTTGTAGGATTAGAAATCTTTAATTTAGATGTTTTAGAAATAGTGAAAGATTGTTCAGAAATATCATAAATATTTTTATTTTCAACAGCAACTATCTTAATTTTACAATTTTCAGATTCAATATTAGGAACTTTCCACAAATATTCATTTGTTAATACTCTAGATTCTAAACGGTCCCATGTTCTTCCTCCATTATCAGAAAAAAATATCTTAAACAACTCAGCCTTTAAACTATTAGATTTCCATTGAATTTTAAATCTAGAACCAGATTCAATCAATTCTCCGCCATTTGGATATTTAATTCGTATTTTATTGGTTTGATTTATAATAGTAAATCTTTTTGAAATCTGAGTCGCTTTATCTGAATTAGTTGTTATTTTGATTAAACAATCATAAAAAACATCATCTAAATGAGGAACATCCCATATATAAAACCCTGTATCAACCATTCGATCAGAAATTGATGTCCAATTATGTCCACCATTTATAGAATAATATATATTTATTAATTCATTACCTAAATTTTTTGACTCCCATACAATCTTAGCATTTTCTCCACCCGTAAAAACATTTTCATTTGAAGGAGAAATTATTTCTATAAAAGGGCCATCAATCCTAAATTCTTTTTTTGAAACTCCTCTTAAAGACCCATCAAAATTTTCAATTTTTATTAAACAGCTATTGCTATTTACAGAAGAAACTTCCCAATTATACTCGCCATCATTTTCAGTGATAGCTAATAATTCCCAATCATATCCTGAATTTGAAGAAAAATAAATTTTAATTTTTTCAGATTGATTAATATTTTTATTTATTTTCCATTTTATGGCATGAGTTGAGCCAATTTTTAACTTAGCCCTACTTTTTGGAGAAGTTATTTTTATATTAGAGGAAGAAAAGAGTAAACTAAAAATAATTATAAAAATTATATATGAATAATGATTTTTAATTATTAACTCTCTTATTTATCAGGCAAACTAACTGGTATATCTAAAAATTTTAATATGTCATTTCTAAGTGCAGATGTCCAGTAATCTCCAATAATAGCACTTGGGTATCCCCTAACAACAAAATTATCTCTATTAATTAGATAACTTAAAGGTACAGAGTTTACTCCATAATTTCGATTTACATCATTCATTATATCTGGTGAGCTAAATAAAATTTTATAATCTACTGATATTTTTTTAGAAAATTTATCTAGCTGTTCTTTTGTATCACTAACACTAACACCCAATATTTCAAACCCTCTATCATTGAATTCATTATATAAATTATTTAATTCTGGAATTTCAACTATACAAGGTCCACACCAAGTAGCCCAAAAATTTAATAATACTACACTTCCTTTAAAGCCACTTAAAGTAATAATTGAATCACTATTTTCACTTTGCAAAAGTTTTAAAGAAAAATCGTATATAGGAATATATTCTGGTTCATCTTTTTGATTTGCATAACTTGGAGTATAATTATCTTGTTCATAAATATTTGAGCCTGCACTAATAGTAGAGAGCATAAATGAGAATAGTATAAACAAATAAAGTTTCACTTATTTTCCTTTTTTCAAAAATTGATAAAAATCATCCTCGCTGCAATAGCCAATTGGGCCAGATAATATTTTTTCATCAGAATTGATAATTACATATAGGGGCTGGGCTGCATTATTATATTTTTCAGTTTGGATATGTAAATTTTTAGACCCTAGTTGTTTTATAATTTTATCACCACTGTTTAGCCAATCATTTTCATTTAATTGATACTTACTATCAACAAATAAAGAAACTATAATGAAATCATTTTTAAGCATATCTAAAATATGAGGTTTTGACCATACATTATGTTCCATTAATCTACAATTCTCACATGCAAAACCTGTAAAATCTAAAAATATTGGTTTATTTACTTTCTTTGAATATTCAATAGCTTCATCATAATCAAAGAAACCTTTTAAGCCAAGAGGCATTTTAAAATTTTTCAAATTCTGAAATTTAACTTTAGAGGGAAAATCTTTATATACATTATTGGACTCAATCTGATCAAATCGCTCTGCTATATCAAATTCTTGTGTGCTTGGTGGAGGAAGATAGCCACTAAGCCATGATAATGGGGCTCCAAATATTCCTGGAAAAATTGCCACAACAAATGAAAATGAAGATATCGCTAAAAATAATCTAAATACTCCAATTTTATCATTATCATCATCATGGTACAACTTTATTTTTCCTAATAAATAGAAACCAAGAAGTGTAAAGATAACAATCCATATAGATAAATAAATTTCTCTGTTTAAAATCCCCCACTGATTTGTCAAGTCTGCTTTGCTTAGAAACTTTAAACTAAATGCCAATTCTACAAATCCAAGAAAGACTTTAATTGAATTTAAATTAAATCCCTTAGGCAGATTATCAAGAGTTTTAGGAAAAATAGCTGTTAAAGTAAACACTAATGCAAAAGACAATGAAAAACCAAGCATCCCTATAATTGGCTTTAAAAACTCACCATCAGATGATAAAATTAAAACACTTCCAACAATTGGGGCCGTACAAGAAAAGCTAATTAATACCAATGTAAATGCCATGAAAAAGATTCCAATAATACCACCCTGATCAGCCTTTTTATTAATTTTATTTAAAAATGAATTTGGAAGAGCAATTTCAAATGCTCCAAAAAATGATAATGCAAATATGAAAAAGATAAGAAAAAATATTACATTTGCTGTAGCACTTGTTGCAAGTGCATTTAATGCTGCAGCACCAAGAAGAAAAGAAAATCCAAGGCCTAATATTATAAAAATTAATATAATTGATAAGCCGTATATAAATGGTGCTGATTTTGTCTGTTTATTATCACCTTTACTTGTAAAAAATGATACTGTCAAAGGAATCATCGGAAACACACATGGTGTAAATATTGCAGCTAAACCTGCTATAAATGCTCCCAGAAAGAAAGCAAACAATGAATCAGAGCTAGATTCCTTTGTGTTATTTTGTGCATTATCCTTATAGTGATGAATTTTTCCATCATGATAACCAATATCTTGACTATATAATTTATTATACTTAACAAAAGGGATTGGCTCAGTATAATTTCCTTCTGCAATGATTAAAGAATTTTCTTCCCAATATATATCTGTGTTACCTGTACCAAGTGGGGACAATAAAGTGTCAGTTGTAAAAACATGATACCCAGGATTAATATTAAAATTTATAGTATATTCAACAGAGGTTTCTGAAGTTTGATTAAAACCATCTATATTTAATAACCCCCAATCAGGAAGCTTAGGATTATTATTACAGGTTATATCTTCTAAATTTTGACTAAATGTTATTAAATCATTTGATTTGTTAACTTGATGAACAATCTCCTCTGTTATTGGTATACATGCCATTGTATCACAGGCCTGAAAAGATAAAAAGCCTTCCAAAAGATAACTGTCTTTATTAGTTAAAGCACTTGAATCTATATCATATGTTCTAGATATAGTTACCTGCCCAGAACATAAAACAATAGAAAGGAAAGTAAATAATGCTATTTTATATAACTTTTTCATAATTTATTTTTATCTACCACTCTTATTTTTTTTATAATAACAGGAATAACTGGATTATCACTTCTTAATTTACCCATGATTTCTCTTTTATATTCATCTTTTTTTCTTTTTTCTGGAACCTTAAAATAAATAGGTTTACGACTCCTAGGAAGCTTGAGTGTAACCCAATCTTCTATATTTTCTCCATCAGGAATAGCATAGACTCCTAAATCAATTGCTTGTTTTTTATCTGTAGGAACCTTTGAAATATGATCAACAATCGCCATTTTATCACTGATTTTTCCAAATGCAGTATATTTGCCATCTAAGTGAGACTGATTTGATACACATATAAAAAATTGACTTCCTGCTGTATTCTCTCCTTGAGAAGATCTTGCCATAGATAAAATACCTTTTTCATGTTTTATATCATTAAATTCTGCATCTACTGTCCAGCCTGGATTACCTGTCCCATCATTGGATTTTCTACCATCACGAGACAAAATATCACCACCTTGAATCATAAAATCTGGAATAACTCTGTGGAATCTAGTACCATCATAAAATCCACTGTTGGCCAATTTTTTAAAGTTTAAACAGTGGTTAGGGGCCTTGTCGTTAAAAAAATACCCTTTAAATGTACCAATAGTAGTTTCAAATATAATAATATCATTCTCACTGACTGGCTCAGGAATCCAGTTTTGAGCCTTTAGTTTAATTTTTTCAATTTCGTAATCAGCAATAGGTGGATATAATTCATCATTCAAACTTTTTGGAATAACACTTTTCCCTACATTAATACCCTTTTTCAAATCAAATCTTGGCGGCAAATCTGTTTTTGATTTATCAGTACCTGAAAATATTAAGCATAAAAATGTAAAGATTAATATTATATATCTCATTTATTAAACCTTTTTTCCCGACCTTCCTGGTTTTGTAATTGGAATCTTCTTTAACCAATCTGGAACATTTTCTGAAGACCAACTATCAACAGGATATTGTACTAATGGGTTATATGAAAAACCGAAATCTACTGGTTCTTTATTCCGGTCAAGTATACTTGTTATACCTACTAATTCGGCATTATAGTTTTTAACTATTTCAATTAATTCAAATATTGAGCCACCTGTTGTTACAATATCCTCAACAATTAATACCCTAGAATTTTCATCTAAAGAAAAACCCCTTCTTAATTCCATTACTCCATTAACTCGTTCAGTGAAGATATGTTTCACATTAAGTTTTTGACCAACTCCACCAGAAATTAGAATACCTCCAACAGCCGCACCTAATACCACATTGACTTGTTTATTTTTATAGAGATCTGCCATGGATGAACAAACAAAATCTAGGGACTTTGGCTGCTCTATTAATCTAAATTTTTCAACATATTTATTGCTATGACGACCAGAAGTAAGTAAGAAATGCCCTTCTAGGATAGCACCTGTATCTAATAATGTTTTTAGTATCTTATTCATGATTTCCTAAAATATTATTTATTTGCCCATTATAGTTTATAGCTGCATTACGAATATCATCTATTAATTGCTCCCCGGCATAAATTATACCTCTTGAAACATTTATGATGCCAATACCTTGATTTGCATTAGATATAGAAACAGAATTCTCCAAATCACCACCCTGCGCACCAATGCCTGGTACAAGCCATGTTAAAGATGGACCTATTTCTCTTATTTTTCGCATACTTTCCTGTTTAGTAGCACCAACAACTAGACCTATATTATTGCTACCATTTAAAGATAAGGCCAATTTAGCTACATCTTCATATAAATGACTATCATCAGAAAATTTATACTGAAAATCAACAGCACTTTTATTTGATGTTAGACATAATAAATAAACACCCTTTGATGGATCTTCAATAAATGGTGTAATCGCATCCGAACCCATGTATGGAGAAATTGTAATCGCATCAAAATTATAATAACTAAAAATAGAGTCAGCATAATTCTTTGAAGTATTTCCAATATCTCCCCTTTTTGCATCTGCAATAACAATAGATCTTTTGTTTATATGAGATACTATATTTTCTAATAATTGCATCCCTGATGGACCATATTTTTCATAAAAAGCAAAATTTGGTTTATATACAGAGCATACATCAATTGTTGAATCAATAACATCTTTTATAAATGATTCTAAAGAATCTAAATTATTAACATTTGAAACTTTCATTTTATCTAAATCAAAGTCAAGCCCTATACACAAATAACTATTTTTTGTTATGCATATTTCTTTTAGTCTATTATAATAATTATTTTCCATATCTATAATATAAATTTAATTATAAATCTATTTTAGTAAAAGTAATTCCAAATTAATAGTTTATGTTTTTAAATTACAAGGGTATTTATGGAAAATATTTCAAATAAACCATCAACAGACAAAACAAATATTATTGCCTCATCTAATAATACCTTTAATATTGAGCTAGTTGAACATCTTGGAAACGATTCAGTAATTGATGTTATAAACATATCAGAAGATTTAAAAAAAATCTATGGGCCAAACTCTTTATTAGATGAAAATAATATACATAAATATTTTAACCAGAACACTCTACCTTTTATAGCCAGACATCAAGATAAAATTATTGGATTTATAATTGGTGCTCCACTAGAAAAATTTGCTAATCAAGGCTGGGTCCAATACGATAATAACCTAAATAAAAAAAATACACTGTATACATGTGCTTTTATATTCAAAAAAGAATTTAGAAAGAAAAGTGGATTTTCTAAAACACTGAAGAAAGTCTATACTAGCTGGGCAAAGAAAAAAGGATTTAAATATATCACAGGTCATATCAATAAAAATATCAACATTAATGGTGATATAGAAATAATCAAAGAATTCCCAAAATGGTTTGATTCAAAAGAACCTTTTATCTACTATAGAAAAAAAATATAATAAATGGGTACTATTTTACAAATTGTAATAATTCTATTATATTTTGGAGATAGTTTTTATCTTTTTAGGTAAGAATTTTAAGTTTTAATATGAAAAATCTATTACTATATATTAATATGATATCACTGGTCTTCTCTATGACACTCCAGCAAGCCTATAATGAAGCTGGACCTGGAGACGGTTATGATAAGTATGTGATTCTAGAACCAAATCAAATATATGAGGGTGGACTTGGAATGTTTGAGGGTAATACCTATATCAATTGTCAAGGTTCAACTATAGATTTACTAGGTGGTGCTGGAATTTGGGTATTTGCCGATGATTACTATAATGCTACTTTAGATATTGAATATTGTACCATATTTGATGGTGAAACTTATGGTGTTAATTATATGGGTACAAGCTCTGGTAGTGTATCTAATTGTAATTTCGTTTCAAATGATATAGGCTTAGTATTAATGGACTACAGCCATGTTAGTTTAAAAAATTCAAATTTTATAGCGAATGAAACCTATGGATTAGGAATAATAAGCGAAGAGCCTGTATTAGAAGCTACATACTCAAATTTTTGGGATAATTCTGAAGGGGACTGCATGGAAAATTGCCCTGGCTGAGGAAGCATTTGGACTCCGTGGGAGCCCGAACCTGGTACTGGCATCATCTATGAAAATCCATTATTTGAAAATTTAAATAATTTAGACTTTAATCTAACAGATAACTCACCCTGCATTGATGCAGGAAACCCTAATGACACTGATCCTGATAACTCAGTAAGAGATATAGGTGCCTTAATTTTCTCAAGCTATGAACTTGGAGATTGTTCTCAAGATAATAATCTAAATGTTTTAGATGTTATTTTTATTATTAATAACTGTATTTTTGGAAATGAAAGTATCTGTCAGGAGTGCAGTGATATTGATGGCAATAATATTATTAATGTTCTAGATGTTATATCATTGATTAATCTAATTCTAGAAATCAATTAATTGACCATTTTTTATTATTTTAAATAATCTTTCAGAATTAAACCAATAAGGGATTTCATAAACACTTTCTATATCCCAGAATAGTATATCAGCATTATAATTTTCTTTTATTAAACCAATCTGAGACTCTCGATTAACTGCTTTTGCTGCATTATGAGTAACAGCTTTAAAAGTTTGTTCAAATGTCATGTTACAGTATGACATAGCTAGAAACATAATTTGAGGTAAGGAATTAATTGTACAAGAACCTGGATTAAAATCAGTAGCTAAGGCAACTTCACAACCAGCATCAATCATTTTCTTAGCATCGACATAATTCTTTTGGCCTAGGAAAAAAGTTGTTCCAGGTAGAATAACACCCACAACATATGAATCAGCCATTTTTTTAAACATTTCTTGATTAGCTGCCATTAAATGATCAGCTGAAATAGCCTTTAAATCAACGGCCAGCTCTAGCCCTCTTGAATCTTTAAATTCATCTGCATGTAATCTTGGTATAAAACCATATTTTTTAGCAGCTTTTAGTATTCTAGATGATTCTTCAAAATTAAAATAACCATTCTCGCAAAATACATCGCAAAATTCTGCTAATTTTAATTCTGCTATTTTTGGAATCATCTCATCGCAGATTAATTTTATATATCCCTCTTTATCATTTTTATATTCAGCTGGAATCGCATGAGCTCCAAGGAAGGTGGGTATTAAATTTAAAATATGATTTTGATTAATCCTTTTAATTACATTAAGTGATTTAATTTCATCATCTAAAGAGAGGCCATAACCTGATTTAGCTTCTAAAGTGGTAGTCCCATTAAATAAAAATTGGTCCATTCGACTAATACATAATTCATATAAATCATCTTCATTTTTCTCTCTTAAACTTGAAACAGAGCTATTAATACCTCCACCCTTATTAGCAATCTCTTCATAAGTATGACCCAAAGCCCTTAAATTAAACTCATTAGCCCTGCTACTAGTAAAAATAGGATGAGTATGGCAATCAATAAATCCAGGAGTTATTATAGCATTTTCTGCATCAATTTCATGCTCATAGGGTAAATCCTGATTAGTTATCTTAAATATTTTTTTATCTTTTAAATAAATTGATTGGTTATCAATATGAATAACTTTTTTTTGATCTACATCCCAAGTTACAATGGATTTTATATTTGATATTTTAATCATTTGGAATATCTAAATTTCGATCTTTAGCTATCTTGATTGCTCTACTATATCCTGCATCAACATGACGTGCTACACCAAGGCCTGGATCATTGGTAAGAACCCTATTTAATCTCTTTTTTGTATGTTCTGTTCCATCAGCAACAATCACCACACCAGAATGTATAGAGTATCCTAATCCAACTCCGCCTCCATGATGTAGAGAGGTCCAGCTCGATCCACCAGCTGTACTTAACAATGCATTTAAAACAGGCCAATCTGCAACTGCATCAGAACCATCTTTCATTGCCTCAGTCTCACGATTTGGAGAAGCTACAGAACCACAATCAAGGTGATCTCTTCCAATTACAATTGGTGCCTTTAATTCTCCATTTTTAACCATATCATTTATTGCTTCACCAAATATATTTCTTTCACGATAACCAAGCCAACATATCCTGGCTGGCAAGCCTTGAAATTGTACTTTCTTTTGAGCCATTTTTATCCATCTAGCTAATAATTTATCTTCAGGAAAAAGTTCTAAAACTTTAGCATCTGTTTTATATATATCCTCTGGATCTCCTGATAAAGCAACCCATCTAAAAGGTCCTTTTCCTTCACAAAATAAAGGTCTTATATAGGCTGGAACAAACCCAGGATAATCAAAAGCATTTTCTACATTACCATTATCTTTTGCCTGACCTCTAAGATTATTTCCATAATCAAAAACAATGGATCCTTTTTTTTGAAAATCAAGCATAGCTTGACAGTGTCTACTCATTGATTCATAAGAATATTTGATATATTCCTTTGGTTTATTTTCTCTTAATTTTAATGCTTCTTGATAACTTATATGATGTGGCACATAACCGTACAATTCATCATGAGCAGAAGTTTGATCAGTAACAATTTCAGGAATAATATTTTTTTCTAAAAATTTTGGAAATAAATCAGCAGCATTTCCAAGTAGACCTATTGATAATGCTTCTTTATTTTGTTTTGCTTTATTTGCAATATTGATTGCCTCATCAAAATCCTTACACTTAACATCTAAATAAGCAGTTTCAAGCCTTCTATCAATACGACTTTCATCAATTTCAACCGTTATATTAACTCCCTCATTCATTGTCACAGCTAGAGGTTGTGCTCCACCCATTCCACCAAGACCAGCTGTTAAAGTTAATGTTCCCTTTAATGAACCTTTAAAATGTTGATTTGCTAATTCAGCCAATGTCTCATAGGTGCCTTGCAAAATACCTTGAGTTCCAATATAAATCCAACTGCCTGCCGTCATTTGGCCATACATCATCAACCCTTTTTGATCAAGCTCCCTAAAATGCTCCCAATTAGCCCAGTTTGGAACAAGCATAGAATTTGAAATTAATACCCGTGGAGAATATTCATGGGTTTTAAATATAGCGACTGGTTTCCCAGACTGAATTAATAAAGTCTCATCATTTTCTAATCTTTTCAGACTATCTAGTATATTATTATAACAATCCCAATTTCTTGCTGCTTTACCTAATCCTCCATAGACAATCAGCTCATTATTGTTTTCTGCAACTTGTGGATCTAAATTATTTTGAATCATTCGATAAGCAGCCTCTTGTTGCCATCCCTTACAATTCAATTTAGTCCCAGTTGGAGATTTTATATTTTTATATTTCATTTTTATTTATTTCCTTCAGGAAAAATATCTAAGTATAAAGTAGGATAATAATCATAATATTCAGATGAAAAAATAGCAACCCCTGGAAAAGAAAAATCTTGAACATTCTGAACTTGTTGTTTAATTATATTTATATCCATCAAATTATTTTGCTCTAAGTTTTCAACAATCGTGTTTATTCCTATATATATATTATCAATGTTTTTAGAACTATGAAAATATTTATACAAGTTCCATAGATTATCTGAGAAAGATTCAGTGTCTGAAAAATAATTCATTACAACCACAAAATCTACAAATTCATTTTTAATCCAATTATCCCAATTTTGATTCCACCTATTCTTTGCTTCATATATATTTGGTTTTACAGCAACTGAAAATTTTATTTCTTTAGAATTAATTTGATTATAAGTAGCAATTAAACTATTTATATCCTTAACTAAGGAATCAATATGATTGTTTTTAAAATTAATCCAATTATTTTTAATTAAATTAAGAGAATCAATTAATTCAGAATTATCAAAATTTAAATTTCTATTTAAATATATTGGATCGATATTGTGTGTATCATAAAAATTTTTTCTTCCGATATAATTATATCCATACATATTATCTTTATATCTTAAATAGTCTAAATGAATACCATGAAATTTCCCTTTATAATTATATAATATCTTCGTTATTATACTCTTTATATAATCATTAACCTCATCATTTAAAGGAGATAAATAAACTCCTGAAAAATTAGATGCTGTTTTATTAAAATCATAATTATAGTCTGAATGTCCATTTATATCAGTAGCAAACCAATCTTTTGATCTTGTACTAATTTTATGAAATGCATGATTGTTTGGAGGCCCCCAAGTTGATGACCATATTTTATAAGTATTAATCCAAATATGTAGTTCTATATCATACAAATTAGACCAGTACAATGCTGTTTTTAAACAATCAAAATCTAATTCATCATTTTCTTGTTCTAAAATAGGATTATAATGAAAGTCATTATGAACATCT
>CEUQ01074729.1_pt1 | contig 24521 bp, 25 predicted proteins | sample 361491 | NCBI WGS metagenome assembly CEUQ01 (sample SAMEA2622796, study PRJEB7988) | marine metagenome | biome: marine biome (ENVO:00000447); feature: marine epipelagic mixed layer (ENVO:xxxxxxxxx); material: "saline water (ENVO:00002010), including plankton (ENVO:xxxxxxxx)" | depth 120 m | reverse complement strand
GTATAAAATGTTATAAAATTAATTCATGTCAGATAATAATATATTAAAAGTTGGAACGAGAGGAAGCCCCCTTGCACTATGGCAAGCTTATGAGGTCAAAAAATTATTAAATAATGTAAAAATAATTAAAATTAAAACAACAGGGGATAAAATTACTAATAAACCGCTATCGTCTATTGGCGGAAAAGGGCTTTTTACAAAGGAAATTGATAAAGAGTTAATTAATGAAAATATTGATATAGCCGTTCATTCCTTAAAGGACGTACCTACTATAATTCCAGATAAATTTAATTTAACTTGCATTCTGCCTAGAGGAGAGGCAGAAGATGTTCTTATTTCAAATAATAATGCAAAAAATATAAATTCATTACCTCTAAACTCAACTATTGGCACTTCCAGCCCAAGAAGGCATGCACAAATCAAGAGAATAAGACCTGATATAAAAATATTTCCAATTAGAGGTAATATAAATACTAGATTGAAAAAAGTTAAAAACAAAGAAGTATTTGCTACAATATTAGCTTTAGCAGGAATAAAAAGGCTTAATGTTAATACAACTTATTCTATTTTAAACTATGCTGAGTGTATGCCCGCAGCCTCACAAGGTATAATAGGGATTACTTATTTAAAAAAAAATTTTAAAATTAAAGAAATCTTAGATAAACTCTTAAATCAAGAAACTAATTACCAAGCCTTAGGAGAAAGGGCTGTTCTTCTTGCAATAAATGGAGATTGTCATTCACCTATTGCAGTGACTTCTTCTATAGAAAAAAATAAAATTACAATTTTTGCTAGAATTTTTACTTTAGATGGCAAGCGAATGATTGAGGACAGCAAAACTGATATTATCAAAAATGCAGAGACTTTAGGCAATGAAATAGGAAGGAACTTAATAAGAATGGGGGCTCTTAGTCTACTTAAATTATGATAAATAATAACTCAAAACCATATATATTAATACTGAGAGATATAGACAGGGCAAGTATTTTAAAAAATAGTCTAGAAAAGAATAATTTGAATGTATTAGTAGAACCACTGTATAAAATTCAGGCTATAAAATTCAAAAATATTAATTTCTCAGAATACCAAGCTTTAATGTTAACAAGTGTTAATACAATAAAAGTTCTTTCTGAAAAATTTCGATATAAAGAATATAATAATATTAAAACTTACTGTGTAGGAAAAATTACAGAAGAATATGCGTTAGAGGCGGGGTTTAATTGTATTAAAACAAATACTTATTCTGGATCAACTCTAGCAAAAAATGTAATCAGACACTCATCAGATAATAATAAAAAAATATTATTAATAGGGGCAGACGTTATAGCCTATGATCCAAAAAAAATATTTAATAAGTATAACTTAATGTTAGAAAGATTAAATGTATATAAGAAAATTCCTTTTTCAAAACTAAGTTGCAAATGCCAGGACTTGTTAAAAAATGATAAGATTTTTAATGTAGTAGTTTATTCTCCAGAAACTGCTAAAATATTTTTAAATTTAAGTAGTGATTATGAATATAAAAATATAAGCATAACTTGCTTAGGAAGAAAAACTAAAAAAGTTTTAGAAAAATATAATTGGAAAAAAATTCAGGTTATAAATAGTAGAGAATTAAAAAGCTTTCCGAATAAAATTATAAAGAGTATCATATAAATAAAATTTATTTTGGATATTTATGATTAAAAAAACATCTCAACAAAAAAAAGAGTCTATAGAAAATATTAGAACAGAAAATCTCATCAAATCCCTTGGTGGTGCCCAAAAAATATATAAGCATCTCTTGTCGAAAAATAAAAATATTACAATAGAGTCAATTTATAAATGGAAAAAAAATGGCATTCCTTATAGATATAGAGCAGATATTAAAGAGCTATCATCTAATAATAATATTAAATTAATGGATGACGCTTTTTTAGGAAAAAAAGAAATTAATAATAAGAAAAATGAAATAAGTTCCAATAAAAATATCAATACGGAAAGTATCATCCGTAAAAATATAGCATTATATTTACTTATTATTATTTCTTTATTTTTTATAATACATATTTTTTTCAATATAAATAATATTAATAAGCTAGAACAAAAAATAATAAACATAGAAAAAACAATATCTACTATATCCTCTTCTGATTATAAAAAAGAAATAGATTTCTTAAGCGTAACAAATATAGAACAAAATAATCTTATAAAAAAAAATAGTTCAAAAATAAATGATTTATATACTACAAATGAGCAAATTAAAGATTTAGTAAATAAAATAGAACCGGAATTATCAAATATTTTATTAAAACAAAATCAAACTATAAATTCTGATCAAATAAATTCTATTTATGTTTTATTATATTTAATAGATATTAAAAATGATATTAAATTTGCAGATCCTAATCTTAGTCAATTTAATCTTATTAAAGATTATTTGAAAGATACTACTAAGCCAGAATATGCCACTCTAGCTTTTAATAATATTAATAAATTGAGTGAAGTTAAACTTAAGAGTCATAAAAATATTTTAGGGGCATTTCATAACAAAATATTCATTATTAATAATCCAGGTAAAAATGAAACTGAGATGAAAAAAACTTTATTAGATAAATTTAAAAGTTTAGTAAAAATTTCAAAAAATAATAAAAATACAGTTTTCTACCAAAGAAATTCTCAATCTTTAATTATAAACTCTATTAATAACCATAATTATGAACAGTCAATATATGCATTAAAGCAAATTAATATAAATGGAGAATATAATAAAATAATACAGGATCTTAATAATTTAAAAATATTATATGAATCCATTAATATTATTATAAAATGGTTAATATTTGAAGGATAAATCATGTATAAAGTTATATCTTTATTTATTATTCTTTCGATAACCGGTTTTATAACTATTTGGATTAAAAATGATCCCGGACTTATTGTAATAGAATGGCAGGGATGGTTAGTTGAAACATCCTTTGCTATTATAGTATGCGCTACTATTCTTTTATTTATATCTATAATTATTATCTATTGTCTCTTAAAAAAAATATTCTCTATTCCTAGAGCCATTCAAAATAATTATAAAATAAATAAAACTGATAAAGCTAATAAAACTATAATTAGCGCTTTATCAGCAAAGAATATGGGAGAAATAGAGTTAGCTGAAAAATTATCACAAAAAGCTAAATATTTAAATAATAGCCCACTCAAATTATTACTAGACAGCGAAATAAACAATTATAATAACAATGAGGAAATATATATCAAAGATCTTGGTAAGATGTTGTCCCATCCCGAAACAATGCTACTAGGAATAAAAAAACTATCAAATTTTTATTTTCAAAAAGGAGAAATACAAAAAGCTATTACAATTATTAATAAAACACCCAAAACAAAAAATACTCCTAATTGGTTTTATATTACTTCTTTGAAACTAAATATTTTAGAAAGAAATTGGGATGATATTATAAAATCTATAAGAAATATGGAAAAATATACTAACGTCAGTAAAGCTGATATCAAACTTATTAAAAGCCGGATATATTTATTTCAAGCATTAGAATATAAAAAGAAAAATAATACTATAGATTTTAGATATATTAATGAATCACTTAAATTTGATCCATCATTTGCCCCTTCTATAATATTTAAAGCTAAATTACTATTCGAACAAAATAATACTTTAGGTTTTAATTATATTAAAAAATCTTGGAAAAAATTTGCGCATCCAGATATAGCAAATTTTTTAACCGAAATATATGAAAAGAAACCAAAAAACGAACTATTAAAGATTATAAAATCACTTACTAAATTAAACAAAAATATTTTCATAAATAATATTACCTTAGCTAGAGTAGCTATTTCTATTGGCTCATGGCATGTAGCTAGACAATCTTTAAAAATTATACCAGAAAATGAGTGGACCAAAGATATTTATATTATGATGGCAGATTTAGAGAAAAAAGAACACGGCAATATTAGTAAATCAAATTATTGGATTAAAAAATCTGAAAATGCAAATTTAGATTTTGTTTGGGGGTGTACTTCATGTACACATATATCTACAAATTGGTCTCTTATTTGCCCCAAATGTAATAATGTTGATACAATTAAATGGCAACAGTTTACTAAATCAAATATTAATATGAATAAACTAAATTCTATAGAAATAATAAAACCAAAAGGTATAATTGAAGAATTGGATACTGGAATAGATAGGTAATATTATGAAAAAATTTATTATTTTATTATTAGTGTGTACTATTAGCACTTCCGCTTATTCCGAAAACTTGATAGATATGATTATTGTAGAAAAATCAAAACGTGAATTAAAATTAATCAAGAATGGAATAGCTATAAAAGAATTTATTATAGATTTAGGTTTTGACCCTGTTGGACATAAATATTTTAAAGGAGATGGAAGAACCCCAGAAGGATTGTACTATATTAGCAGAAAGTCTACTAATAGTGACTTTTATCTTTCATTACAAATTTCCTATCCTAATAAATGGGATATAAAGAATGCAAGATCTTTTAACAAAAATGCAGGAAATTACATAATGATACATGGCCAACCAAATATTATTAAAAACAAAAAAATTATTAAAGATTGGACAAATGGTTGTATAGCCTTAACGAATGAAGATGTAAAAGAAATATACAATTATGTATCTATAAATACTCCTATTTATATAATGCCTTAAATTATGCAGAAAAAATCATCTCTTTTTCTTTAAATGATTTTAACTCTATTCCATTAAAAGATGGGTCTGCAATAAATAAGGTTGCTTGTTCTCCTTTTTTTCCTTGAAATCTTATATAAGGATCAATAATGAATTTTACCTGTTTCTCTAATAAATTTTCTTTAATAATATGCCAATCTGTCCAGCTTAATATCAAGCCAAAATGTCTGACGGGAACATTTTTTCCATCTACTTGATTAATAATATCTTTTTTAATAAATGATTCAGGAGATAAATGTGCTGTAATTTGGTGTCCATAAAAATTAAAGTCTATCCATTTAGGATTTGTTCTTCCCAAAGAGCAACCTAAAATTTCTGTGTAAAATACTTTAGTATCTTTTAAATTTTTCACAGGGAATGCAAGATGAAACGGAGTAAGTAAATTTTCCATAAATTACCTTTCTTTATAATTTATAAACCTAACAAATGTTTTGTAATTTCTCTATATATTTTTGCTGCTTGATTGCCACCAGATAAATTTTCTACTTGTGAATTATCATCTCTGCCTACCCATATGCCTATTATTATATTATCCATATATCCTATAAACCAAGCATCTTTAGAATTCTGCGTAGTACCAGTTTTCCCTCCATATAGTATATTTTTATTATTAAAAAATGATAATTTTGCATTAATAGAAGTCCCATTGTCCATAGATGATTTTAATATCAGCTTTAAAGATTTAATTACATTTTTATCTATAGAAGCTACTCTTTCAGATGAGTTCCTTTTATATATTATATTATTATTTCTATCTGTTATTTCTTTTACTCCATAAATAAATGGAACCTTTCCGCCAGAGGCAATTGAGGCATATGCATTGGTCATCTCTATTAATGAAATGCTTTGAGTGCCAAGCGATAGAGACCTCTCAGGTTTAAGTCTTGATGATATACCTAATTTCTTAGCCCACTCTATAATATTCAATCTACCGACCATTTCCTGCAATCTTATAGTTGCAACATTAGAAGAAATAGCAAAAGACTTATCAAGCGTAATAGAGCCTAAATACTTTTCATTATAATTCTTAGGTTTCCATCCATCTAGATCTAAAGGTAAATCATCAATTTTATCATATACATTAAAACCTAAATCTATAGCTGTTAAATAAGTAAATAATTTAAATACAGAGCCTGTCTGTCTGAGTGATTGTGTCGCCCTATTAAACTGGCTTTTAGAATATGATGTGCCTCCTAACATAGCTTTTATTGCTCCTGAAGTATCCATGACTATTACAGCTACTTGTAAATCATTTCTATCATTTAATATTTTTAAAGCAGCCTTTTCAGTTATATTTTGAATATTAACATCTAATGTAGATTTAATTTTTATATCTGAGGTATTATTATAATTTTTTGAAGTCCTTCTTAATATCCAATCCGAAAAATACCGCGATTCAGTTGAAAAATTCTTTTTCCATTTTAATAATTTAAGTTTTTGTAACTCTTCATTAAATTGAAATTGAGAAATAAAACCTAAATCAAACATTTTATTTAAAACTAAAGAAGCTCTTTTCTTTGTTAAATCTGGTGAAACTATTAAATTAAATCTTGAAGGAGCCTTTAAGGCAGAAACTAAGAGAGCAGACTCATAAATATCTAAATCAATAGGTTGTTTATGAAAATTACTATTTGCTGCAGATTTAATTCCATAATTACCTGAACCAAAGTACGCTCTATTTAAATATAATGATAATATTTCTTTTTTATTTAATAGAGATTCTAATTTAAACGTAATGAATAATTCTCTAATTTTTCTTATAATACTTTTTTCGGCATTAAAAAAAATTATCTTAGCCAATTGTTGCGTAATAGTTGAACCACCTTGCTTGTAGCCTAAGTTAATTAGATTCACATATAAAGCCCTAGCAATGCCCCTAAAATCTATACCGCGATGGGAATAAAATCTATTATCTTCTATAGCTATAAGAGCATTTATAAGATTTGGAGATATTTCTGTATAATTAACATATGAGGAATACATTTCTCCATATACTGCAATACGAGAATGATCATCTGCATAAACCTCTACAGATGGATTTCTCTTATTATGAGATATATCTTCAAGACCTGGTAAAGTTAGCCAACAATATATAAAAACTATAAATATTGAAGCAATAGAGAGGTAAAAGAAATAATATATTAAACGCCGAAAAATTAAAATTTTAATATCCTAAATATCTATGTTTTCGACATCTAAAGCACGCTCTTGTATAAAGTTTCTTCTAGGTTCAACTTCCTCACCCATAAGAGTTGCAAAAACATTATCTGCCTCTTGCCCATCATCAATACTAACTTTTAATAGAGTTCTAGCATCTGGATCTAATGTTGTCTCCCATAATTGATCAGGATTCATTTCGCCTAAACCTTTATATCTTTGAATGCCAAGTCCTTTTCTGCCTATCTCAATTGAAGTTTTATATAAATCTGATGGTCCGGAAATATTATATGAATCATCTCCTTTCATTAATGTAGCACCAGAAAAATAAGTATCTTGGAGCTCAGCAGCGTCTTTTTCTAATTTGCGTGCATCGGATGAGTTTAATATAGTTTTATCAATAATATACTCAGAAATAACACCTCTTCTATCATGTTTAAATATATATTTTTTTTCGTCCTGTAAATACAGTCCTTCCCAACCATCTTCTCCTGCAATAGCAAACTTATTTAATGACTTAGCAACAAATTCTGCAACTACTTTAGCTTTATCACTATCATCTAATAAACCTACATCTAAGGCTCCACTAATTGCCATACGTTCAATTAAATCAATATTAACATTTTTAGAAAGCGACTTAATTGCATAATATTGTTTTTTTGCTGATAAAATTAAGGCTTTTAAATCTGAAGATGTTCTATTTTCATCAGACTTATTAGTAAGGTATGTATCTGTAACTAATTGATCTACTAAATAATTATCTAATGTGTCTTCATCTTTTAAGTAAACCTCACTAGAACCCTTTTTCACTTTAAATAAAGGAGGTTGAGCAATATATAGATGTCCATCAGTCAACAAATCTTTCATATGCCTATAAAAAAAAGTTAAAATTAATGTTCTAATATGTGATCCATCTACATCCGCATCTGTCATAATTATAATTTTATTATATCTTAATTTTTCAATATCAAAATCATCATGAATTCCAGTGCCTAAAGCGGAAATCATTATTCCAATTTCATTAGAACTAAGTACTCTAGCTCTTACAGCACGTTCCACATTTAATATTTTTCCTCTTAATGGCAAAACAGCTTGAGTTTCTCTGGATCTTCCTTGCTTAGCTGACCCTCCTGCAGAATCTCCTTCCACTAAAAATAATTCTGATTTTAAAGGGTCACGCTCCTGACAATCTGCCAATTTACCAGGAAGGCTTGCAAATTCTAATGCTCCTTTTCTCCTTGATAATTCTCGTGCTTTTCTTGCTGCTTCTCTAGCTGAAGAAGCGTCAATTATTTTTTGTATAATAATTTTTGCTTCTGTTGGATTTTCTTCTAGCCATGCTGTCAAATTTTCACCTACTAAACCTTCTACTACTGGTCTTACTTCCGAAGAAACTAGTTTATCTTTTGTCTGCGAAGAAAATTTTGGGTCTGGTACTTTAACTGATAAAACTGCTGTAACACCCTCTCTCATATCTTCACCACTAAGACTAACTTTATTTTTTTTTCCTATAGGGTTTGCTTGCACATATTTTGAAATAGCTCTTGTCAAAGCAGCTCTAAATCCTGCTAAGTGAGCACCTCCATCTCTTTGAGGAATATTATTTGTAAAACATAAAACATTTTCATAGTAACTATCATTCCAATTTAAAGCTAATTCCACTTCTATTTCACTCTTTATTCCTTTTAAATAAATAATATTATCTTGGATTGATGCTTTAGATCTATCTAAATATTCAACAAAGGATTTTACTCCTCCTTCATAATAAAGTTCAACATTTTTTGATTCAACATTTCTATTATCAGATATATTTATTCTTAAATTAGAATTTAAAAAAGCTAATTCTCTTAGACGTTTTTCTAATATAGAAAAATCAAATTCAATAGATGAAAATACATTGGCTGAAGGATAAAATTTTACATAAGTTCCTGTTTTATTTTCCGAGGAACCAATTTCTTCCAGAGGAGCTTCAGCGTCTCCCTTTAAAAAAGTCATAAAATATTTTTTATTACTTCTATATATAGTTAGTTCTAGCCTTTCTGATAAAGCATTTACAACACTAATACCCACTCCATGTAATCCACCTGAAACTTTATAACTATTTTCATCAAATTTTCCTCCTGCATGAAGTTTTGTCATAATAACTTCTGCAGCAGAAACTCCTTCTTCCGGATGAATACCAGTTGGAATACCTCTTCCATTATCTTCAACTGAAATAGAACCATCAGAATGCATAACTATATCTATTTGATCGCAATGGCCAGCTAAAGCCTCATCAATAGAATTATCTACCACCTCAAAGACCATATGATGAAGACCCGTCCCGTCATCTGTATCACCAATATACATTCCGGGTCTTTTTCTAACTGCATCTAAACCTTTCAAAACCTTAATTGAATCGGCATCATAATTAACATTTTTTTCAGGATTATTATCAGTACTCATTTGTTCTCCTACTATTTACTATCTAAATTTATTATACACGAATCTTTACTAAATGTCATAAAATCACTCTTATCTATTCCAGTCATAAAGGTTTGTGAATTCAGGTTTTCTATTTCTCTTGATAAGCTCTCTTTTTTATCATTATCTAAATGTGAAAAAACCTCATCTAATAGTAAAATTGGAGATAATTGAGTATGATTTTTATATGATTTCGCTACTGAAAATATTATAGAAATTAAGAGTGATTTTTGTTCTCCCGTTGAGCACAGACTGGCTATCATATCTTTTTCTTTATAAATTACCTCTAAATCTGTTTTATGTACACCAATAGTTGTAGACCCTCGATAAAAATCTATTTTTCTATTTTCCTTTAGCGCCTTTATGTATTCTTCTTTAAAATAGTATATAGTAGAACTTTCATTAAAAATATTTTCTATTTTACCATCCAATGACATAATTGCTTTTGGAAAGTTAATAATATTATCCTTTATCTGCTTATTTAATAACTTCAGAACTTTAAATCTATTAATTAAAATTTGAGTTCCAAAATTAACAATTTGTTTTTCAATATTATCAAACCAGACTGTATCACTTGAATTTTCTTTTAAAAGGTTATTTCTTTCTTTAACAGCTTTTTCATAAGATCTTACATTATTTGCATGAGCACTAACAAATATCCAAGTTATTTTATCAAAAAATTTTCTTCTAATTGCTGATCCTTCAATAAAGATCTTATCCATTAGAGGAGTTAAGGATATTATCCCTAAATATTCTGTAAGAGATAGGGGAGATATAAATTTACCATCCACTTTAACTTTTCTTACTTTACTTAATGTTATATCTAGTGAGCTGCCAATTGCAATTGAGTCCATATTTTTTATTAAATTAAGATATATAGCAAAATTACCTCTATGTTTATATGACATATCTTCTAATTTTACAGACCTAATTCCTCGGCCAGGCTGCATCAAAGAAATAGACTCTAATATATTAGTTTTTCCAACTCCATTTTTTCCTATAAAAGCTATAGGTTGCTGAATAAAATTAGCTTTAAAAGACTTATAATTTCTAAAATTTGATAATTTTAGAGATGAGATATAATTAACGTAAGTATCTGATGAGAAATTTTTATACTTATCTGGTTTTATTTCTGCCAATTAAAATAAAGCCTCTTAAACTCTCATTGGCATTAAAACAAACAATACACCTTTGTCATCTTTATCATAGACTAAAGTTGGAGAAACAGAATCAGATAACTTGATTATAATTTCATTGCCTTTAATTTGACGAGCTACATCTAAGACATATTTTGAATTAAAACCTATTTCCACTTCTTCTCCATCATAAATGACTTCCAAACTTTCACTAGCACTCCCTTTATCTGGATTAGTAGCAGAAATAACTAGATTATTTTTACTGATATTTACTTTTATTGCCCTAGTTTTATCTGTTGAGACAGTTGATACCCTATCAACTGCCTCTGAAAGTAATTGATTAGAAATAGTTATAGTTTTATCATTTTGCTCAGGTATAACTCTAGAGTAGTCAGGAAAAGTTCCATCTAATAGTTTAGAAGTCAAAATAACATTATTAAAAGATAATTTGATTTTATTTTCACTTAAAGAGAGGTTTATATTATCTGAATGGTCCTCTAATAATTTTCTAATTTCCATTATGGTCTTTCTAGGAACAATAACTCCTGGAATTTCATTTGCCCCTTCAGGTATATTCATATCTACTCTAGACAACCTATGCCCATCAGTAGAAACTGTCCTTAATTTATTGCCTTCTGCATCATCAACGGCATGCAAATATATACCATTCAAATAATATCTCGTTTCTTCTAAAGACATTGCAAAAGATGTTTTGTCTATTAGTCTTATCAAATCATTAGCATCTAAACTAAAAGAATACTTAAATTCTTCTTGAGAAATTGATGGGAAATCTTCAGCTGGTAAGCAATTTAAAGCAAAAGAAGAACTAGAAGCTTTAATCCCTAGCCTATCATTATTTTCTGACAAAAGCTCAACTTTAATATTTTCAGGGAGCTTTCTTACTATATCATAAAGCATTTGGGCCGAAGTTGTGATTGTACCTAATTGCATAACTTCTGATTTTTCTAGATCTATTTTTTCAATTACAGCTATATCCATATCAGTTGCAGTTAAATAAACACCATCTTCTTTAGCTTCTATTAAGACATTGGATAAAATTGGTATTGTATTTCTTCTTTCAACAACAGAGTGTACATGTTGCAAAGCAGAAAGAAGTGCAGATCTATCTATAGAAAACTTCATATTAAAACCCCTATTTATAAATACTTTATAACTTATTTTTATATTTATATAAAGATATATAGCTCATAAATATTAAAAAATTAATGATCAATATATTTGTATCTATAAAGAAATAAATATCAACATGCTACATGCCATTAATACATTAAATATATTAATTATGAGTCAAGAGTTCTTTTTAAGAGCTCTATATCGTCAGATAATAATGAATCTTCTATACAAAGTTCATCTATTCTATTAACAGCATGCATCACAGTAGTATGATCTCTTCCTCCAAAAGTTCGTCCAATTTCAGGTAAAGATTTTGAAGTTAATTGTTTAGACAAATACATTGCTATTTGTCTCGGTCTAGCTACAGCTCTTGCTCTTCTTGGTGAAGACATATCACTTAGCCTTATATTAAAATAATCTGCAACTTTCTTTTGGATTTCTTCAATTGTAACTCTTCTGTTATTTACGCGAAGTAAATCATGTAAGACATCTTGTGCGCTTTCGAGTGAAACTGGCCTACCCACTAACTGAGAATGAGCAACTAGTCTTTTAAGTGCTCCCTCTAATTCTCTAATGTTAGAAGTTATTTTATGAGCAAGAAATTCGATTACATTTTTAGGTACTGAGCTATTATTTAAATCATCAGATTTTGCTTGTAAAATTCCTAATCTAAGTTCATATGTTGTTTGATGTATTTCTCCTACTATTCCCCAGCCTAAGCGAGACCTAAGTCTTTCCTCTATACCTTCTAAGTCTGCAGGCGAACGATCAGAACTAACTATAATTTGTTTATTTTGATCAACCAAAGCATTAAAAGTATGAAAAAATTCTTCTTGAGTAGAGTTTTTTCCAGCAATGAATTGAACATCATCTATCATCAATACATCCGCTGATCTAAATTGCTCCTTAAAGGTCATAGTTTCTTGTTGTCTTAATGCTCTAACAAATTGATACATAAATTTTTCAGCTGATAAATAAACCACCTTACGATCAGGGTTTTTTTCTCTAATTTTCCAAGCTATAGCGTGCATCAGGTGAGTTTTTCCAAGGCCTACGCCACCATATATTACTAATGGATTAAATGTAACATCATTAGACTCAGATATTCTTTCTGCTGCTGCCGCTACAAAATTATTGGAAGGCCCTACTATAAATTTATCAAAAGTATATCTAGGATCTAATGGTGAGGATAGGTTTAATATTGAAGATGAAGAGTCCTCAACTTTTCTAGTAGTTTTTCCAGATAACCTCTCATCTACTATTAAAGTTACACTTACTACATCTTTATTAAAGCCTTGCCAGAGTGTTCTTAACCTATTCCCGTATCTAGGCTCTATCCAATCTTTATGAAATTTACTATGAACAGCAAGAACAATTTTTCCTTCAGAAAAGCTAGAAAGTGAAAGTAAGCCTAACCAATTATCAAAAACTGTATCGCCAGCTTCATTTCTAAGTTTTTCTCTTACCTGCTCCCACAATTCTATAGCCTTATCTCCTGAGAGCATATTTGCGTCCTTTATAATTTAATAAAAACCGTAATAGGTAGTGTAAAAAACTATACCAAGAATTTATATCAATGCAATCAGCAAAATAAAAAAATTATTTAAGACGTTTAATACGATTATTATACCTGGAAATTTTTCTAGACATTGTACTTTTATGAATCACGCCTTTATTAACGCCAGCCATAAGTTCTGGCTGAACATCCTTTAGGGCTGCCATAGCTAATTCATGGTTACCTTCAGTAATTGCCTCCTCTACTTTTTTTTCAAAAGTACGGATTTTACTTATTCTATTTTTATTTACTATAGTTTTTCGATTCGTTGATCTTATTCTTTTTTTTGCAGAAGCTATATTAGCCATGTATTATTCCTTAAAACTACATTAATTCATAATTTAGATACTTCTCTTAACTGATCTTTACAAAGAGGTCAACTATTGAAAGATAATATTAAGAATTTTTAAATTTAGCTTTTCTTTTTTCGATAAAAGCACTCATTCCTTCTTTTTGATCTTCTAGCGAAAAAGCAGACCTAAATAATCTTCTTTCATAAATTATACCCTGAGATAATGAAGTCTCATAGGAAGAATTAATAGCATCTTTTGCCATAATTAAAGAAGGTAAAGATTTTTCAGATATTTCTTTTGCTATTTCTATAACATTTTCTATAAAATTATCTGAAGAAATAATCCTACTAACTAGTCCTAATTTTTCTGCCTCCTCAGCTCCCATCATTCTTCCACTTAGCACCATGTCCATTGCCTTAGCTTTACCTACTGCTCTAGGTAATCGCTGAGTACCACCTGCAGCAGGAAAGACACCAAGGTTTATTTCAGGTTGACCAAATTTTGTATTTTCATTAGCTATTAATAAGTCACACATCATGGCTAGTTCACATCCTCCTCCTAGTGCGTAACCATCAACTGCAGCTATAGTAGGTTTTTTACATAAACTTAGTTTTTCCCATGGTTTTATAAAATCATTATCTATTAAATCGGAAAAACTTTTCGCTATCATCTCTTTAATGTCAGCACCTGCCGCAAATGCTTTTGATGAACCAGTTATAACTATAACTGAAATATTACTATTTTTTTCTGCAACTTTTAAAGCATGATTCAAATCATCTATCAAACCACTACTCAACGCGTTAAGAGCTGAAGGCCGATTTAAAGTAATTAATATTACTCTTTCAATTATTTTAATTTTTATATTTGTATAATTATCTTTAAAAACCATTAAAAACTCCTAATTATTTTTTAAACTTAAAAAATTATTAAATAGAATAATATTATAATCATTAATATTAATCTTCAATATTTCATTATCTCTTATAAAAATTAATGCATTGTTCACTTTCTCACTTTTTAACTCCCATCCAAATTGTTTTAAGATATTTTTATAAAAGCCTAAAACTTCTTTATCACTTAACAAGTGTTTAGCCTCTACGGAAACTATCTTTCCAGAATCTGAATCGAAAAGAAAACAACTCTCTTTAATTTCAATTATTTTGCTATGAACAGGAATATCACTAATACAATCTAAAAATCCTAAAGCAATTGTACTTTTACTATACAGAATTAAAGTAATAATGATTATTATTATTTTTGACATTTTTGACAATAATAAGTTGACCTTCCATTTTGTTTAAATCTTGAAATAAGTGTTGTACATTTATTACATTTTTCTCTTTCCCTATTATAGACAGATAAATAATTTTGAAAATAACCTATTTCACCTGAAATATTTTTATGATCTTGAATAGAAGTTCCTCCCTCTTTAATAGCCTTCAATAAAACTTCTTTTATCTTACCGTAGAGCTCTTCTATTTTACTATAAGTTAAATTTGAACCTATCGTCTTTGGAGATATTGCTGCTAAAAATAAAGCTTCACATACATAAATATTTCCTAAACCTGCAATAATACTTTGATTTAGCAAAATAGACTTAATATTTGAATGCCGTTTATTTATGTTATAAAATAAATTTTGAACAGAAAAGTTAGCAGCCAACGGTTCCGGACCAAGAAATTTAAATATTTTATTATACTCCGGACTATTTCTTTTATAAATATTAAAAAAACCAAACCTTCTTGGATCTCTAAATAAAAACCGCACACCGAATTTTTTACTATTATTTTTGAAAAAATCTATTGCAATATGGTCATGCTTTTTAAGAGAAATTTTGTTATTTCTATCTATAACTATGCTTCCTGACATGCCTAAGTGAAATATTATTGAGTACTCATTTTCTAAATCAATCACTCCATATTTTGCTCGTCTTTTTACTTTAATTACTTTTAAATTATTAAGAACAGATGTAATATTCTTAGATACTTTAATACGTAAATCATAACGATTAACATGGACCTTTTTTACAATTAAGTTTTTAATTGCAAAATTTAAGCCTCTTGTTACGGTTTCTACTTCAGGCAATTCTGGCATATGTTAATATTAGAATAAGTTATTTTAGAAAGCCACTGTATAATGAAAAAAGAAAAAGATATTAATGAAAAGAGAGTAATATACGGATTAAAAAAAATTCCAATATCAGAAAAAAGAAATAAAATTGCTAATTTGTTCGAAGAAGTTTCTAATAATTATGATAAAATGAATGATATTATGAGTTTGGGAGCTCATAGAATTTGGAAAAAAGATCTAGTAGATATCATTGGTAAAGAACAAATGCTAAACGATTCTAAGAATATTTTAGACCTGGCTGGCGGAACTGGTGATATAGCTTTTAATATAAAAAAACGTTTTAAAAATAATAATATTACAATTATGGACTTAACTCTTGGTATGATGAAAATTGGCAAATCTAAAGCCTCAGCTTTAGGTTATGACAGCGACTTAAAATGGATAGCTGGCGATTCAGCTTATTTACCTTTTAAGGATTATTCATTTGATAACATAACTTGTGCTTTTGGTATAAGGAATGTAGCTGAAATAGAAAAAACCATTGAAGGCTGTTATAATGTTTTAAAACCAGGCGGAAAATTATTGATATTAGAATTTTCTCCAAAAGTGATAGCCCCTTTTCAGAGATTTTATGAATACTACTTAAAAAATATAATACCGGCTCTAGGCGATAAGATTGCAAATAATAGAGAAGCTTATCAATACTTAAGTGAAAGTATACAAACGTTTTACTCTTCCGAAAACTTTTGTGAATTACTTAAAGCAAAAGGGTTCAATTTAGTGAATTTAAAAAAATATGCGAATGGAGCAGCTTGTCTATTTATTGCTAACAGAATTTAATTTTGTTTAAATTATTTTATTAAAAGGTTAATATATACTCCTATATAAAATAAATAAAAAAGAATCAGTTTGATATGAATAAAAATTTAAAAATTCTTCTTATTATATCTGGCGGTATAGCTGCGTATAAGAGCTTAGAATTAATAAGAATTCTAAAAAAGAATAATATAAAAGTACAAGTTATTTTAACTAAAGGTGGAGAAAAGTTTGTTACTGCATTATCAGTGGCTTCTCTTTCTGAAGAAAAAGTATATCAAGACCTTTTTTCACTAAAAGATGAAAGTGAAATGGGTCATATTCGTTTATCTAGAGAAAACGACCTAATTTTAGTAGCTCCTGCATCTGCTAATATCATGGCCCATACTGCAGCAGGTATTGCATACGATTTAGCCACTACAGTTTTATTAGCTTCAAATAAACCTATCTATTTTGCGCCTTCTATGAATGTTGAAATGTGGAATAATCCAATTACACAAAAAAACATAAAGACTTTAAAAGAAAATAATTATAATTTTATAGGACCTGAATCAGGTAGCCTAGCCTGCGGAGAACATGGTAATGGAAGAATGTCTGAACCAGAGAAAATATTAAAATATATTATGGAAACAAATAAAAAAAAAATAAATCTTAATATTTTAGTAACAGCTGGACCTACCTATGAAGCAATTGACCCCGTAAGGTATTTAGGAAATAAATCTTCTGGTAAACAAGGTATAGAAATAGCAAAAGCTTTTCAAAATTTAGGAGCTAATGTGAGTCTTGTATTAGGCCCAAGTAAAGAAAATGTTCCAAGTAATATAAATACTATTAATATTCAATCTGCTAAAGATATGTTTGAAGCAATTAAAAAAATAAAAAATATTGATATAGCTGTTTGTGCTGCTGCCGTATCAGACTGGAAAATAGATAGCCCATCAAAGAATAAAATTAAAAAAAGTGATACTGATAAACCTAAAATAAATTTATCTTTAAATCCTGATATTCTTTATTATTTATCTACCAATAAAAAAAATAGGCCAAAATTAGTTATTGGTTTTGCTGCAGAAACCGAAGATCTAATTAAAAATGCTCAAGAAAAATTAAATAAAAAGAATTGTGATTGGATTTTAGCAAATGATGTCTCAAAAAACCCTGAAATCTTCGGAGGTGACAATAATTCTATATCTCTAATTACAAAAAGTAATATTGAAGAATGGAATACTATTACAAAAAAAGAAGTAGCAGAAAAATTAGCTTCTAAAGTTATAGAAAGTATAGAAAAAAATTAGTATGGATATAAAAATTTCTTTATTGGAGCATGGACCAAAAAAAATTCCTAAATATGCTACTAATGGCTCTGCAGGAATTGATATTGAAGCTGCCATAAAAGAACCAATAAAAATTTATCCTGGAAAAAGAGTATTAATTCCCTCTGGTTTCAAAATTGCCCTACCAAGAAATTACGAAGCACAAATAAGGCCGCGTTCTGGATTAGCTATAAAATATGGCATAACCGTTCTAAATTCACCTGGAACAATTGATTCGGATTATAGAGGAGAAGTTGGAGTTATACTTATAAACCAAGGCCAAGAAAATTTTATTATTAAGCCAAAAGATAGAATAGCTCAAATGGTCATTTGTAATATTACTAAAATTAATTTAGTAGAAGTAAATCTTCTTAATAAAACAAAAAGAGGCTCAGGAGGTTTTGGGTCAACAGGAAAAAAAAATGAGTGATCTAGATTTTACTGAAGAAGAAATAGAACGCTATGCTAGACACATTACATTACCTCAAGTTGGAGGAATAGGGCAGCGGAAGTTGATGAATGCCAAAGTTTTAATTATTGGTGCAGGCGGCCTAGGGTCACCATTACTACTATATTTAGCAGCGGCAGGTGTAGGTACGATAGGAATTATAGATGATGATAAAGTTGAGTTGTCAAACTTACAAAGGCAAATAATTCATTCTAATGCTAACATTAATGCTTATAAAACAGATAGTGCTAAAGAAGCAATTTTAGCTATTAATCCCAATATAAATGTTGTTACATATAAAGAAAAGTTTTCTATAAATAACGCTGAGAATTTAGTAAAAGATTATGAAATTATTGCTGACGGCAGTGATAATTTTGGAACAAGATTCTTAGCAAATGATGTATGTTTTTTTGCAAAAAAAACTTTAGTATCCGCAGCAATTTTAAGATTTGAAGGACAAATATCAACTTATTCTCCACATAAAGATGCAAACTGTTGCTATAGATGTCTATGGCCAGAACCACCTCCAAAAGGTTTGATAGCATCCTGTGGAGAAGCAGGAGTTTTTGGAGCCTTAGCAGGTAGTATTGGATCTATTCAAAGTATAGAAATTTTAAAAGAAATATTAGGTATTGGTAAAAGCTTAAATAATTATTTAATAATATTTGATACATTGAGTGCAGAAATGAGGAAAGTTAAAATTAATAAAGATGATAATTGCAAATTATGTGGCTCTAAGCCTAAAATTACAAAAATAAATAATCATAAAGATTACTCATGAAGAATAAATTAATAATAATTTTACATTCGGAAGATGAAGATAAAATAAATTATGCATTAGGCATAACAGCCACAGCTGCATCACTAAATAGAGATACAGAATTATTTTTAACAGGTAGAGCTATTATGAGCTTTCTAGAAAAAGATAGTAAAACAAAATTAAATAATACAAATTCCAACGAACTACTTACATCTATAATGGAACTTAAAACCAAAATATCTGTTTGTTCAGGAGCATTGCACGAAAATATTATAAAAGAATCTGAACTAAGAAAAGATATTTCCTTTAATATATCTGGATTAACCTCAATACTAAATCCAAAAAATTCTCGAGATCAAATAATATTTATTTAATCATTTAAAATACGGTCAGGGGGCCTATGGCCATTTAATAATGTTTGTATATTTACAATTACTTTTTCTCCCATTTCAATTCTTGCTTCGACTGTTGCAGAACCCATATGAGGAAGAAGTACCGTGTTTGGTGCCCCTAGTAAGACCTTACTGACGGAGGGCTCTCTTTCAAAGACGTCCAATCCTGCTCCAGCAATTTTTGATTGAGACAATAAATCTGCAAGAGCTTCCTCGTCTATAACTTTTCCTCTTGAGGTATTTATTATGTAAGCATGAGATTGAAGGGTTGATAACCTCTTTCTTGATAATAAATGATATGTTTCAGGAGTACTTGGACAATTTATAGATAAAATATCCATTTTAGGCAGCATCTGATCTAAATCTTTCCAAAATGTAGCGTCAACCGAATTTTCTATAACTTCAGGAAGTTTATTACGATTATGATAATGAATATTTAAGCCGAAACCCTTCGCTCTTCTTGCTAAAGCTTGACCAATTGAGCCCATTCCAATGATCCCTAACCTTTTTCCCCATATTCTTCTTCCCATCATATGAGTCGGGCTCCATCCTTTCCATAATCCCGACCTAATCAACTTTTCACCTTCAATAATCTTTCTAGGTACAGCTAATAATAAACTCATAACCATATCTGCAGTATCTTCAGTTAATACTCCTGGAGTATTAGTAATAATTATTTTCTTTTTTATTGCCGCATCAATATCAATATGGTCAATACCATTTCCAAAATTTGCTATTAATTTTAAGTTATCAGATGCTTTGCTAATTATTTCATTATCAATTTTATCAGTTACTGTTGGTACCAGTATATCTGCTTCTTTTACGGCTTCAATCAACTTTTTCTTATTTAAAGGATTATCATCGGGACTAAGTCGGGTATTAAATAATTCCATCATACGTGCTTCCACTAATTCAGGGAGACGTCTTGTTACAATTACTAAAGGCTTGCTAGTCATTTAATACCTTCTATTAATTTAAATTTTTAAATACGATGTTTTCAACTAGATTTTAATCAAAAATAATATAATTATATTATATAGGAGTAACAAACATTGCAAAATTTTATTAATAACTTTATCAAAAGTAAATTTAAAATTTTATTAATAAATATATTATTAGTTTTTATAATATCTAATAACTCATTATCCCAAGAAATAAAAAAATATAATAATGAATTTAAATCCCTTAAAAGTGACAATGCAAATATGCGAGTAGGGCCAGGAAAAAGATTTGAAATATTATGGAATTTTAAAAAGCCTGGATTGCCAGTAAAAATTCTAAAAAAGTTTGAACAGTGGTATGAAGTTGAAACTCCTGATGGTTCAATTGGCTGGATGTGGGGAAAATTATTATCTAATAAACAAAAAACCGTTCTTTTTAAGAAAAAAGAAAGCCTTTATGAGAGAGATAATATTGAATCAAATATTATTGCTTATGTTAATAAAAACGCAATATTAAAACTCTATTTTTGTAAAAATAACTGGTGTAAAGTTGAATCAAAAGAACATAAAATTAAGGGTTTCGTTAAAATAGATAATTTATGGGGAGCTTATATTAAATAAATTCTTTTGCTAATTCTTCCCTTACTTGATCTGAAACTATGCTTAAATGACCATAAGCATCATGATCTATTCCTATTTGAACTGTATTATTTATATCTTTAAAAGCCTCTATTAATTCATCAGAAAATTTAAAATGTAAGAAATGAACTGCACTAGCCTTACCATCTCCTGTCGTTCTATCTACATCTTTTTCTGAATCAGCATATATTTCAGAGCCCTCTACAATAATTTTTACTTTTTCTTCTACACCACCCAAACGCGATAAAAAATTTTTTCTTCTCAGAGGGTCATCAATTTCTATCATCATTGTTGCTGTTAATTCTTTACCGTTTGGCACTAGGGGATTATAAGAGATAAGCTCTTCATCTAGTGCATCCCTAGTAATTTTTTCCACATAAGCCATTTCTTGAATCTGATAAATCATGGTATCTCTACTTTCAAAATATAAGCTAGCAACTGGTCCTATATCTAACCTTCTGTATTTTTTTAGTTCTATCATCTCTCTTCTTTTTAAACTTCTTATTTTTCCGTATTCTTCGTTAGGAATAATATCATCTAAACAAATAATTCTTTCACTCATAATTTACCTCTATTCTTTATTAATATTATACGCTAAAGCAATTAATTCAATTGGATGAGAAGGTTCATTTATTACCTTTAAGTTTTCATTATTTTCTTTCTCAGATATTTGAACTATATGGTCACCGGCTAAAGGACAAGTTGATGCAAAATATTTGGTATCGTATTTCATAATACTTTTAGCAGAATTTTTTCCAACTTTTAAAGCAGTTTTAAAATTTTCTTTTTTAACACCCCAAGAACCCCCGTGACCAGAGCATCTCTCAATTACATTTATTTTTGTATTAGGTATTAATTTTAACATTTGAGCTGATTTAGGTCCAATATTTTGCGCTCTGCTATGGCAAGCCATATGCACTGTAATATCTCCTTCCAATGGTATAAGGCCACAAGTTAATCCTTTATTTTCAGCAATATGAATAATATACTCATCAATATCCATTGTATTTTTGGATAAAATTAAAATATTTTTATCTTCAGGCAGTAAAAGAGGCCATTCCGTTTTAAACATTAAAGCACAACTCGGGATAGGGGATATTATAGTATATCCCTCTAAAATCATAGGCACTAATTTCTTAGAAATATTTTTAGCTTGACTCATTACTCTATCAATATTTCCTTGTTCCAATTGAGGCATACCGCAGCAGCCATCATAAAATAGAGAGACATCAATACCATTATGTCTTAATACTTTATATGTAGATGAAATTATTTCTGTATTATGATAACTTCCATAACATGTAGAAAATAAAATAGCTTTTTTTCCATAAGATGGCGCTTTAGTATTTAATGGAAATTCCTCACTAAATGGTTTTGAAAATTTTGGAAGTTTTGCTTCTTTACTTATATCTAAAGCCTTTTCCATTAAATATCTAGCAGGCTTATTATTTAAAGAAACAAATTTATTAGAAACTATTCTAGTTTTTTGACCCAACTTTCCGTTCCTATCGATTTCCGAAATTTGTTTCTCTTTAAAACCTACGTTTCCTTCTTTAAAATTTTTTGCTCTATGTCTTAACATAAGTTTGGGGATATCTATTGCAAACTCATGAGGTGGCACATAGGGACAAGTAACCATAAAGCACATATCACATAGAGTGCATGCATCAACAATAGGTTGAAAATCTTTACTATCAACTGAGTCCAATTCATAAGTTTTGCTTTCATCTATTAAATCAAATAGTTTTGGAAAACTATCACACAAATTGAAACATCTTCTACAGCCATGACACACATCAAACTGCCTACGAGTTTCTTTGTCTAACTTTGCTTCATTCCAATAATCATCTTCCTGCCAAGCAACTACATCACGCACTGGTGCTCTAAGGCCACCTTCGCCATTAATCATTTATTTTTCCTAACACAGAAATAAGGAGTATCTCTTTTTAAAAAGACGCTCGCATTTGGTTATTCGCTCAAAGTATCTAAAGCCTTCTGAAATCTACCAGCATGACTTCGTTCTGCCTTGGCTAAAGTTTCAAACCAATCAGCAATTTCATCAAAGCCTTCTTCTCTAGCGGTTCTAGCCATACCCGGATACATATCCGTATATTCATGAGTTTCTCCAGCAATTGCTGATTTCAAGTTAGACGCAGTATCTCCAATTGGTTCCCCAGTAGCGGGATCTCCAACATCCGCCATAAACTCTAAGTGCCCAAAGGCATGTCCCGTTTCTCCCTCAGCTGTTGACCTGAATACTGTAGATGCATCATTAAAACCTTCAACATCTGCTTTAGATGCAAAGTATAAATAGCGCCTATTTGCTTGCGATTCTCCAGCAAAAGCTGCTTTAAGATTTTCTAATGTTTTTGATTCTGATAATGACATTTGTACCTCCTTAGTCATAAATTAATCATATTTTACTATACTATAAAAATCTAAAAATGGATTTTTATATTTTAGAATAATTCTAAACTATTTATTTTAATTTTTAAAGAAATTTTCAAAGTCCATAAATATTAAATACTTATTTATTTTTGATTGAAATTATTATTTCTACATCTGATATTTTTTTATTTATTTGAGACTTAAATTATCCTCTAAACTTTATTATAAGGAATACGAATAAGAGAATATTTTACTAAATTATAAAAACAATAAATTATCAATAAGTTTGTCCAGTTTTTATATTTTTATACTTTGATACTAATGGTGGGCACATATTTTTATCAAAATACATAACTTGACAATCTAAACATTGAAAACATTCATTCATATCAATCTTCCCATCAAGTTTGATAGCTTGAGTAGGGCACTCTACGTTACATGCTTTACATGGGTTACCACACTCTATTCTGCGATGTAAGAAATTAAACATTCTAATTTTTCCAAAAATTGCTACAGCAGCACCTAAAGGACATAAAATACGACAATAAGCTCTCTCAACAAATAATCCTATAAATAATATAATACTGACCCATATTAAAGCCAATAATGGCGCGTTAAATCTAAATGTTATAGCAGTTTTAAAAGGCTCTATTGAGCTAGCGCTTAAACCTAAATCAAAAGAATATAAAAATAGTATCCCTAGAATAAAAAATACGCCATATTTTATTTTCTTTACAAATGTATCATTTTTTTCGCTTAGTCTTTTTTGCTTAATACCAAAAAATAGAGCTAATTTATTTAGTAATTCTTGAAGAGCTCCAAATGGACATAGCCAGCCACAAAATAGGGCTCTTCCCCAAATTGGCATACTAATAATTGCTCCAATTCCTACAATGACTATGGCTGGCTCGGCCATAAAAGAGCTAAAACCCCTGCCGTCAAAAATAGCTTGTATTAATGCTGCTAAATGAATAATACTTATTTGTCCTCCCACAATCCAGCCAAGCCATATTAATATCCATAATAAAAATATAACCCTAATAAACTGATGTATACTTCTATATTTTGTATATATATTTTTAAAAGTTAATAAAGCCGAAGCAAAAAGAACCGTCAATACTGACAAGGTTACAATAGATGATTTATTTTGCCATGTATCTTTCCAATTATACTTTTCGTAACTTAAATCTTTATTTGTATTTTGATTTATATATTGCTCAGGAATTTTATAATTTATAAAAAATTTAATTGTATTATCATTTTTATAATTTTCCTCTTTATCTCCTTTAACTAAA
>CEUQ01137590.1_pt1 | contig 25049 bp, 22 predicted proteins | sample 361491 | NCBI WGS metagenome assembly CEUQ01 (sample SAMEA2622796, study PRJEB7988) | marine metagenome | biome: marine biome (ENVO:00000447); feature: marine epipelagic mixed layer (ENVO:xxxxxxxxx); material: "saline water (ENVO:00002010), including plankton (ENVO:xxxxxxxx)" | depth 120 m | reverse complement strand
ACCCCGGCTTCTTACGAACCTCGTCGAGCTCGTCACTAAAGAATGCGACCTCATCTTGGCTCAAGGCGCCCTCCAGCACGATATATCCGTCAGTCTCCCATTGAATGCGCTGTGCACCCGTCAGCGTCCGTATGTTCCGCATTCGCCTAACTCCTGTTCCAACAGAACCGTTAAAAACGAGTTAGGGCGCTTCCGCTAAAAGTCAGTTGGCCCCAAAGATTGTTACCCATTGAATTCCAGAGCCGATAAGTACGGCAATCGGCAAAACAGGAGAGCCGGTTGCACCTCCGCAATTGTTTCAAAAATAAAGTCGATAGATGGACCCGCCCATTGGCCCAAGTCCATCTCGTCTAAGACCGGAGTTCAATGACGGTATTCAAAACCACTCTAGAACAAGGGTGCTCACCTCCAGGCTTCAGCGTGCCGTCCATCCACCATCAACAAGAAGGCTCGTACCGGTGATCATTGCGGCGGCAGGTGAACATAGAAAAACGACCGCACCAGTGATATCCCGCATTTGCGCTAAATGGCCCATTGGCACACAGGAAAGGATGAATTCCTTAAATTTGGGATCTGCCAATGCCGGGCCTGTCATGGGCGTTTCGACCCATGTGGGTGCAACTGCGTTTACGCGAATACCCTTGGTCGCCAATTCGGTCGCCATGGACTTATTCATGCCTTCTACAGCATGCTTGGTCGTCGAATAGACGCTGCGGCCGACAAGCGACACATGCCCGAGCTGAGAAGAAATATGTACAATGGCACCTCCACGCTCTTTTCGGTCTGCGTCTTTAAGCATACGGTTCGCCGCGGCCTGCGCGACCAGAAATGCCGCCCGCACATTTAACGTGAGCAGTGCATCGAGGCTCTCTTCCTTCACGTCCAAAAATGGCTCCGGTATATTGGTTCCGGCATTGTTAACGAGGATATCAAGCTCCGCGAGACCGTCGACCGCCCGCTGCATAGCAGCCGTATCGGTCACGTCACAGGTTAAGATTTTGGCCGTGCGGCCCAAAGCGCGGACATCTGTTGCCACAGCAGCTAGCTCATCAGCCGAACGGCTCATCGCAACAATATCAGCGCCTGCCTCCGCCAACCCTAACGCTATCGTCCGACCAATCCCGCGACCGGCACCAGTCACAAGCGCCGTGCGGCCATCCAACGAAAATCCAGGTAAGGCGTTTCCCGTCATGGCTTCATCCTTCGATACATCCCTATATTTGACAACCTAAGCTACCAAATTGAAGTGTTCGAACAAATTCCCATTCTAATTTTAAATCAAGTTGGCCAATTCGCTGGCTAATTTGTAAAGTTCACGCCCATGGCCCCGCCTATCCTCATCCTACGCAATATACAGCTGACATTTGGCGGCACACCTCTGCTTGAGGGGGCCGCGTTTTCACTCTCTGCAGGGGACCGACTGTGTCTTGTCGGGCGAAACGGATCTGGAAAATCCACGCTCTTGAAAATTGCAGCTGGTTCGGTGACGCCGGATGATGGAGAGGTATTTCTAAAACCTGGTACCACAATCCGCTATTTGCCGCAGGAACCAGACCTGTCGGGGTACGCCACAGTCCATGACTACGTTGAAGATGGACTGGACCCCGGGGTAGATCATTACCGTGGAGCTTATCTGCTGGAGCAACTCAAAGTCGATGCAAAAGCGGAGCCGGGAACGTTATCTGGTGGTGAAGCACGTCGGGCGGCTCTCGCCCGTACTTTGGCGCCAGAACCTGACATTTTGTTGCTTGATGAACCGACAAATCACCTCGACTTGCCGGCAATTGAGTGGCTGGAGAGTGAGCTATTGGCGAACCGAGCCGCACAAATTCTCATTAGCCACGACCGTCGGTTCTTAGAAAACTTATCACGAGTAACTTTGTGGCTCGACCGCGGGCAAACAAAGCGCCTAGATGCCGGGTTCGCAAGGTTCGAGGAATGGCGCGACCAGATGTTGGAAACTGAGGAGACGGAGCTCCATAAACTCGACCGCAAGATCGCGTCTGAGACGCAATGGTTACGTAAAGGCGTGACCGCCCGTCGCAAGCGTAACCAAGGCCGGTTGCGTGCGCTTTACGACCTGCGCAATAAACGGCAGCAGCATCGGCGCGCCGAGGGAAATATCGCGATGGCTGCAAGTGATGCGGCAGCTTCAGGGAAGCGGGTCATTGAAGCAAAAAATATTTCGAAAGCCTTTGGCGATTTTAGGGTAGTCCAAGACTTCTCGATCCGTATTCAACGAGGCGATAGAGTTGGCTTTGTCGGACCAAACGGGGCCGGCAAGACAACTCTTGTGAATATGCTTATTGGAAATCTCACCTCCGATACGGGCAGCGTAAAGGAAGGTGCTAATGTAGAGATGTTGACCATTGATCAACGCCGCGAAAGCCTTGACCCGGGCACCACGTTGCGCGACGCGTTGACCGACTGGGGTGGTGACACAGTAATGGTTGGCGGGCAAGCGCGGCATGTTGTCGGCTATATGAAGGATTTCTTGTTCGCGCCAGAGCAGCTCCGCACCCCCATCGAACGTCTTTCCGGTGGTGAGCGTGGTCGGTTGATGTTGGCCCGAGCGCTGGCAAAGCCGTCAAACTTATTGGTCTTGGACGAGCCCACCAATGACCTGGATCTGGAGACCCTAGATCTTCTTCAGGAACTGCTAGCAGATTATGCGGGGACCCTCCTGTTGGTCAGCCACGATCGCGATTTCCTCGATAGGGTGGTCACCTCGACAGTGGCATATGAGGGAGTTGGCCGTTGGATAGAGTATGCTGGTGGCTACTCGGATATGCTGGTGCAACGCAAAACTGTTTTGGTCAAAGCGGAAACGGCGCCAAGCCCGTCGAAAGTTTTAAAACCCGAAGAAAAACCGGGAGCTCAGAGGACACCACGAAAATTGTCTTATAAGCAAAATCGTGCCTTGGAAACATTGCCGAGCCGAATGGAAGGCTTGCAAAGCCATATTTTGGGTCTGGAAACAATTCTGTCACAGCCCGATCTCTATGCGCGCGACCCAGAAAAATTCGAAGCAGCAACAATGGAACTTACGTCCCGACAGTCCGAGTTAGCCTCGGCGGAGGAGGAATGGCTAGAGTTGGAAGTGTTGCGCGAGGAAATTGAGGGTGCCCCCTAAATGTTTGAGGCTTTCATCAGTCCACGATAAACAGTTTTGCACCACCTTCCGTGCGAGAGCGGTGCGGCGAATCGCCATTGTCTGAAACCTGATAACTCATTCCTGCTTTTAGCGTGAAGACGCGGCCGTCTTTGAGTTCCGAGTCCATCTCGCCTTCATACACAAATAGTATATGTCCCCGGTCACACCAATGATCCGCGAGATAACCAGCAGAGTACTCAACTCTGCGAACGCGCACGTTCTCAATGTTAAGGGTCCGCCAAAGCGCATAGCCGGTCTCGCCGTCATAACGTTCTTCTGGCACTTTATCCCAATCAGTCAACGTGAACGGCAACGTCGGTATCTTCATATCGCGAGCCCCTTTTCTTGGCAGTCCGTTCCGCCATTTCATTCGGTGTGGTTTTAATGACTAGCAATATGGACCAAATGTCATGACAAACGATTCGAATTCACCCCGCATTCCCCTTTTGTCCGTGGAAGAGGCGACGAGAATCGGAAAGGAACACGGTGTGCCATCTTCAATGGCGCACCTCAATGTCTTTCGAGTAATGTCACACCATCCGGATTTAGCTTCGGCTGTCAGTAACTTGCTGGCGACACTGCTGTATAAGGGGAATAAGCTCGACGAGCGACTGCGAGAATTAATTATCATGCGGATCGCATGGCGCACGGGCTCCGTTTACGAATGGACACAGCATTGGCGAGTAGCGGAACGGTTGGAGGTCGATGGGGCATCGGTCATGGCCGTGCGCGATTGGCAGAAGGCAACTTGTCTAACGACAGCTGACAAAGCGGTGTTGGCGGCAACGGATGAAACCATCGACGAAGGGCGCATTTCCGATCCGACATGGATTGCGTGTTGTAAGCATCTTGCGAGCGAAGCCGAACGCATTGAATTAGTTCTTGCAATCTCGAACTGGCGATTGTTTTCCGAGATGTTTCAAAGCCTGCGCATCCCGCTGGAAGAAGGCGTAGACCATTGGCCTCCTGACGGGCTATGCTCACCAGCAGCCGAATAACACCGACCTTTTGGACACATTTTCCATGACCAGCTCAGCACTCTCTTTAATGCCTAACGACACGATGAAGTATGGCATCTTTCTTGCCCCCTTTCACGATTTAAAGGAAAACCCTACCCAAGCGATGCAGCGTGACATGTGGCTGCTCGAGTATCTCGACGAGTTGGGATATGCAGAAGCATGGGTTGGCGAACATCATTCCGGCGGATTCGAAATTATTTCTTGTCCAGAAGTGTTTATCGCGGCGGCAGCGGAGCGAACCAAGCACATCAAACTTGGAACAGGCGTTGTCTCCTTGCCCTATCACCATCCGTTCATGGTGGCAGGAAGAGCTACCCAGCTCGACCATATGACGCGAGGACGGTTTATGCTAGGTGTGGGCCCCGGCGCGCTGGTCGGCGATGCGTATCGTATGGGCATCGATCCCGAAGCACAGCGCCGTATGATGAACGAATCCCTCGACGTAATCGTAAAACTAATGAACGGCGAAACAGTTTCCGTTAAATCGGACTGGTTCGAAGCAAAAGACGCGCATCTTCAAATACCACCTTTCACAACACCACGAACGGAAATGGCCGTAGCTTGTGCACGGTCACCCTCGGGCGCGTTAGCGGCCGGCAAGCATGGCCTCGGCATGTTGTCCATCGGCGGCACGAACGACGAAGCGCTGAAACATCACGCCAATAACTGGCGCATGTGCGAGGAAGAAGCCGCGGAGAACGGCAAGACCGTAAGCCGCGAGAACTGGCGCTTAGTCACCTTAATGCACATCGCAGAGACGCGCGAAGAGGCACGGAGAAATGTTGAATACGGGCTTGAAGACTTCGCGACCTATTTTAAGGACATCTCGACTTTCCCCATCGTCCCGCACGAGATCGACAACGCATATGAATACTTGATGGAGAACCGGGTTGCGGTAATTGGAACTCCGGACGACGCCATAGAGTATATTGAAACCTTGCTTGAAGGCTCCGGTGGATTTGGCAGCTTGATGCAGCTGGCGCACAACTGGGCAGATTGGGAAGCTACAAAACAGAACTACGAGCTAATCGCTCGCTACGTGATGCCACACTTCCAGAAATCAAACCTCGACCGCACCCATAGCTACAATTACAGCCGCGACAATAAGGACAAATTCCAAGGCCAGGCAGCGCAGGCGGTACAAACAGAGATAGAGCGCTATGAGGAAAAAAAGAAGGGCTTGGCAGCGGAATAATTGTTCGGACGCTCATTGAAAGCGCCCTGAAAGGTAAGCAGTTAAATCGCCACTGCAATTCCGCCACCGCCACGCGGGTCGGCGCCACCTCGCCAACTGCCGTCCGTGGAGATTTGCACCACGTGAGCACGGGACATCACTGGGTCGAAGCTGATTGCGCTTTGCTTCACTTCGTGCCCCATATCAGTCAATTGCCGGCAGACCGATCCTTGCACGCGCGCCTCCGCATGAATGGCTCCACCCTCGCAATGGATACGAGGCACGGTCACAGCTTCCACGGGCGTCATGTCGAAATCAACGATATTCAATATCGATTGTAGAACAGCACTGATGATGACGCTCCCGCCAGGCGCACCAACAATGATTGCCGGCTTACCCTGATGGAATAGCATGGTCGGCACCATCCCAGTTGTCCGCGCTTTTCCCGCCTCGATCGAATTGCTGCTACCTGGATAGGGGTCAAACAATTTCATCGAATTGTTATAAACAAAACCCATCCCCGGTGTGATAACGCCTGATCCGGTGCCCAGCGTATGAGTGCACGAAACCGCATTCCCGAGTTCGTCATAGATCGAAATATGGGTGGTGCAGGTAGGCGGTTCTTCAAAATCATCGCCAAGGAATTCACCAGCCCTAATTCTCTCTGCCCATTCCGCCGCACGCTCTAGAGAGGTTAGCATCTCGACGGGAACAACGGAGAAATCCGGATCAGCAAGATATTTGTTGCGATCCAAATGGGCTGCAGCCATAGCCCTGGCGACCAAATCGATATGAACCGCAGAGCCATGTCCTTCGGAACGCAAATCAAAATGCTCCAAAATCTGCAGCATTTGGATAAGCGTAACGCCACTGCCGGGCGGTGGGTTCGAACAGACTTCATACCCCCGGTATCGGCCTTTCAACGGTGCGCCAGTGCGAGTCTTAAACTTCGCGAGGTCACCTGCCGTCACGAAGGAGCCGTTCGCAGATAAGTCAGCGACGATATCACCGGCAAGTTCCCCGCAATAAAACCCGCTTGGCCCCTCTTCGGCGATGCGCTCGAAGGTGCGGGCCATATCTGGATTGCGGTGAAGATCGCCGACACGGAAAAGCGAACCGTCCGATTGCAGATGTATACGTTTGCATTCTTCTGTGGCCGAAACCCGTTGCACCCCGCCCGGGACGCCGGACATCATGGGACGCGATAAGAAATCATAGGCAAAACACCCAACTGCCATGCCATCTCGCGCCATGCGCGCAGCCGGAGCGACAAGCTCATCCAGGGGCAAAGTGCAAAACCTTTCGTGCACTTCTCCAAAGCCGGCAACTGTTCCTGGTGTCAGGATTGAGGTGTAACCAAGCTCGCTGCGAAAGTCGTCGAATATTGTATATCCCGATATTTCCGTCCGGCCCCGCACGTCATTCATCCACATCTCTGGCGTCACTAAAGAGCCGGCCCGAGCGTGAAAGTCTATCATTGCATTCTCGCCGCTTTCCGCATGAAAATACTGAAAACTACCCATACCCCCCAGACCACACATGAAGGGGTCGACTACCATCTGTGCGAAGGCCGTCGCGACGGCTGCGTCGAATGCATTCCCACCGGAACTCAAAATTTCTGCGCCCACATCTGCCGCCCTCGGCTGGGGGCACACAACGATTCCTCTCACATCTGATCTCCTATGTTCTGAGGGTCAATCCGCCATCAACGGTTAAACCGTGGCCAGAGACAAAGCCCGCATCGTCGGAAGCTAGGAATAAGGCCACGCGGGCAATGTCGATGGGCTCACCCAATCGGCGAAGCGCCGCTTTTTTTGCCCAAACTGCGGCAATGTCATCATCGGAGAAAGCCGCTTGGGTCATACCCGTTTGAATGGCGCCCGGTTCGATATAATTTGCCGTGATACCAAACTTGCCGAGATCAAGCGCCAGCGCGCGTGTCATGCCGGCAACTCCCGCTTTCGAAGCGCTATAGGCCGCCAACCCGTAATCCGTCATACGTGCCATCACGGAAGCAGTGTTTATAATCCGCCCACTGGGAGACACTTTTAAATAGGGTGTAGCCGCGGTCGCGAGACGGAACTGTGAGGTCAAATTGACCGCAAGTGTCAGGTTCCACTCTTGTTCGGTTTGTTCCCCGATGACCGCACGGCGCGACACACCAGCGTTGTTGAACAGAATATCGAGGCGGCCGAAGCACTCGACAGCCTTAGAGACGATGTTATCAGGCGCCATGTCATCCGTGACATCTTGCTCCAGCACCGATATTCGGGCCTGACCAGCATGAGCCTCTGCAAGCGCGGTTTCGGGTCGGTCAACTGCAAGCACAGTCGCGCCTTCAGAGGCGAAAAGGTCTGCAGATGCCTTTCCTATTCCAGAAGCGGCTCCGGTGACGATGGCCGCTCGGCCGGCAAGCCGCATCAAACCGCCTCCAAGGGCGCATTTAATATTTGTCCTGGGGTGTGAATACCACCACGGTCCCGATCGCCCGACACCAGGGAATTGTAACGTGGAATGAAATGCTCTGGCAGTGGGCGTGCCCCCTCGGGGCTGAGCCAAAGCCGTAAAAGGTGTCGCTTACGTTCAGGCTCTGGCCAATCTTCAAAGGCCGTGCGGTCATGCAGGATCTGATGGTTGTGCAAAACTTGAATGTCGCCCGGCTTGAATTCCATATCGAGGCGCAAATCCGCGTCGTTCGCTAATTCATCGAAAAAATCTAGTGCCTCCAGCGTTTCCCCCGATAGACTTGGGACGTCGTCAAACCGCTCCGCCGATTGAATGTAACGCCGCACGTAATAAGTCGAAAGTCTGCCTTCGAACCAAGTGAATGGCGGCATCTCAAAGTAACCTTTGTAACCTTCCGGTACTTCGCCCCGGCGGTCGACGGCAAGAGGGTGGAACAGCGTGGACGCCAAATCCGGTCGTCGTTTATACATCTCGTTGAAGATTGTGACCGATGAGACGATGCTAGAAAGGCCGCCGCTTTTTGCGGGTTTCAAACAAAACAATGAGACAAAATCACAGCCATCCGTATGAAAGGTCTGGCGTGCCGTTGTTTGATAAATTCGCACTTTTGTATCGTCAGGATGGTAGCCCAGGTCTTTCACATGACCCAAAACGTGACCCTTCGCATTTTGCGGTACTGGATGACCAAGATGGACGCCGATCCCGTAATAGATCATCGCCGATTCTTCGAGCGAATAGCGCTCGACAGGAATGCCGCGCAGCAGCATGAAACCACGACCTTGGAGCAGCTCGTGTCGGATTCCAGCAAACACCGACCCCAATTTAGGTAACGAAAAATTTTCGCGCGTGATGTCTATAACCCCGATGCCCTTCGCACTGATGTTGCGCATCGCGGTATCGAGTTCCGCCAGCTCTTCATCCGAGAAGAGGCGCGACCAATCTTCTTTCACCGCCATATCCGGGCCATACCACGCGGATGGCCCTGCGATTGGGCCGTTAGGCATCGAAAAGTCGTGGTGTTTTAAAACTGCGGACATCTCAATTCTCCTTTCCGGTAAGTATAGACTGATTTCCCGCAACTGAAATACAGGCGGACCCACTCCAATACTCAGGGGACACATTGTCTTGGCCTCCCGGTTGGGTTAAGTCACCGGACCCAAGGAAAATCCATAGGCTAGGGCACGGTGCCGGAAAAATATTTAAACAAAATTTTAAATGCGCCGGTATACGACGTCGCAATTGAATCGCCGCTCGATAAGGCACCCGGCCTTTCCCAGCGCTTGGGTAACCGGGTGCTAATTAAACGCGAAGATTTGCAGCCAGTATTCTCCTTCAAGCTGCGTGGCGCATACAACAAGTTGATTAATATACCAGAAAGCGCCCGCAACAAAGGCGTCATAGCGGCATCGGCTGGCAACCACGCGCAAGGTGTGGCGCTGGCTGCATCGAGGATAAGAGTAACTGCAACCATCGTCATGCCGCAAACGACACCAGGTATTAAAGTGAGTGCGGTGCGGAAATGGGGCGCGAAAGTCATCTTACATGGCGACGATTTCGCCGCGGCATATGCCTGCGCGATGGAGATTATCGGGAAGCAAGGCCTAACACTTATACATCCCTTCGATGACCCTGATGTGATCGCCGGGCAGGGTACGGTCGGCATGGAAGTTCTGCGACAACACATGCGAGATATCCATGCGATATTTCTACCCATCGGTGGGGGTGGATTGGCGGCGGGCGTTGCTGCATATGTCAAAACAATTCGGCCTGAAATTAAAATTATCGGCGTCGAGGCGGTTGATTCGGCTTCGATGTATTATTCACTAAAGAAAGGACGTCGGGTCATCTTGGATCAGGTCGGTATATTTGCCGATGGCGTGGCAGTAGCGCAGGTTGGGCGGGAAACGTTCCGGTTGGCACGCAAACTAATTGATGAAATTGTATTGGTCGACGTGGACCAGATTTGCGCGGCAGTTAGGGATTTGTTTGACGATACGCGGGCTATTGCTGAGCCGTCAGGTGCATTGGCCGTTGCCGGCATGAAGGTTTATGCCGCGCAAAAGAAGCTTTCGAACAAAACGCTAATTGCCGTCAACAGCGGCGCCAACGTTAATTTTGACCGATTGCGCCACATATCCGAACGCGCGGAAATTGGTGAGGCACGGGAAGCATTATTCGCCGTCACAATCCCGGAAAAGAAGGGAAGTTTCCGCCGGTTCTGCCGCATTCTCGGAAAGCGCAGCGTGACTGAGTTTAACTATCGTTACTCCGACCAATCATCCGCGCAAATCTTCGTTGGTGTCGGCTTGGCGGAGGGAGATAGGGAGCGTACTCTAATTTTAAAAACACTGCGCAAGAATGGTTATCACGTTCGTGACCTGACAGATAACGACACGGCGAAACTCCATATCCGGCATATGGTGGGTGGACATCCTAAGAACGTTGGTGACGAACAGGTTTATCGATTTGAGTTTCCCGAACGCCCCGGGGCGCTAATGAATTTTCTTACTCATATCGGCGAACGCTGGAACATCAGCCTGTTCCACTATCGCAACCACGGATCCGCGTTTGGACGCGTGCTTTGCGGCATCCAAGTACCTGAATCGGATAAACCAGCTTTCCAAGCCTTTTTGGAAACCCTCGGATACACGAGTTTCAGGGAAACAGAGAATCCGGCTTATCGGACTTTTTTGAATTGACAATGCGGAAGATCGTAAAGGAGCTCACTCTTTGCCGAGCCATTTTTGGCGCCAGAGATCGCAGCACAAGATCGCGATAAATGAGCTTAGTGAGCGTTTGATATGCCGCGAACGACTGCAATCAAGTGACATGCAGTAGCGTCCAACTCCGAGACCCTGACAAATTACTAAACCGCCAGCGGGGCCCGTGCAAAGGGACAGCCAACTTGCTCAAGGCGAGAACACGAGAGGATTTTCAGTACTAAATTCTTTCTAAGAGGATCAAATCACCGTAGACACGCAGACTAAAAATTACCCCGGTTTCTTGGGGCACCGGTTAATTTTCAGTAAGATTAGATTAATGCATCATCAAATAAGAAATGTGCCCTTATAGGAGTGTAAACTTGCTTCAAAAAACTTTTAGTAATCCTAAAGAATTTTGCCGGTTGCATCAAAAACTTCACCCAATTCATATTCCCGCAACCTAGCACTATAGGGTACCGACTGGCTTAATCGCTGTTTCCAACCGAGAATAGCCCGTGGAAGTACGGGGAGATATTAATGACCGTTCAACCTATTAAAAACGCCGCCGAACATATCGCGAGCCTGAAGGATGGCCGAACCGTTTATATCAACGGCGAATTGGTCGCTGACGCTACTGAACATCCAGCCTTCAGAAAGTCCATTCGAACAGCCGCGAACCTTTATGACTATCAGGCCGACCCAATTAATTTCGAAGCAATGACATTCGAATCACCGACCAATGGACGCCGTATCAACCGCGCCTGGCAAATGCCCGAAACATACGAGGAACTCGTTATTCGACGAAAAGCGCTGGTATATTGGGCAGAACAGCACGGCGGCTTCATGGGGCGATCGCCCGATCATTTGGCATCAGCGGTAACTGGCCAGTTGATGGGTCTTGATTTGTTTGAGGCTTACAATAAAGACCGCGCAAAAGCGTTTTGGGACTACTACGTTTATGCTCGCGACAACGACTTATTCCTAACCTACGTCATCATAAACCCCCAGGTCGATCGCGCCAAATCGGCGAGCGAACTTGGAAGCGACGACCCCATGCTTAAGATTGTCGACGAGGACTCTGAAGGCGTGACAGTACGCGGTGCCAAAATGCTCGGAACCAGTTCGATCATGGCGAATGAGGTTTTCGTAGCCCATTTGCAGCCGCTACGCCCTAACGAGGTCGACTACGCAATTTGCTTTGCTCTGCCAATGGGAACCAAAGGGATAAATGTCCTCTCACGTAAATCCTATGAGCAGCACGCCGTCTCAGATTTCGACAACCCACTCTCGTCCCGCTACGATGAGAATGATGCGTTAATTTTTTTCGATGACGTGAGGGTGCCATGGGAACGCATATTCGTGTATCGCGATCCGGATATGTGCCGCCGACAGTTTCACGATACGCCTGGTCATATCTACCAAAATTATCAAGCGCAAATCCGATTGACCGTTAAACTCAAGTTTCTTTTGGGTCTAGCCCGCGAAGTCTGCGAGACCATCGGTACCATCAAGCTGCCGCCAGTAGCCGATGCACTGGGCAAGATGGCAGCACAGGCCGCCGCAGTTGAGAGCATGATGTGGGGCATGGAAGCGAAAGGCAGCCAATGGGGAAAATATTTTGTCCCTGATCGACACGCGGTCTATGCGGCGCAAACCCTCACACAAGAATACTACCCAATGATGATCAATACGCTGCGGGAATTGGCGGGCGGTTCACTCATTATGCTGCCGTCCTCGACAGAGGATCTCAATCATCCAGAATTGGCTGCCATATCCGAAAGCGTCCAAGTCTCAGCGGATGGCCGTAGTGCGGAAGACCGGATTAAAATCATGAAACTCGTGTGGGACGCGGTCGGATCTGAATTCGCTGGCAGGCACACCCAATACGAGATGTTCTACGCAGGCGCACAATTTGTCACTCGCAGCCATAGTTTCCGTACATATGATTGGGAAAAGCCGGTGGAACTAATTCGAACCATCACGAACCGCTACAAGCGATAAATAACAAACCTTACCCGTTAGATGAGAGAGCATTCAAAAGTTGAGCGAATACCATACTGAAGCGACCGCGGAAAGAACCAGAGGCCCGATATTGGGAGATTGATGCAAACATTCTACGAGAGGCTATGGCACCGTCTACATACAAAAATCTCGCGGGCTGCGCCGCGGGCACACCATTAGATCCACCCCTCATCGAGGCAAATTCTGGCACAATGCGTATCCATTTTGAGCCAAATAACGACGACAATACGAATTTTCGAACCGTAACAGTAAAATAGGATCCCGCATGCCGAATCTCGCCGCCAATCTATCAATGATGTACAACGAGGTTGAATTCCCAGACCGCTTCTTGGCAGCTGCGAAGGATGGTTTCCAAGGTGTCGAATTTCTTTTTCCTTATAGCTGGGCAGCAGCGGATATCGCTGAATGGCGCGAAGCAGCCGGGGTCGAGCAAGCATTGTTCAATGCGCCGCCAGGCAATTGGGAAGCGGGCGAACGAGGCCTTAGCGCTTTACCAGGCCGGCAGACGGAATTTCAAGACACGATCGGCAAGGCCCTTGAATATGCAGCCGCGCTTGATTGTCCGCGCATCCATGTGATGGCTGGACTTCGGCCCGAAGGCGTTGCCGAAGAAACACTCTACGAAACTTATAAAATGAACCTGGCATTTGCTGCAACAGAAGCAGCGAAGCAAAAACGAAATATCATCATTGAGCCAATAAACACTCGGGACATGCCAGGTTATTTTCTCAACCGGCAACATGATGCGCATGGGGTGGTAAAGGCGGTTGGACTGGCGAACCTGCGGGTGCAGATGGATCTTTATCATGTTCAAATTATGGAAGGCGACGTCGCGATGAAAATCCGCAAATTCATCGACAAGGTTGACCACTTCCAGATTGCCGGCGTCCCGGAACGTCACGAACCCGACATCGGCGAAATGAACTACCCCTATCTCTTTGACCTAATAGATGCGCTGCAATACGAGGGGTGGATTGGCTGCGAATATCGTCCGAAAGGCAAGACAAGCACTGGGTTGGGATGGGCCTCAAAATATCTACGGTAACAGATTTAGGTGCAAAGAACCCCTTAGTTTATTTAATCGCCTAACAACAGCAATCCGTTTTACTTTTCATTTTCTGGCTCAAAATCTTCCGGCGGAATTGCGATCAAAAGACTGCAGGGAAGCCGGTCTATTAAGTTCTTGCCGATGCGTTTGCGCCACCAACGGTCGAGACCACCAAGCTTTCGTGTACCGATCACGACAAGGTCAGCATTGAAATCTCGCGCCATGTTTTCGATCTCGTCGACCGGATCACCGTAGCCGATGCTGCCGGTACACTCAACGTGCCGCCGCTCCCTAATACGATCGACGCCCTCTTCCAATAGCAGTTTTACCTCGTTGTGCTCTTCAGACACGACTTCCGAGGTGTTGACGCCACCCGCCATCGGCATCGCTGCCGAGGACCGGATGACTGCCAGAAGATGGACTTCTGCGTTAGTGATTTCAGCAAGTTCTGAACCTTGCCGAAGGGCGCGCCGATATTCTGGGCTGCCATCGTAAGCCATGAGGATTCGTTTATACATCTTCTATCTCCTCCGCGTTTGACTCAGTATCCATGCCGGTATCAGTGCAATCAAGTAAACGATAGCCAAAACCCAAAACCCATCTTGGAATGCCCGAGTAATACCCTGCGCGTAAACCACGTCACTGAGGTAGTGCAATGCGCCCGGGTGTTGAACCACTTCAGCTACTCCCGCCTCGTTCAGCAATCGGATGACGCTGTCCAACAATTCACGGCTCGACGCGTTCGACGCGTCTTGTGTCATCGCCAACCCCTCATTGTGGTAGAAGGTCCGCTGGTCAACAAAAACAACCCAGGCATTCGTACCAAGTGAGCCGCCCGTCTGGCGGACGAAATTCACCGTCCCTGCGCCAGCGTTGAGCTTTTCCGCGGAGAGAGATCGCAGCGCAGTACTCATAATAAACGGTTGCACGAAAGTAGTACCAAAGCGGCCGATCGCGCCATAGATCATCACAAGGAGAAGCGGCGTGTTTACATCAGCCCATCCCATTGGCAATGTGCCAACGCCAAGAATGAAGAGCCCAAACATCATCGCTTTCCCCGGCTCCAACTTATCCGCCAAATGACCAGTAAAGGGGACCATGCAGACCGCCAGCAACATCCCAGGCAAGAGGCTGAATCCCGCATCAAGTGGCGACAGCCCTTGGACGAGTTGAGTGAAAACTGGGAACGAATAGGTCGTCGTAAAGTTACCTATCCCCGAAAAAAACGTCACGAACAGAACAATGACAAAATGCTTATTTTGAAAGAGTGAAATATCGATCAAGGTCGACCCCGATCGTCGCTGGCTCTTGACGAAACTAACCCCTGTCACCGTTCCTAACAGAACCAGCAGCAAAATGTAGTCGGAGGTCCATCCTTTGCGCGGGCCGTCTGTCAGAACAGTCATGATGCAAAATAGGGTTACAGCAATCAGGATATAACCGACCCAGTCGAACGCCTGCCCCCCCTGCTTCCGGACGGAAGGAAGAAAGATCAAACCGAACGGCAGCGAGACCAGCAACAAAGGCAAAGGCAGCCAAAAAATATATCGCCAGCTAAGCACCTCGAGTGCGAACCCACCAACCGGCGGGCCCACTGCAACGGCCAGGACCAACCCCATGGAATAAATTCCCATAGCAAAGCCGCGGCGATCCTCCGGAAATACCTGAAACACCGTCACCATGATCAACGGCTGAATTATGCCGGTTGCCATGCCCTGCAACACCCGACCCGCAACAAGCATCCCAAAACTGTCGGCAAGGCCAGCGATAATGCTACCCGTCGTGAAAAGAATTAACGTTAGTGTATAACCATATCGTTGACCGAAGACCGCAATTACCCATGCATTTAATAATTGGCAGGTTGTCATCGCGACATTGAAAGATGTCGCCATAAGCTGCGCCTGGTCCTGTCCAATGCCATAGGCCCCCATAACGTCCGGCACCGCTACATTGACGATGGTGCCAGACAGAACCATCACAAAAGACGCGGTCATACCCGATACGGTGACAAGCAATCGATATGGTCTGCCGTAGCGTTCGAATAAGTCGTCGACGGTTTCCGTCTGAATCGCCATCCGCTACTACCGATCCTTGTTGTTGGCGCGACGGCCGAGCATCCATGCCGGCCATATACCAATAAGGTATGCCACAACTAAAACCCAAAAACCGTCTTGGAAACCAAGGGTAGCTGCCTGCGCGTGCACAACTTGTCCAAGGTAGTGTAATGCCCCAGACTGCTGTACCGATTCAGAAACTCCTGCCTCACCGAGAAGTTGACCAACGTTACCGAGTAACTCACGGCTAGCGTCGTTGCCCGAGCTCTGCGTCGCCGCCAAGGTTTCCGCATGGTAATGTGTCCGCATTTCAAGAAACACAACCCAGGCATTTATCCCAAGAGACCCGCCAAGCTGGCGGATAAAATTCATGGTGCCGGCACCCGAGTTTAGCTTTTCGGAAGGCAAGGTGCGCAACGCAACGGTTATGATGAACGGCTGCGTCAAACTTACCCCCAGGCGATTGACAATCCCATAAATCGCGATGGCAAAAAAAGCTGTGTTAACATCCGCATCCGCCATGGGAACGGTCCCAAGGCCAAATAGTAAGAGGCCAGTAATTATGGCGTAATGCGGCTTAATCCGATCAGCCAAGCGTCCCATGAAGGGGAGTAGGGCGACCACAACAATGCCCGACGGCAATAACACCAAGCCGGCGTCGAGGGGGGTCATCCCCTGGACCAACTGGCCAAAGACAGGAACTGCGTAGGCCATCGCAAAGTTTCCAAGACCGAATACGAAAGCGACCCCCATAGCCCAAGCAAATTCGCGGTTGCGAAATAGGGCCATTTCCATGATGGGCGCAGCAGACTTGAACTGCGAATAAATAAACGCGCTAGCAGCCAATATAGAAACGGTGAAGAGGCCAAGAATGTAGTCAGACGTCCAACCTTCGCGCTGACCGTCTGTCAGCCCTGACATAAAACAAAACAGCGTTACGACCATGAGGCCGTAGCCGGTCCAATCAAATGGTCGGTTTGCTTCCTGCCGATTGGACGGCAACACAAACATCCCAGCTATAAAAGCAATCCCAATGACCGGTAGTGGTGCGATAAAAATGTATCTCCAATCCAGTACCTCCATCGCTAGGCCACCGAATACAGGTCCCATAGCCACCGCTAACATCAGCGCCATGCTATAGATACCAGCGGCAAAACCGCGACGCTCTTTCGGAAATACTTGGAAAATTGTAACCAAGATGAGCGGTTGAATGATGCCCGACGAAATACCCTGCAGGACCCTGCCAAGAACGATCATGTTGAAGTCTTGAGAGAAACCGCCAATCACACTACCAACCGTGTAGATAATCAACGCAGCTACAAATCCATATCGTTGCCCCAATACCGCCACCACCCAGGCATTTAGCAATTGGCTCGCCGTCATCGAAACGTTGAAAGCTGTCGCCATCAGTTGCGCTTGGTCCTGGCCTATCCCGAAAGCACCCATAACATCAGGGACTGCAACATTCACAATCGTACTGGAGGTCACCATAACGAATGACGCAACCATGCCCGTCGCCATAACCAGAGGCACATAGGCGCGCCCGAAACGGGCAAAAAGATCATCAACAGTCTCGCCGGCGGCCATCTCTTAACGCCGCGCCGCTTGCGCGCGCCCAAGGACCCAAGCTGGCAACATCGCCGCCAGAAATACCGAGGCAATGATCAAGAAACCATCCTGAAAGCCTAACGTGCTTGCCTGAGCATGCACAACCTGACCCAAATAGTGCAGCGCACCGGATTGGTGCACCGCTTCGGGAACGCCAGCCACACTGAATATACCTCCAACACCAACAAGAAGCTCTTGGCTGGCGGCATTGCCTGAAATTTGTGTCGACGCAAGCGCGTCGCTGTGAAATTGCGTCCGGAAGCTTAGCAGGACAACGTAAAAGTTCGTACCCAGAGATCCGCCCAGCTGCCGGACGAAATTCACAGCCCCGCCGGCTGAGTTGAGCCGTTCAGGCGGAACCGCCTTCAATGCAGTACTCATCACAGAAGGCATTATGAAACTCATGCCAAACCGACTTACCATCCCAAAAAAGGCGACGTGCCAAAAAGGCGTGTTGGCATCGGCCCCACCTAACAAGGCAGTGCCAAGAAAAAAGAAAAACAACCCACAGATGATAATGTAATGCGGCTTCGATCTATCCGCCAAGCGACCGGTAAAGGGCAAAGCGAAGGCAACAATAAGGCCGGCCGGCATCATCAACATCCCCGCATCAGTTGCCGACAGACCCTGCACGAGTTGACCAAAGACCGGCACGGCATATGTCGTCGCAAAATTTCCCATGCCAAAGATAAAGGCTATCAAACACGCAGATGCGAACGCCGGAACCCGAAACAGCTGAAGATCCAGCAACGGGTTTTGCGCTTTTGACTGCGACCACAGAAAAGCAGCGCTGCCAATCACAGAGATCGCTAGTAAACCCGAGATATGATCAGACAGCCAGCCAAGCTTCTGCCCGTTCGATAAGGCGCTCACAAGACAAAATAATGTTATGCAGATCAGAAGATAGCCAGCCCAATCAAATTTTGGCCGTTCCCTACTGCGCACTGACGGCATGAAAATTACGCCAAGCGCCAAAGCAATTGTGATCAATGGTAAAGGCACGAAAAAGATGTACCGCCAGCTTAAGGCATCGATTGTTATGCCGCCTACTGTGGGTCCGAGAGCCAGAGCCATCGTCATGCTCATCCCGTAAATTCCCATTGCGAAGCCACGTCGGTTAGCGGGAAATACCTGAAAGAAGGTGACCATCACCAGCGGCTGGATTATGCCGGAGGACATACCCTGCAGAACGCGGCCAAACACGACCAACGAAAATTCTTCGCTTGAAGCGCAAATCAGGCTGCCTGTTGCGAACAAGACCAAGGTCGCACAGAAACCAATCCGTTGGCCAACCAATGCGACGACAAACGCATTCAACAACTGGCTCGTCGTCATCGCGACGACAAATGCTGTTGTCATGAGCTGCGCCTGCTCTTGCCCTACGCCAAAAGTGCCCATAACGTTCGGAATTGCAACATTGACCATTGTGCCGGTCAACACCATGGTGAAAGCTGCCACCATCCCGGTGCTAGAGACAAGCATGCGGTAACCCGGACCGAAGCGGGCATAAAGATCGTCAACCGATTCCTGGACGCCCACCATGCTTTATACCTTTGTCGTCCGTGCCTTACCTAATATGTAGGCTGGAATCATCGCCAATATGAAGACCACCGCAAGGATCATAAATCCATCTTGAAATCCAAGCGTGTTGGCTTGCGCCTGCACAACTTGCCCAAGGTAATGGAGCGCTCCTTGAGATTGCACCGCCTCAGGCACACCGGATTCATTTAAAAGTCCCTGCACATCACCCAGTAATTCTTGGCTTACGGCGTTACCAGCGGTTTGCGTCGCCGCCAAAGCTTCATTATGCATTTGAGTGCGGAGCTCCATGAAAGCGACAAGACCACTGATACCAAGGGCTCCACCAAACTGTCGCATGAAATTGATACCGCCCGCAGCCCTGTTCAGTTTCTCGGGTGGCATGGATCGTAAGGCAGAAGCATTCATTGCGGGCAAAATTAAACTCTGTCCCAAGCGCCCAATCATCACGAATATAACCAGGCTCCAAAATGGCGTATTGACGTCGGCACCCCACATCAACAATGCGCCCAAGGCGAATGCAGAAAGCCCAACAATTATTAGGAGATCATTCGGGACGCGGTCTGCCAATCGCCCCGTGTAGGAAAACAAACACATTAACATAATGCCGGCTGGCACCAGAACGAATCCGGCTTTGGTTGCCGTAAACCCTTGAACCGTTTGGACAAAAACAGGAACAGCGTAGCTGATACCAAAATTACCGGCTCCGAAGACAACACCTACCGCCACCGCCGCATTGAATTGTTTGTTGGAAAACAGGGTCAGGTCGAGTAACGGCTCTTGCGTTTTCAATTGGGTCCATACAAAGATCGCAAGTAAACCGAAACCACCCAGCAGTGTAAGTATGGATTGATCGGAGAACCATCCGAAGCGGTGACCGTTTGCGATGTAGCTGAGCACACAAAAGAGCCCACCAATCAAAATTCCAAGGGCAATAAAATTAAAAGGAGGTGCCCGCTGATCATCCGGCTTTTCTGGCATAAAAAAATTGCCGAGAACAAAGCCAATTAAACATAGCGGCAACGGTATCAGGAAAATGTGCCGCCAACTTAAATGATCGATGGCGATGCCACCGACAACGGGACCGAGCCCCGGCGCTAGCATGATCGCCATGCCGAATATTCCCATCGCCATACCCCGTTGATCCGGCTTGAAAACGCCGAAGATAGTCACAAGCACTAGTGGCTGGATTGCGCCAGCACAAACCCCCTGGATCATCCGACCGATGGTGAGTGTTGCTATATTCGTGCTTGTAACGGCAATCATCGTCCCGATGAAAAAGACAAATATCAGCAATAAAAACCCAGACCGCTGACCGAAGGCCGCAATTATATAGGCACTTAATAATTGGCCGGCAGTCATCGTGGCGATAAAAGCCGTTGCCATCCATTGGGCCTGGTCCTGACCAACACCGAAAGCGCCCATAACGCTTGGCACTGCAACGTTCGCAATGGTCGCGGAGAGCACCATTGCAATAGCGCCCGTCATGCTGGTGATTATTACTAACCAGCGATATGCTAGACCGTAACGCTTGAAAAGGTCCTCGACGCTATCTGACATCAATGAATACTTCGACCATCATGCCGGGCCGAAGTAGATTTTGCTCCTGATCGATCGCAACCCTAACGCGGAGGCGTTGGGTGATTTTCGTGAAGTTACCGCTTGGGTTAGGTGTCGGCAGCAAAGCAAACTCGCTTGTTGCCGCATTGCCAATGGCGATAACTTTGCCCGAAAACTTTTTGTCCGGAAAGGCATCTACCGTCACATCAGCCATTTGGCCTATCTTAACCTTTCGGATGTCTGTTTCCTTAACATTGGCGTCGATCCAAACGCGCTTTGGGTCGTGAACCAATAAGAGCCGCTGCCCTGGCGTGACGTATTCGCCTTCCTCAACAAATACCCGGTCGACGACACCGTTGACCGGGCTGCCGATCGTCCGGTCAGCACGGTCGAGACGTTGGCGTTCTATTTGGGCGTAAAGTTCGTTTTCCTCATGGACGAGAATTTCAATTTCACTGTCTAGCACGGCCAATTGCTGCTGATCAGCTCGTGCCTCGCGCAGTCTGTTGCGGGCTTCTTCGAGTTCCGCCACACTCGTTCGGTACTCGCCATCGACTTGCTGCATCGTAGTTCGCGTTTGATCAAACTGGCGCCGCGAAATTACCTTCTTTTTAAAAAGCGCTTTTTCACGAGCGAAGTTAGATCGCGCATTTTCTAATTGCGGCTTGAGGGCGTCGACGGTCGCATCAGCTGCATTAACTGCGGCAAGTTGCGTGTTAACCCTCGATTTTGTTTGAACATCAACAAGGCTGCGTTGCCTGACTAAGCGATCACGCCGTGCTTTGATAGCATCGCGCTGTGCCTCGAGTTGCTTGACCAGAAGTCTTGATTCGCGATCATCAATCTTTACCAACATTTGGTCGGCGTTAATGCGCTGACCTTCGGTCACGGGCAGCTTCGTAACCCAACCCGCTACACGACTGCTGACCGTTACCATATCTCCGGCGATTCGCGCATCATACTCGTAAACATAAATTAAACGCTGGTGGACTTCGCGAAACGCGAAAACACCACCGACAATCACAACAAGGCCGATAATCAAATAGCGAATACCAAAGCCACGCCGCTTGGGTCCTTTGGCACTCGACGTTTCTTCCTCGGTTTCAGATATCTCTTCGTTGTCTTTATCTTCGTTTTTATCTTTATTTTCGTCGGACACTTTATTTCCTCGCTCGCGCGGCTTTGCTATATCTCAACCTGCACTAGAAACTGCAAAAATCTAAGATTTCTTGCCTACATCACCCCAGAGCTTTGACGTAATAAAAGATGGGACGGCCTGCTTAATATGTACTTATAGACCCCGAAATCGAGTCGATCCAGGCCCAGAATAGAAATCCGGCCGGCAACGCGAATTAATGCCGTACGCGATGAATTCAACTCTAGTCGGATATTTCCAAATCAAGCGAAGCAGAATTCATACAATACCTGAGCCCCGTCGGCGGGGGACCATCTTCAAAAACGTGCCCAAGATGGGAATCGCATCTGACACACAGCACTTCAAGACGACGCATTCCGTACGAAAGATCTTCCTCTATGGCAACGACATTCTCTGCTACCGGTGCAAAAAAACTCGGCCAACCAGTACCCGACTCAAACTTCGTTTCTGAGCTGAACAGTGGCTGTCCACAACAAACACAGTTGTAGATCCCAGCACGTTTTTCACCATTATATTTCCCTGTACCTGCCTGTTCCGTTCCTTTAAGCCGGCAAATCTGGAATTGCTCCGGCGTCAACTGCTGCATCCACTCTTGGTCTGATTTTACGACTTTTCCAACCATACTACTCCTCCTCCAGCGTATCTCAGACAGTGCGCACTTCTTTAACAAATTGTTCAATTTCTTTAATCCCCGCAAGGCCAGGCGGGACATTTAGCGACATTTGAAAATTCTCCCCGAGGGCAATCCGAATTCGCCTCCCATTCCATGCGTCAACCAATTTAATTATTTGAAATTACAACACTCATGCAGAAGAGGAAAAAGTTTCATACCATATATTATTACTGTTCCATTTTTCATAGATTTTTCCTCACTTTGTGACTCTATTTATTTTCGCGCAATACGGAATTCAATTTCTTGCTGCCTAAACTTACACTTCCAATCGATTTACCCGCGCAAATATGCCGGGACCCACTCCTTCATAGAGATCAAAAATGCGTGTTGCATTTCTATCACACTGCGCCGCTCAATTTTAGGGATAAGGCCGTTTCCCTTGCCAGCGACAAGCTTTTTAGTGCTAATGGCGCTCTGTGCGGTAACGACTTGCCGTTACAACTGTTATAATAAAAGGAACGTATAAATGTCTCACTCCAAGCTCAAAGTCGGTAGCGTCCTTGGCGGCGCAGCTTTGGTAGCTCTTGGTGTCGCGTTCGCCGGACAGGCCACTGCCGGTGAAGCACGTGTCATGAAGAACTCTAAAGACCAAGTTTCGTTGAAAGTAACGGGACAATTCTCTACCGAGATGCACATGGTGGACGATGGTTTCTCCACTCGTGTTCGTCACCAAGACGCAAACTACAGCTCAAGCCGTTTTCGGTTTATTGCTGGCTCGAAAGTCAATTCCAACCTGAAGGTTAAAGGTGTCGCGGAAATCGCAATGAACGACGCTCGTAATGCGCCGTCGAACGCACGTGCCACCTTCAACTCAGGCCGTTCCGGAAACGACTTACAAACTCGTAAGACGGAAGTTATTTTCACGCATAACCAGATGGGTCGCGTTTATATCGGCGCGGGCAGTGCCGGTGCTGACGGTGTTATGAATATCAACACCCACGGTGTATACAGCTCCCTGCCTGGCTTTATGGGCCTGATTGCCAGTAGCCATCAGTTTAAAGAAGATAAAGACACGCTATCTGGCGCCAGCGTGGGCGGCCAGTTCGCTGACCTCGACTTCAATAGCCGTCAGCAACGTGTCCGTTATGACACGCCTGCCGTTGGTGGCTTCATGCTGACGATGTCGCATTCTGACCGTCAGACGGTGGAAGCGGCTATAAGGTTCAGTGGCAAGATGTTCGACTCAAAAGTTAAGGCTGGAATTGGTACAGCTCAGATGTCTGGTGAAGGCGAGGCATTCGATGAGATGTACGGTGCGCAAGTTTCTATGGCACACAAATCCGGACTCGGCTTCACAATGGGCTGTGGCTTCCAAAAGCGGGCAGCCAAGGTCACAAGTAGCGCTGGCATTCAAGAGACCGACAACGACCGGTCTGGTTGCCATACCCAGGGTCACTTGAAGCGGAAGTTTAACAGCCTTGGCGCATCGACCATTGTCGTTGAGTACGACAGAAAAGCCAACATGCAGAGCCATGGCGACGTTGCCACAGGCGTTGGTGTGAATTTCCACCAAAAGATCGACGCTGCAGCGTTGGAAGTCTGGGTAAAGTACTCAAATTACGATCTCGAACGTGAGGTCGGCAGTGCCAGCGTCGAAGACATCGATATCATTAGCTTAGGAACTCGGATGAAGTTCTAAGAGGTTGTGATATCTAATAAAATGATACGTTCACCCTTAATTAGTCTGTTCATTGGCCTAACCTTGGGTATCAGCGCTTGCGATCATATCCAGGGTAGCCAATTCGATGAAACTGATTTGGATCCTGCCGGTATCCCGAAAGGGCCTGGCATCTTCACAGGGCGAACAGGTGAATGGAAGGTTATTCGTCGATAAAACCGAACATTCCTTAAATTTTAGCCGGCCTGAACTTTCAGGTCGGCTTTTTCTTTTGAGCGACGGCCTAGTCCTTATTGCAAGCCAATCCCGTTTCATTGACCAAACGCGCGTGTCCACCCGCAAACAGTGTTATGAGCCTGTCATTAACCACGCCAAGTTGCCTCAATACAAAACTTCCGACTGCCCTGCCCACTTTGCTACCAAGTACGTCAATTTCTAAAACAAATCTATCTGTACGCGTCTCTTCTGCGCCCTTATTTAGGGTGGCATCTGTCTCCATCAGTGCCCATCTCCAAATAGACTTAATGATTAGGCTAGAATCAGTTAGACTTTGTCATGACCAAGCAACCACTAAACCTACCCAGTCCGGATGAGTTGGCTAAATCAATCGCGACAGGGCGGGCAAGCGTCACCTCCGTCGACGAGCAACATTTTGGTATCCGTATCGCGCGGGACGGAACATGGCACTATCTCGGTACGCCCATCAACCGGCCTGCACTTCCAAAACTATTTGCTACCGTTTTGAAAAGAGATGATGCCGGTATTTTCTGGCTGGAGACGCCGGCAGAAAAAGGTCGGATCGACGTCGACGATGCACCATTTGTAGCCGTCGAGTTGACGGTAGAAGGTGAAGGCCGACACGCGCGCCTCCACTTTCGCACGAATTTGGATGACGAATTCACCGCCGGGCAAGATCATCCGATACGTGTCGAAATCCATCCTGACACAGAGGAGCCTTCGCCCTATATCCTTGTACGAGACAATCTCGAAGCCCTAATCACACGCCCGGTCTTTTACGAGTTGGCTGAATTAGCGGAAGAGGTGGGGGACGAGGGGGCTTTAGAACTGCAGCTATGGAGCGAGGGCGTCATGTTCCGTCTTGGTTTTACCGAGCCAGGAGATTGATTTGGATCGCAATTTTATTATCGAAAAGTTGAGCAGCGGCATCACGCCACTCCAGAGTTACTCATCCGACAGTCGGGGCGACCACGACCTAAACCCCGGGATGGCACCGCCGAATCAAAAGTTGATACCAG
>CEUQ01032267.1_pt1 | contig 25427 bp, 25 predicted proteins | sample 361491 | NCBI WGS metagenome assembly CEUQ01 (sample SAMEA2622796, study PRJEB7988) | marine metagenome | biome: marine biome (ENVO:00000447); feature: marine epipelagic mixed layer (ENVO:xxxxxxxxx); material: "saline water (ENVO:00002010), including plankton (ENVO:xxxxxxxx)" | depth 120 m | reverse complement strand
ACTTAAATAATGTTACTACAGTAAATTTTATGGTCAATAAACTAAAATCACTACTTTGCTTGATACTCTCCACTTTTTCCACCATTTTTATAGATCAATCTTGTACGAAGTATTTCCATACTTCTGTCTTTGGACTTACACATATCATATATAGTAATGGCAGTTATGCTAGCAGCTGTTATTGCTTCAATTTCAACACCAGTTTTACCTGAAACCTTCACGGTAGCTGTAATTATTATTCCTGTTTTTGATGGGTTTTCTTCAAAGAATATATCTATTTGGTTAATATTTAATGGATGACATAAAGGTATTAATTCTGAGCATTTTTTTGCTGCCATAATACCAGAAACTTTAGCAACCCCTAATACATCTCCTTTTTCAAAACCACCATTCTGAATAAGGTCTAATGTTTCTTTTTCCATAATTATTTCAGAACTAGCTACCGCAACTCGATTGGTTGTTTTTTTATCTCCAACATCAACCATATGAGCTGATCCATCTAAATCAATATGGGTAAAGCCATTATTATTTTGTTTATTATTCTTCAATAAAGCCCTCATCTATATATAGGTCGTCACTTTTTGCGGCCTGATTTGCTAATTGATCACATTTTTCATTTTCTTTATGACCTGAATGCCCCTTAACCCATATAAATTTTACATCATGTTGGTCAACAACATCTAGTAACCTACTCCACATATCAGGATTTAGAGCTTTATCTTTTTTATTCCTCATCCATCCATTATCTCTCCACTTTTTTGCCCAGCCCTTCTCTATTCCGTTAATTACATATTGTGAGTCAGTAGACAAAATTACCTTCTGGCTTCCTTTTAAGGTTTCTAATGCAATTATTGCTCCAAGTAATTCCATGCGATTGTTAGTTGTCTTTACAAAACCTTTACTCAATTCTTTTACACTATCGCTAAATTTTAAAACTACTCCATATCCGCCTGGACCAGGATTCCCAATTGAACTACCATCAGAGAAAGCATATACTATTTTTTTTTCTGAAATATTCAAATCTTATCCACCAATATAATACATCTCAACTTTATCTTTTCTATCCCCGCTCTTTGATCTAAGTTCAGAGTACCTATCTTCTCTTAGATTCCATACCTTAGTAATTTCTGCAGATATTTCGCTATCACTAGCACCAGATCTCAACAAATTTCTTAAATCTTTTCCCCCAGATGCAAACAAACATGTAATTAATTTACCGTCTGTTGAAAGCCTGGCCCTGCTACAAGCTCCACAAAAAGGGTTTGTAACAGATGAAATGATTCCTATTTCATTATCATAATCATGAATTTTATATCTGCTTGCTACTTCTCCTTTATAATTTGGACTTATTGGTTTTGCATCATATTTTGATCTTACTATATCTAGTATTTCTTTAGATGTGACAACTTCATCCATCTGCCATTTATTTTTTGTACCTACATCCATGAATTCAATAAACCTAACAATAATATTTTTATCTATAAAATAATCTAACGTATCTAGTATAGTGTGATCATTTACACCTTTACGTACTACTACATTTACCTTAATATTTTCAAAACCTTCTCTGATAGCTGAATTTATACCATCAATTGTTTTTTTAGGTCCATGACTAACTCCAGACATTTCATTAAAAATTTTTTCATCTAGAGAATCTAATGAAACGGTCAATCTATTTAAACCGACATTCTTTAGGCTTCTAGCATGCTTTGATAGTAAAAAACCATTAGTAGTCATAGTTAAGTCATCAATACCATTTATGTTAGATAGAGCCTGGATTAATGATTCTATATTTCGTCTTACTAACGGTTCTCCACCAGTGATTCTAATTTTATTAACACCTAATTTTGCAAAGATTTTAGCCAGTCTTTCGATCTCTTCAAATGATAGCAGCTGTGGCTTTGGAAGAAATTTATAGCTTTCACCAAAAATTTCAGCAGGCATACAGTAATTACATCTAAAATTACAGCGGTCCGTTACAGAAATTCTTAGATCTTTTATGGGCCGTTTATATTTATCTTTTGGAAATTTACTAATCATTATCTATATTATAAAGTTTTTGAAGTTCAATTCTCATTTTTTTTAGAGCTTTTCCCCTGTGACTTATAGAATCTTTCTCCATACTTGATATCTGGGCTGTTGTTTTCTTTAATGACGGAATATAGAAGACAGGGTCATATCCAAATCCATTAGTTCCGACAGGACTATTGGTAATTAGCCCTTCACAAGTACCTGCTACTGAAATTAATTTATTACTAATATTTTTATTGCCAGGTCTGTAGAGTGTTAAAACCGCTATAAACTTTGCTTGTCTTTCATTAACAGGAACATTTTTCATATTTTTTAATAATAGTTCTACTCTTTCTTCATCTGTTAAATTCTCACCTCCATACCTGGCAGATAAAACTCCAGGGGCTCCATTCAGTGAATCTACACTTAGACCCGAGTCATCAGCCAGAGTTATCAATCCAGATAAATTTCCATATACTTTTGCTTTTATTTCCGAATTTTCTTGAAAAGTCTTTCCACATTCAACAGCTTCAAATGTTATACCTTGATCCTCTAATGACAATAACTCAACCCCATCTAAGTTCAACATTCTTTGGAACTCTTTAACTTTTCCTTTATTATGTGAGGCGATCAATAATTTATTGTGCATGATTATATAGTTTCAAATGATACTTAGCCAAAATCCAATAAATTGATTTTTTTTCCGTTGATATAGGCTTATTCGAGTGTTAAAATTCATATATATATTATTTAGATAATATTAATTACTAAAATCCAATTGTAAGTTATTCTAACTAATATAGTAATAAATTATTGATTAGAAATTATTACAGGATTAAATTCAATCCAATTATGAAAAAAAAATTTATAAATAAAAAATCCAAATTATCACTTCTATTTATTGTTTTTTCTATTTTTACTATTTTCGGCTGTACTCCAGAAAACAACCAATCAACTTTTGGAACTGCAGGACCTATTGCAAGTAGCCAAGCTGATTTGTTCATATTGATTTTCGCTATAGCTGTGGTCGTTTTTATTGCTGTTGAAGCAGCACTGATATACATATCCATCAAATTCAGAAGAAGAGAAGGGGACAAACTACCTTATCAAACTCATGGAAATAAAAAGCTAGAAATCACTTGGACTATAATTCCAGCCGTGATACTAATTTTCGTTGCTGTACCAACTTTGGTAGGAATTTGGTCTCAGCAAAATGGGGTGCCCGATGATAAAGGACAAGTATTAAACATTGAGGCGGTTGGTCACCAGTGGTGGTTCGAGTTTAGATATTCTGATTATGAGGTTATTACATCCAATGAATTACACATCCCTAAAGGTAGACCTGTTTCTTTTAAACTATCTTCCCAAGATGTAATTCATAGTTTCTGGGTTCCAAAACTCGCTGGTAAGGTTGATATGGTTCCTCTGAATGACAATTACATATGGATGATTGCTGATGAAGTAGGTGAGTTTTATGGCCAATGTGCTGAATTTTGTGGTACATCTCATGCACACATGCGATTTAGAGTATTTGTTCACGAAGAAGAAGATTTTCTTGCATGGGTAGATCAAATGCATACCCCAGCTGATCCTCCAATGCCCAATACTCCAGAATCAAGAGGTCAAATGCTCTTTGCTGCAAATTGTTCAATGTGCCATACAAATAATTCAACGACCCCTGGAAGCTATATTATGGAGATAAATACACAAGATGCTAGATGGAATAACTGGGTAGATGACACTGAAAATTCCGCTCTAGTTTCTGCTCCTAATCTTACACATTTTGGAACGCATACTACACTAGGCTCAGGTATAAAAGAACTGAATCATGAAAATCTTGTTGAATGGATAGCTGATCCATCTACCATCAAGCAGGGTACAAGAATGCAAAAACAAGCTATGGTTTATAACACTAGAGACGGTAAAGCTAATCTTACAGATAGCGAAATATCAGATATAGCATATTATTTACTTTCACTAAAGCCTGGTAGCGGTGCAGAAATGGTTGTAGATGATATTCCTTCTGATGGATTGATAGATGCAGAGGCAGTATTCGCAACAAATTGTGCCGCATGTCACTCCTTAGGAGATGATGTAATTGTTGGTCCAGGTATGGGTGGAATTAAAGACCGAGCTGGTGATAGAGTTAGCGGATTATCAGCCTATGAATATATATACGAATCAATTGTGGAACCACAAGCATATATTGTTGAAGGGTATCCACCAGTTATGCCAGCGTGGGCTAGTCTTGGTGACGAAACGGTGAATGCACTTGTAGAATATTTATTAACTTTGGAATAATATTAAAACTATCGGAGTAAAATTTGACAACTAAACCTGCAACTAAATCATTAGTATTTCCTAGATTTTTTCCTAGGCCTAACTCCAAGACGGGAATTTGGAGTTGGATAGCAACTGTTGATCATAAAAAAATTGGTACCTTGTACGGTATAACTTCATTTTTTTGGTTTATTGTAGCTGGACTTGAAGCATTACTAATAAGAATTCAGCTTTCTCAGGCAAATAATGATTTTCTTTCTCCAGATATGTATAACTCATTATTTACAATGCATGGTACCACTATGATATTTTTAGTAGTAATGCCATTATCTGCTGCATTTTTTAATTGGTTAATTCCACTTCAAATAGGAGCCAGAGATGTAGCTTTCCCTAGATTGAATGCTCTAAGTTACTGGATCTTTTTATTTGGTTCTATTTTAATTAACTTTAGTTGGATAACTGGAGAAGCGCCGAATGGCGGATGGTTTGGATATGCTCCTAATTCAGGTGTAACTTTTAACCCTGGGAAAGGTATGACATATTGGGTTGTAGGTCTAAATGTATTAGGAATTTCTTCCATAGCAGCTGGACTAAACTTTGTTACAACAATAATCAATATGCGAGCACCTGGTATGAGTATGTTCAAAATGCCTATATTCACATGGATGACACTTGTAACCTCGATATTAATTATTCTTGCTTTACCTATTTTGGCAGTTGCTGGAATTCAGCTTCAAACAGATAGAATATACGGAACCCACTTCTTTAATTCTTTGGGTGGTGGCGATCCTGTAATGTGGCAACATATATTTTGGCTATTTGGACACCCTGAAGTTTATATTTTAATCTTACCTGCGATGGGCATAGTTTCTGAGGTATTACCAACTTTTGCCAGAAAACCAATATTTGGATATTCCTTTGTTGTATTTGCGGGGGCTGTTATAGGTTTTATGGGTTGGTTCGTATGGAGTCATCACATGTTTACCGTTGGTTTGGGCCCTGCAGCCAACTCGGCTTTTTCAATTTCTACAATGCTTATTGCTGTTCCTACTGGTATTAAAATATTTAATTGGTTAGGAACCTTGTGGGGCGGAAGTATAAGATTCAATACAGCAATGTTATTTTCTTTGGGATTTATAGCAATGTTTACTATAGGAGGTCTTAGTGGTGTAATGCACGCTTCTCCACCAACAGACGCTCAACAACAGGATACTTACTTTGTTGTTGCTCACTTCCATTATGTGCTTTTTGGAGGTGCTTTACTTGGTATTTTTAGTGGTATTTATTTTTGGTGGCCTAAATTCACAGGATACTTCCTAAATGAAAAAATTGGAAAGTTAAATTTCATTTTTATGCTAGTAGGGTTTAACATACAGTTTGGGCCAATGCACTGGCTAGGTATGGATGGAATGCCAAGAAGGATTTATACTTATGCTGAAAATATGGGATGGGAAGGTTCAAACCTAGCAGCAACCATAGGTGGCTTTATACTAGGTGTTGGAGTTTTGCTATTTATTTATAACGTTATTTACTCTATGATTCATAAAGAGGTTGCAGGTGCAGATCCGTGGGATGGAAGAACACTTGAATGGTCCACTTCGTCCCCTCCTCCAGAACATGATTTTGATGAGATACCTCAGGTAAAATATAGAGATGACTTTTGGTTCAAAAAATATCCAGAAACAATAAAAGAATACTATGAACACGGAGAAATAGAAGAAGATACTGAAGATAAACTTTCTGAAAAATCTAACCATGAAGATGAAATACATCTACCTGATATGTCTTACTACCCTTTTATACTTGGTGTAGGTATAGCAATTTTAGGAGCCGGATTTTTATCTAACATATATATAATAGCCATTAGTGTACCAATAATGATTTGGGGCTTGCTGGGTTGGTCTATGGAGCCTGTTAATGATCCTCACCCAGATAGTCACTAATAAACAACTAATAAGGAATAAATTTTGAGTGAAACTGCAGTAATAAATAATCATCAAGATGAAATAGAAAATACTTCTACGGGATTGAGCAACAAAAAGTTAATGATGTGGCTGTTTCTTGCATCAGACGTGATGTTTTTTGGTGCTTTTATTTCTACATATTTGATATACAGAGGGAAGAGTTTGGTTGGCCCATATCCATCAGAGGTACTTGATATTCCAATAACTACAGTTTCGACATTCATTCTTCTTATGAGTTCATTAGCTATGGTATTAGCTTTACATTATCTAAAAGAAAATGAAAAAAATAAAGCAACTTTATGGATACTAGGGGTTGTGTTACTGGGAACGATTTTTATGGGTTTTCAGTTTTATGAATTCAATCATTTTGCTCATTTAGGTCTTACCCCAAGAACAAACATTTTTGGAACTACATTTTTTATCCTAACTGGTCTACATGGTGGTCACGTAACAATCGGTATATTATGGATGGCATTTCTTGCTTACGGCTCTCATAAAGGAACTCTTAGATCAGACAATGCTATAGATTTAGAAATTGCTGGACTTTATTGGCACTTTGTGGATATTGTTTGGATTATTATTTTTACTGTAATTTACCTGATTTCAGCAAATGATATGCCTCCCGCAGGCTCAGAACTATTGATACACTAATTACCTAAGATTGATTATGAAAAAATTACTAAAAAAATTATTTTATCACGATGGTAACGGTTGGTGGAACCTACCAAAAAATATGAGTGGAAAACCTAATCCTCCTTATGAAGGCCCTATAGGTGGGCCTTGGTTGATTAAGATGATTAATCTTATGACCTATGGAGGAAAATCTCATGCAGGTCCAAGATTTTACATTATCGTTGGTATTTTTCTGGCTATTATTACCGCCTTAGAAGTATGGGCATTTGAACTAGAATCAGAATTAGCAATTCTTTATATTCCAATTTTACTGATTTTGGCCCTTATTAAATTTGTAGCCGTTGTTGCCTTTTATATGCATCTTAGATTTGATAATAGGTTTTTTTCGTACGTATTTGCTAGTGGTATGATAGTAGGAACAGTGGTCTTTTCTTTATTATTGTTTATTTCAGAAGCCGCATATATGACAAGATAGATAATGGAATTATCGAATAATATTAATTTGATTGATAATTTTTCAGAGTTTTTTTTATCATGGAATTTTTCAACACCACAAGCTTTTATTTTTCTACTATTTTTTTTTAGTTATATTGTTGGCGCAATTAAGTTATTAGCAATATCTAGTTATAAAATAAATCGTTTATTTTTTTATACATTTTTAGGATTAATACTCTTAGCTTTTTCATTGGTAGGTCCACTGGACAGTTTTTCTGATGATCTTTTTACAATGCATATGGCCCAACATATAACATTGGCTATGTTTGCAGCACCTCTAATTTTACTTGGTAGACCAATGCCTATTTATTTATGGGCTTTGCCTCGTTTCTTGAGAATCGGGGCAGGAACCTTCCTGACAAGAAACAGTAAAACTATTCTGGTTATTAAAAAACTCACAAATCCTAAATTTAGCATCATAGCATTTATATTAACCTTATATTTTTGGCACATACCATTTGCTTACAATCTATCTTTAGAAAATGCTTGGGTACATTTAATCATGCATTTTACTATGTTTTTCACATCTATAATCTTTTGGTGGCCTATTATAGGTCCTCCTCCAACAAACAGTGTCTTAAGTTATCCAAAAAGAATAACCTATTTACTTTGTGCAGTAACTCCTACAGCTTTACTTGCAGCTGTAATAACCTTATCCAATAATGTTATATATGAATTTTATATAGGGTCACCTCCTCATTTTAGTTGGACTACACTAGAAGACCAAAAAATAGCAGGTTTACTGATGTGGATACCAGGAAACGTAGTTTACCTAATTACTCTAGTGAGTTTATTTTTTAAGTGGTTCGAAAGTGAGGAGAAAAAAATATATAAAAATTAACTTTGAGTATTTTTAGACTTTCTCTTTTTCTTAACATACCGACTTATCAAGTATTCATTGTCATTATTTAGTATCAAATATAGTATCTCGTCGGAAAGATTTTTTAAGTAAATTACACTTGTCCATGCATCGGTCAAACCAGAATAAATTTCATCTATTGTCATAGGTTTATTTAAGTTTGACGCTAACAACTTAAACACTGCTTCAGTAATAGGTGTACCAGACAGAAGAAAGTCGGATTTTTCGGAGCAGATTGTACTCATTATTTTCATATATTCTGCTGCAGGAGCAAAGCCATTAGCGAACCCGGCATCGGATGCTGCTTTCTTACCTTCTTTTGACAATCTAGAATATATGGTAAACGCAAGGGATCTTCCAGAAGATTCGTAAGCCTTTTGGTCAATATGATATCTAGGACTATCCCCAGATTTTCTTAAAGTACGTTTTTTGGTGTTTAGATTTTCTATTTGATTTAACATGTTCATAATACTATTGTAACCGAAAATTAAAAAAATAAATCATCAATATCATCTAAGAAAATAGCATTTATCTCTTCTCCTATGTTAATTTTCTCTTTATCTTCAGGACAAATAGCTAAAGCATTAGCCTTAGACATTGATGTTAATACACCTGAACTTTGACTGCCTGTAAGGTTTGCGTGGAGTTTGCCATCCTCAGCCTTAAATACTAAAGCTCTAGCATAAACTCTCCTATTATCATAATTAATAATCTCATCGTCAATTATTATCTTAAATGAATTCTTTAGAATGTCTTTTTTACCCATCATAACTTTTATCGCAGGTATGCCAAATTGCTCAAAAGCAATCATTGCGCTAACTGGATTACCAGGAAGTCCAAGGTGAGGTATACTTTTCCCATTAATATCTAAAACCCCAAAAGCCAACGGCTTTGCAGGCCTCATCCTTACAGACCATAATTTGATTTTGCCTCTCTTAAAGAGTACGTCCTTTACAACATCATAATCTCCTTTTGATACTCCTGCACTTGTCACAATAAGATCTGAATTATAAGCCATATCTAGAAGCATATTTAATGACTCTTCAGAATCTCTTGCAGTACCAATGATGTTTGGAATACCGCCATTACTCATTACCATAGAAGCGATTGAATAAGCATTTGAATTATATATTTTTCCTGGTTTAATTTTCTCGCCGGGTTCTAAAATTTCATCACCTGTAGAAATGATACTGATAACTGGTTTTTTTATTACCTTTATTTTAGATTTACCCAATGATGCTATAACACCCACATGTGCATCCTTTATTAAAGTACCAGATGACAATATTTCTTCGCCCTTAATAACATCTTCTCCAGATAGTCTAATATTATCTCCTTTTTTCACTTCTGAATTACAACCAATATAATCCATATTATCTCTAGTTTTCTCATCTGTTTCTTCAAAAGGTATTACGGCATCTGCACCTTTAGGAATAGGAGCCCCAGTCATTATTCTCATTGATTGACCAGATTCTATCTTTTTCGTAGGAACATAACCAGCAGGTATAGAACCAATCACTTTCAGCTTATTTGGTTGAGTGTATGTAGAACCTACAGTATCAACAGATAAAACTGCATAACCATCCATAGCAGAATTATTTACTGGAGGTATAGGAAATTTTGCCGTTATATTTTCAGATAATATTTGACCTAAAGAATCTAAGATTGGTTTTTCTTCTGAAGGTAAAATAGAAAAATTTTCAAGAATTTTATCTCTTGCGTCCTCAACACTAAGCATTTCTTCGTGATAGTGGTTTTTTCTCAAATAACTACTCTCTAATATCTATATCAAATTTATTTTTTAGTTCTTTAACAATTTTCTGTTCAGATTTTTTAATTTCATCTGATGTTATCGTTTTATTTGAAGATTGATAAGTCAACCTTAATCCAATTGCTTTTTTATTTTTTGGGACACCTTTTCCCTCAAAAACATCAAAAATATTTATATTCTTAACTAGCCTGTTTTTGGATATCTGATCAATTAAATCTTCTACAAAAATATCAGAGTTAATTATCAAAGATAAATCTCTATATGAAGATGGGAGTCTACTAAATTCATTGAATTTTTTTATCGTATATTTCTTATTTTTTTTAATTAGATCAAAAAGTTTCTCAACAGATAACTCAAAAATAAATATTTTTTCAATTTCAGAATTAAACTTTTCTACAATATTTAAATTTATTTGTCCTAGGACCCCTATGGTTTCATTAAAGATTTTTATAGATGCACATATACCAGGTACAAATAATGGATTATCTGAAACTTCAAAATCTGGCTGTAAATTTATTTCTTCAAACAATGATTCTATAACACCCTTGACATCATAAAAATCGACGTCACTATTATCAGAATCCCAATTTATTTCTTTTCTTGGCCCAGCAAATCCTCCAACGATATAATATGGTTCGTCTGGTTTTCGACCTCCATTGTCATGGAAAACTTTTCCTAATTCAAAAATTTTAATTGGTTCTTTCCAAACTTTTGAATTATTTGATATATTTTCTAATACACCCTCAATCAATGAACGACGCATGATAGGAAATTCAGAATTTACTGGATTTTTTAATTTAATATATTTAGGTTCTTCTTTATTGATTAAGACTCTTTTTTCAGCCTCAACAGATGTAGTTGGATAGTTAATCGACTCATACATTCCCAATCCAATTAATACATCTGACATTTTCTCTCTTAATTGAATAAAATCTTGGGATTTTGAGCTTGGTGGGGCTCCGCTCAAAATCGTAGTTGGAATATCATCATAACCTACAATTCTAGCAACTTCTTCTACTAAATCCTCTTGAATTGATATATCAGGCCTCCAACATGGTATTTCAACATCCCAACCCTCTTTTTGCCTTTTCAATTTAAACCCTAATAATTCAAGAGTTTCTTCAATTACTTTTTCTTTTATCTCAAATCCAAGAACTTTTTTTATCTTTTCATAGTGAAAAAATATTTTTTCAGGATGAACGTTTATATCAGTATTAATATCAAGAATGTTTTTAGAGGTTACTCCATTAGTAATATTCATAATTAGATTAATTGCTCTTCTTAATCCAATTTCACAAAGACCCTTTTTTAAACCTTTTTCAAATCTAAGTGTAGCTTGGCTGTTTAAATCTAGCTTTTTTGCGGTTTGCCTGTTATTAGTTGAATTCCATGTGGCAGCTTCTAAAACAATACTTGTAGTATCATCAGATACTTCTGAGTTTTCTCCTCCCATAATTCCAGCCAGACCAATAGAACGATTTGAATCAGATATTACAACCATAGAATTATCTAAATTACGAGTTTTCCCATCAAGTGTAACTAACTCTTCACCATTATTTGCTCTTCTAACATTTATTTTATTACCTTGAATTTTTTCATAATCGAAAGCATGTAAAGGCTGACCCGTCTCAAACATTACATAATTGGTTACATCAACAATATTATTTACAGGCCTTTCCCCTATAGCTATCAATCGATTCTTTAACCATTCCGGAGAGGGCTCAATTTTAATATTTTTAATGATTGTTGCCGTATATCTTGAGCAAAGATCAGGATCCTCAATAGTTATATTAAGGTTAGAATTATTTTCTTTATCCGAGCCATTATAAGATAAATCAAACTTATTTAGTTTCTTGCCAATTATTGCTCCGAGATCTCTAGCAATCCCCAAAATACCTAAACAATCTGGCCTATTAGGAGTTAATTCAAAATCAAAAACCACATCTCCTAAAACTTCACTTATAGGAGTACCAATTTTCGTATCCTTTGGAAGAATTATAACTCCTTCATGATCATCTCCAATTCCTAACTCTTTTGATGAACAAATCATTCCAGTAGATAATACCCCTCTTATTTTTGACTTTTTTAGTTTTACTCGTTTACTATCTTCGGAGTAGGGATCCGTGAGAATTGCACCTTCTTTTGCAAAAACAATTTTGTCACTTAAAGAAATATTTTTTGCTCCACATACTACCTCATATTCTTCATTTCTTAAACGCACTTTTACAAGACTTAGTCTATCTGCATTTGGATGTTTTGATATATCAATAATTTGGCCTGAATAAACATTATCAATAATACCTATTTTTTCTATAGAATCTACTTCATTTCCAGCCATAGTTAACTTATGAGATATCTCTTCTGGGGAGAGATCTGTATCAATATATTCCTTAAGCCAAGATAATGGAACTTTCATAATACTTCACCCACTAAAATTGACTCAAGAATCGTAAATCATTTGAATAAAAATGCCTAATATCAGTTATTTCATTTTGTAACATAGAGATTCTCTCAGGGCCCATTCCAAAAGCAAAACCTGTATATTTTTCCGTATCATAACCAACAGCTTCTAAAACTTTAGGATGCACCATACCAGCTCCCATAATCTCAATCCACTTACCATTCCAGTCAATTGACATATCTACTCCTGGCTCAACAAAAGGGAAAAAATCACATCTAAATCTTACTTTTCTTGAGGGCCCAAAAATTTTTTTTACAAATTCATATAAGGTACCCTTTAAATCAGCAAAAGTAATATTTGTATCAACTGCTAAACCTTCAATTTGATTAAAATGCCATTCATGAGTTGCATCAGTCGCTTCATATCGATAGCATTTTCCAGGTACTATTACTCTTACTGGAGGGTCATTTTTTTCCATTACTCGAGCTTGCATAGGAGAAGTATGCGTCCTAAGTAACAAGTCATCATGTTGATCTGAATCAATCCAAATAGTATCCCATTGATCTCTTGCTGGATGATCTGCTGGAATATTTAGCATATCAAAATTATATTTTTCTAACTCAACCTCATCACCCTCAACAGTTTGAAATCCCATTTCATTAAAAGCTTGAATAATTTCTCTAATCATGGTCGTTGATGGATGCAATCTACCCATCTTTACTTTTCTTCCAGGTAGAGTAATATCAATGGCATCTTGGCTATCAAGATTCCCAGATTTAATTTTAGATAAATTTACTTGATATTCTTCCTCTAAATAAATTCTTAATTTATTAGCCTTTGAACCAACTATTTTTCTATCATCTATAGACAGATTTGAAATTCCTCTAAGGATATTTGTCAAATCTCCTTTACGCCCTAAATACCGGACTCTCCAATTTTCTAATTGATCAACAGAACCTAAACTGCTAAGACCTAATAGAGCCTGCTGTTTAATATCATCTAATTCTTTGATATTTTTTTCTGACAATTTTCACCTTTTTATTCCGTATAAAATAAACTACCTATAAATTATATTAGAAATAATCAAAGTAGACATGTGTAAATATAAACATAAAAAGATGGGAAATTTATCTTTTTATATAAATCTTGACTTTTTTTCTTGTTTTTTTACTTTATAACGATATACGTTCAATTATATTTATTTTTTAACGAATAAATTATTTATATCAATTTGTTTTAGCAATTTATCGATATAATCTATATTGATATTAGATGTTACCTTCATGTAAATATAAAAATATTGCTAGTCAAACTACAGACAAATAATAAATAATGTAGTAAAGTCTTTATTGATTCATAAATTTTTTGAATCAAAACATACTGTAAGGCTTCACTCGGCAATACAGTATAATTTATTGAGTGAAAAACTACGGGGAAAAACTATGGAAGCTTATTGCATGAAATGCAAGGCTAAGCGAGAGATGAAAAATCCTGAGCAGATCACAATGAAAAATGGAAGACCTGCTACTCAAGGAGTATGTCCTCTTGACCACTGTGGAACAAAAATGTTCAAGATTGGTAAAGCTTAGTTTTAAAAAATTTAAAATAAATAAGGCTCGTTTTTACGAGCCTTATTTATTTAAATCATGAGGTTTTATATGAGAAAAAATATACTAGGAAAAACTAAAATTGAGGTAAGCCAATTAGGAATAGGTCTATCTGAAATTGGATCTGAACTCTCAATAAATGATAATAAAAAAGCATCTGAATTATTAAACTTCTCTCTCGATAATGGAATTAATTTTTTGGATACGGCATCATGCTATGGAGTTTCTGAAGAACTAATTGGGAAGACAGTTAGTCATAGAAGAAATGAATATTTTATTGCATCAAAAGCTGGACATGCAAATGGAAACCTAAATGGGAATGATTGGTCATATGAAACAATAAAAGATTCTATAGATAGAAGTTTGCAAAGACTAAAAATTGAATATCTTGATTTAATTCAGCTTCATTCATGTGATATCAATACACTAAAAAATGGTGAAAGCATAACCGCTGTGCAGGACGCGCAAAAGGAAGGGAAAGCAAGGTTTATTGGTTACTCTGGAGATAATGACGCCGCTCATTGGGCCGTGAATTCAAAGATTTTTTCAACTCTACAAACAAGTTTTAATTTGGTAGAGCAACATGCTCGAACTACAGGACTATTAGAAAAAGCAAAAAAAAATAACATGGGAATCATTATTAAAAGACCAATAGCAGGTGGTAGCTGGAATAGGGCCACTTCAAAAAACTCAGAACAAAAAATTCGAGCATACGACGATCCTTACCTTCAAAGAGCTATGGCTATGAGGGCACTAGGTGGAATTAAAAATGAGTCAGAAAACGGCATACTAACCTCTATGGGATATACTATTCAAAATCCTAATGTGGATGTGATTATTATTGGAACTACAAATATTAATCACCTAAGAAATAATCTCCATATGGTAGAAAAAGAACTACCTATAGAAGAAAATATCATCAGTGAATTAAATAAAAGATTTGAATTGTTAGATAATGATTGGCATCAAAGAACCTAGGCAATCTTATGATTATAGATTTTCAGAATTTTGAATTTTTATAATTGAAATATTTTCATTTAAATTAAAGCCTAACACCTGAGAATAAAAGTATAATTCTGATTCTAGAGATGACTTTATATTTTCTGCTTTTCTAAAACCATGTTGCTCGCCTTCAAAAATTATAAGAGCATGTGGTATTTGCTTTTTCTTTAAAGCATCAGCCATAATTTCAGCCTGACTAACAGGGACTATTTTGTCTTCTGAGCCCTGTAAAATAATCATTGGAGCGGACAATTTTTCAGTGAAATTTATTGCTGACCTATCATAATATTTTTTTTTCTCTTTTGGGTATTTACCTATTAAACTTTCTAAATACATTGATTCAAATTTATGAGTGTCATTTATAAATACAGATAAATCGGCTATACCATAATATGTGGCACCGGCAGCAAAATTATCATAAAAAGTTAAAGCATTAATTGTTGTATAACCACCAGCAGATCCTCCTTTTATGACAACTTTTTTAGGATCAATTAATTTTTCTTCAGATAAATATTTCACTGCTGCTATACAATCTTCTGCATCATAGACTCCCCAATTTCCCTTCAATTCATCTCTGTACTTTCTTCCATATCCAGTTGAACCTCTATAGTTTACATCAACAACAGCAAAGCCTCGATTGGTCCAAAATTGTATAGATAGACTTAATGAGTTACTTGCAGCACTAGTTGGACCTCCATGGCTTATAACAAGCAAGGGAGGATTTAGATCTTTGTTTGAATAATTCTTATTTTTTGGAGGATAATAAAATGCATATGCTTTTGAATTATTAGTAGTTGAAAATTCAATTTCTTCTGCAATTGATAATTCCGAATTGGGAATTTCTAAATCCGACGACTTTTTAATTATTTCTATTGATTTATCCTCAATACTATACTTAATTATCTCGTCATTTCTTGAGGGTGAAGAACCTATAAAAAATAAATTAGCACCATGAACATTTAAATACGAAATTTGAGTGTAATGTAGATTAATTTCTTCCCTAATTATTCCATTAAGGTCTAAAATTCTGATTAAACCTTCTTTTTTATCATCCGATAATCCCCTTAGAATAATATTTTCCTTTTTATAAAAATCATATGTCTTAAATCCAAATTGCCATGAAGGGCCTGCATGCTCTTTAGACTCATCAAGGATATTTTTATTTTTACCATTATTACTTTTATGAAGATTCCACCAACCAGATTCATCACTTACATATATAAGCTCGCCTTTGTCAGACCATTCGGGTTGCAAAATGCTTACACCGTTACCTCCAGCGATAAAATTTATTTCTCCGATCGAACAATTTTTTAAATCTATTTGGGCCGTGCATAACTCTGTTTCATCCCATGGCATATTAGGATGATTCCATTGAGTCCAAGTCAATTTATCATTATTTTTATTTAGCCTAGGTGAAGAGTAAAAATCATTTCCTGATATTAATATTTTTACCTCAAATGAACCATCTGTTTTTAAAGCAACAATTTCGTTTATAGGCTCTCCTTCATTTTTATGATTTTCTCTTATACAAATTAACCATTTAGCATCTTCAGTTAAGGTTAAATCTGAGTATCTGAGACTTTTTTCAGCATGAGGAGATGGAGTGACAGGAAATATTTTTTTATTATCAATGCAGTAGATTCTTTGGTCATCCCAATTTGTAAAAAAAACTTTATTATTTTTTACTGTAAAAGAAGCTCCTCCATATTCATGAACTGAGTTTCTTGAATTGTAACCTCTTGGCAAAACATCTATAATCTTAGATTCATTTAGAGATTTACTTACAATTACATATCTACCAGATTCTTCAGGTCTTCCTTCTAGCCAGTAAATTTTTTCTCCATCAATCTTGATTTCTGACAACCTTAACCCTTGCTTAGTTATTAATTCTGCGGAAATTTCTGACTTCCATGATTCTGTAAATGTTTTATTGTTTATATTCATAATTGCCCTAAAAGTTACTTTATTTTCTTTATTGATATAAATTATCTATGAACTTAATAATATTTATATATAGAATACTATAATTAGAACAAAAAAAACAAAACAATATTTATATTTTTTATATGGTTGATGAAAATAAAAAAAGAATACTCACTGGAATTAGGCCAACAGGAGCGCTACATCTAGGTCATTATGTTGGTGCTTTGCATAATTGGATAGACCTTCAAGAGGAATATAATTGTTACTTTTTAATCGCTGATTACCAGGCTTTAGGCGATCATTTCAATGATATTGATCTGATTAGAAAATCTGTAATTGACGTTACTATAGATTGGTTATCTGTAGGGCTTGATCCTGCAAAATCTTCATTTGTAATACAGAGCTATGTACCAGAATTTGCAGAATTAACTATGCTTCTAAGTTTCATAACTCCATTAGGGATGCTTGAAAGAAACCCTACATTAAAAGGAGAACTTGATAGCCTAGAAATTGAAAAAAGAACTGTTGGATTTTATAACTATCCAATGAGTCAAGTTGCGGATATATTACTACCTCGAGCACAACTTGTTCCTGTTGGAGAAGATCAATCTCCACACGTAGAAATGACAAGGGAAATAGCTAGAAAATTCAATCGAATGTTTGGTGAAGTTTTTCTTGAACCAGATACACTAATTGGCAAGGTACCTAGGCTCTCTGGAACAGATGGACAAGGAAAAATGAGTAAATCTAAAGGCAATGTGATTATGCTTAGCGATGACGAAGAAACAGTCAACAAAAAAGTAAGATCTATGTTCACAGACCCTAATAGAATAAGAGCTGACATCCCAGGAAAAGTCGAAGGTAACCCTGTTTTCGAGTATCATGATGCATTTAATAAAGACCTAGAGCAAGTGAAAGATTTTAAAGATAGATACCAAAAAGGAAACATAGGAGATGTTGAAGTAAAAACTGCACTTGCTAAGTCCATTAATCAGTTTTTAGAACCTATCAGAGAAAAAAGAGTATATTATGAGAATAATATTTCACTTGTAGAGGAATCTTTAAACAACGGCATAACCAATATTAAACCTTTGGCTTCTCAAACGATAGAATTAGTTAGAGAAAAGATGAAAATTTCTAAGTATATTAGATAATCGGGAGATATTTTATGAATCATTTTTATCCTAATTCTGAAGAATTTAAAAAATTATCAAAAAAATATAATCTTATTCCTGTATACAAGGAAATAAGTGCAGATCTTGAAACTCCTGTTTCTGCATACCTCAAGACATCAGATGGGTCATATTCTTTTCTCCTAGAATCAGTTGAAGGTGGAGAGAATATAGCTAGATATAGCTTTATTGGAACGAATCCTTTAGAAGTAATTCAGACTGGAAAAAATACAACCAATGGGGAAAAAAATCCCTTAGATCAATTAAGAAACAAAATGAAAAATATAAGTTATGCTCCTGTAGAAGGACTACCTAAATTTCATGGTGGTGCTGTCGGATATCTTTCGTATGACAGTATTAAATATTTTGAACCAACTGTACCTGAAATAAATAGTCAAGATTCAGGATTAAATGTTCCCGAATCGGTGTTTATGTTAACTAACTCATTATTAATCTTTGATCATGTCAAGCATACGATAATAGTTGTAGCTCACACAGAAATTGGCTCAGATGTTTCAGGTGCTTACAATGATGCGATAAATACAATTACCTCACTAATAAATAAACTCGGTAAAGAATTGCCTAGAGAAGAAAAAATTAAAAATTTTATACCAATATCGCAAATACAAAATCTTCATAATCAAATATCTTATAAAGATTCAATAAAAGATAAAAGTAAATCTTTTATCCCAAATATGAGCAAAGAATATTACAAAGATTCTGTTTCTAGATGCAAAAAAGCAATAAATGACGGAGAGCTTATTCAGGTAGTTTTTTCTCAAAGACTATCAAGGTATACTGAAATTAAACCATTTAATTTATATCGTTCTCTAAGAGCCATTAACCCTTCACCATACATGTTCTTTCTTCACTTAGATGATTTTAATATTGTAGGTGCTTCACCAGAATTATTGACTCAAGTAATAGATAAAAAGATGGCTGTTCACCCTATAGCTGGTACTAGACCGAGAGGAAAAAATGAAATAGAAGACAAAAGTCTAGAAAAAGATCTTATAAATGATGAAAAAGAACTCTCAGAGCATTTAATGCTACTAGATCTAGGTAGAAATGATGTTGGAAAGGTATCTGAAATTAATTCCGTAAATGTAACCCAAAGCTTTGAAATAGAAAAGTATTCACATGTAATGCATATAGTTTCTCATGTTACCGGTAAATTATCTGACGACCTTGATTGCTATGATGCCTTGAAATCTGCCTTTCCAGCTGGAACTGTCTCAGGAGCACCAAAAGTAAGAGCCATGCAACTAATTTCTGAATTAGAACCTACAAAAAGAGGGCCGTATAGTGGCGCTGTAGGCTACTTTAGCTTTACGGGCAATATGGATACAGCAATCTCATTAAGAACAATGATTGTAAAAGATAATATTGCATACTTACAAGCAGGAGGAGGAATAGTAGCAGATAGCGATATTGAAAAAGAGTATGAAGAAACAATTAATAAAATGAGCGCCATGATGGCCGCAATCAACCATGCTGAGTTATCCTCAGAGAATACCTGATAAAATATAAATATGATTTTTTTACTAGACAATTATGATAGTTTTACATACAACTTATTTCAGTATATTTCTGAATCAGGTGAAACTGTAATAGTAGAAAGAAATGATAAAATTACAGTAAGAGAATTAGAAAAAATTCAGCCAAAAAAAATCATTATCTCTCCGGGCCCTTCACATCCTAAAAATGCTGGTATTTCTGTGAAAATTATCAAGGAATTTGCTGGAAAAATTCCTATTCTGGGAGTGTGTCTAGGACATCAATGTATTGCTTATGCTTATGGTGGCAAAGTAATTAAAGCAAAGGAAATTTTTCATGGAAAATCATCAAAAATATACCATAATAATAAAGGAATATTTAAAAATTTACCTGATCCGTTCGAAGCTGTTAGGTATCATTCTTTAGCCGTAGAAAAAAAAACATTACCTAAAGATTTTGAAATAACTGCTACCACAAAAAATAACATTATAATGGGTATAACACATAAAAAATTTGATCTAGACGGTGTACAATTTCACCCTGAGTCAATAAATACCAAAAGTGGCAAACAACTTATCAAGAACTTTCTATCAAAATGAATATTAAGACAGCAATAAAATATTTAGTACAGAATAAAGACTTAAGTGAAAAAGAAGCCCAAGAAGTAATGTTTGAGATTATGACAGATAAGGTTACACCTGCCCAATTTGGATCTTTTATAACAGCACTAAAAATCAAAGGTGAGACTGCTTTTGAAATCGCCGGTATGGCTAAAGCAATGAGGTCTGTATCATTGAAAATAGACCTTAAACAAAATTTACTTGATACATGTGGAACAGGCGGAAGTGGTCTAAATTGGTTCAATATTTCTACTGCATGCGCATTTGTTATATCTGGAGCAGGTATAAAAATTGCAAAGCACGGGAATAAAGCAATATCAGGAAAATCAGGAAGTGCAGATGTATTAAGTGAACTTGGTGTAAATATTAGTTTGAAACCAGAACAAGTAAAGAGGTGCATAGAAGATATTGGAATAGGTTTTTTATTCGCACAAACTTTTCATCCAGCAATGAAATTTGCAGGTCCTCTTAGGCCGCAAATAGGAATACCAACTATTTTTAACTTCCTTGGACCGCTAACTAACCCAGCTAATGCATCTAATCAAGTTTTAGGTGTTTCAAATATTGATTTCGTTGAAAAAATTGCAAAAGCATTAGAGATTTTAGGAACAAAATATTCGTTTGTTGTTCATTCAGAATCTGGTGCAGATGAGATAGATGTGGAAGGCAATACTTTAGTTTATCAAATTAATCAAAATGGAATTAAAAGAAGAAAAACAAGAGCTGCAGATTTTGGTTTACCAGAGGGAAGAAGGGAGCACTTAATCATAGATGACATAAGTGAATCTTCAAAAAAAATCAAAAAAGTTCTTGCAGGTGAAGGTAGATCTGAAAGAATCAATTTGTCCGAAGATACATCATGTAGGAATATAGTAATAATGAATGCTGCAGCTGGAATTATTTCTGCAGGTAAAGCTAATGCATTTCAAGAAGCAGCTGAAATAGCAAAAGATTCAATCGACTCAGGTAATGCAAATAAAAAATTAGAAGAACTTGTAAAAATCAGTCAGGAACTCTCTTGAAGAAAAACGAAAATATCTTAAGTGAAATAGTAAAAAAAAGATTAATAGATATTGAACAAAAAAAAACATTTATCAATAAGAATGAATTGATCTATAAATGCAATCAAATAGCTAATATAAATTCACTTGAAAAAAAAATTAATACTAATAAAAATATGTCAGTAATAGCTGAAATGAAAAGGTCGTCCCCTTCTGCTGGAATCCTCAAAGAAAATTTAATTCCTAAAAACAGGGCTAAAGAATATCATGAATTTGGAGCTACAGGTATTTCTGTTTTAACTGAACCAGACTTCTTTAATGGTTCAATCTTAGACCTTAAAGAAGTTGCAAAAATATCCAAACCCAATGGGGTTCCTCTTTTATGCAAAGATTTTATTATAGATGAATATCAAATTTATGAAGCTAAAGCGAACGGAGCAGACTGTATTTTACTTATAATTGGCATTTTAGAACCAGAACAATATAAAATTTTATATGCATTGTGTAAACAATTAGAACTAGATGTGATAGTTGAAATTTTCGATGAAAAGGAACTTGATATTGCAATGGAAATATCACCAAAAATAATTGGTATAAATAATAGAAACCTAAAGACACTAAATACATCTTTGGAGGTGTTTGTTAATTTATCTAAATACATTCCTGATAATATAATTAAAATTGCAGAAAGTGGCATGAAAAATATTGATGACATTAAATGTATGAAAGACTATGGAGCCAATGGAATCCTAATTGGCGAAACCCTAATGAAACAAAATAATGACTTAAGTAGTTTTATGAAAAAAATAACAACTATTACTTCAAAATGAAAAACAAAACAAAAATAAAAATCTGTGGAATAAAAAAATTTAATAATGCAAAATGTGTATTAGAAAATAAAGCAGATTATCTAGGAATAATTTTTGTAAAAAAATCAAGAAGATATGTTGATTTTTTTAAAGCTGAGAAACTTATAGGAGAAATAAAAAAAACAAACTACAAAACAAATATTGTAGGAGTTTTTGAAAATGAAAGTCCAGAAACAATAAATGATTATATGGAGAAACTAAAACTTGATTTTGCTCAAATTGCTGGAAAATTTGATGACGATTTACTTAGAAAAATAAAATATCCAAAAATTGTTCAAATATCTATAAAAGAAGATGATAATGAAAAAAACATTTCAAAAATAATTAATCATTATAGAACATTAAACCATAAAATTTTACTCGACTCATTTGATAAAAATATTGGTGGCGGAACAGGAAAAAAATTTAACTGGAAGTTAGCAAAAAATCTTATACAATCAGAGAATGTTTTTTTGGCAGGAGGTTTGAATTCTAAAAATATAAAAGAAGCTCTAAATTTCTTACCATGGGGAGTCGATATATCTAGTGGAGTCGAAGAAAATGGAGAAAAGGATAATCAAAAGATTGCTAAATTTATAAAAATGGTTAGAAAATATGAAAAACACTAAACTTTTTTTTATTCTTGTTTTTTTTTTAATTATCTTTGCGGTCTCCTGCAAATCAACAAAGAGTTTAGTGGATGTTGGGTGTGAAGAAAACGGCAATATTACTGCTTGTTTAGACAAAAATTATGCTGAAAACAACAATATTAGACAAACACTTAATATTTGGCTTCCATGTAAAATTCATCATTGTGATAAAAAATTTCCATTAATTATTCATATTCATGGTGGAGGTTTTACAACTGGGGAAAAAATGGAGAAACCGAACATTGATTTTTTAGAAGCAGGATTTGCATTTTCATCAATAAATTATCGATTAATGCCAGAAAGTAAGTTCCCTGATTATTTACATGATGCTAAAGCGGCAATCAGGTGGTTGAGGAATAATAGCAGAGATTTAAGAATAGACTCCTCAAGAATAGGTGTATACGGAGAATCTGCAGGTGGAGCTTTGACATCTTACATGGCTTTTACCAATGGGATAAATAAAGTAGAAATTAATGGAAATATTATTGATGTTGAAGGAAATATTGGTAACAATAAAAATGAATCTTCAAGAATTAGTGCTGCAATAAATTACTATGGACATGCTGATTCAAAAATGTTTTGTGACCTAAAAAAAGGATTAGATCCAAACTGTGAAGATACAAGCGATTTTTGTCATTCATGCACTAGTCCAATATCCTATATAGGTAAAGGTAGACCAGTACCATATATGATAATTCATGGTACTGATGATAAACTTGTGCCATATATTCATGGTGATATGTTAAGTAAGAAATTTACAGAAATATATCCTAATAATAATCCTGAACTAACATTTATCACAGTTGAAAATGGAGGACATGGCTGGTGGGATAAAAAAACTTTTGACGATATAAGTAATTCAACGAAAAATTTCTTTTTGAGAAATTTATATAATAATCATGAATTCAAAAAAGAAAAAAGCAAAACAATTGTTTCAGAAAAATTAAACTACGATAAAGATATAACAAATATTGAAAAACAAAAAAATGACAAATAAAAAAATAAAGATGGTTCAATACGGAACAAAGCATGGCCATGCTCAAGGAGTTTTAGAGGTAATATTAAATAATCCTAATGTAAATTTTGTTGGAGTCTTCGAACCTGATAAAAAAAGAATTCGTCAATTAAGAAAAATAAAAAATTCTATCTGGAACAAAGTAAATTTTCTTGACGATAAAAGCTTCCTAAATGACTCATCAATTGTTGCTGCATCATGTGAGGGATCAAATATAGAAAGCCTTAATTTCACCGAGGAATTAATTACTAATAACAAACACGTATTTTATGATAAGCCAGGCGGTAATAATAAAAAACAATTTTCAAAAATAGTAAGGCTAGCAAAAAAACAAAATAATCTTTTGCAACTCGGATATATGTTTAGGGACCATGATGGATTTGAAAAAATTTTGGATTTATCTAAATCTCATTTAATTGGCGATATTTTTCAAATAAGATCACATATGTCAACAAAAATACCAGAAAAAAATCCAGAAGGGATGCTCACCGGCAAAGAAGGAATTAGCTCATTTAAAGGGGGCATTTTTTTTGATTTAGCAGGACACATGATAGATCAGATTGTCTCAATATTAGGAAAACCTGAAAGAACATTTAGTTTCTTAAAACCAAATGAAAATAATAAAAATTTACCAAGCTTTAAGGATAATACTTTAGGAGTTTTAGAATTTAGGAATGCTCTAGCAACTATAGAAATTACTGCATCAGAAATTAATCCATTAGCAAGAAGATTTGAAGTATACGGAACAAAAGGATATATAATACTTGAACCATTTGAGCCAGCTAATAAATTGAAATTATACTTAGAAAATGATGAAAATTTTTATAAAAAAGGTATAAACATGATAGACCTAGAAAACAGGCCTAGATATAAAAAATCTTTTGAATGCTTTATTGATAATATTATCAATAATTCAAACCCAAAAAGATCGTTAGAGCATGAAAAAATAGTTCAGGAAATTTTACTTTCTTGTATAGAAAACAACCTGTTAGTTAGCTAGGTGATTAAATGTTGCAGGCCAAGATACTTTATATAATGCAGTAGACTTCAAACTTATGTTTTCTATTTTAGCATCTGTGAAAACACATCTATAAAATTTTGATCCATAAAAGTCAATATTTTTTAAGTTTGAATTAAAAAAATTTGTTCTATTAAAAATACTTTTTTCTGCTGAAACATTTTCTATAGTAGCATTTCTAAACTTAACAGAATTAAAAACTGTTTCTTGAAGATTACAATCAATAAAAGTACTGTGATCTAGTATTGATCGTGAAAAATCAAACTTGGTAAAATCTTTGCCAGAAAAAAAAGCACCACTTAGATCCAATTCTTCATACGGATTTTGTTCGTGCCAATTCTCAATATCCTTAAAATCAGATTTTAATATAATTTCTAGGTGATTTTTGTTCATTTTTACCTATTCAGACCACTAATACCAGATACTATTACTAGCAGTTGAAACAAATTTGTAACATTTTTTTGTTAAATTATATTGTATAAAATAAACAATTTAAAGATAGGAAATAGATATATGTCCTACATAGCAGAATATTTATGGATAGATGGAACAAAACCATCAGCAAAAATTCGTTCAAAAGCAAAAGTTATTGCAGATAGTGACAAACCTGGAATTTGGGGGTTTGATGGATCTTCAACAAACCAAGCTGCAGGAGAATCGT
>CEUQ01189861.1_pt1 | contig 25660 bp, 21 predicted proteins | sample 361491 | NCBI WGS metagenome assembly CEUQ01 (sample SAMEA2622796, study PRJEB7988) | marine metagenome | biome: marine biome (ENVO:00000447); feature: marine epipelagic mixed layer (ENVO:xxxxxxxxx); material: "saline water (ENVO:00002010), including plankton (ENVO:xxxxxxxx)" | depth 120 m | reverse complement strand
GACGAGAAATCCACTTCACATTTTCAAGTGGATCAGTTGAGAGGTAATAGTTTGGATTTCGGCTATGGAAACGGTGTAGATGGCGTTTTCAAGTTCATTTCGAACGCTAACGTAATGGCAGTTTTCTTCCCGAAGTTTGGCCAGTCCGTTGTGATCGATATTCGTCCTAAAGAGGGTGAGCCGGCTTTGGTTAAAATCGTGCCAATGGCGCGTTCGATAGCTGATCGCCTCCGGACTATCAAGCGAATGCGCCCGGGGCTTCCTCGACCGCAGGACATCGTTGCAGTGCCATGGGTAGGTTACGTGGAGGCGATGAAGACCTCCGGATTATGGGACAAGGTAATCGATCGAATCGTACAATCTGACTACCCGGAAGCGCTTGAAGAAGCCGAGAAGGCGTTCGAGACATTGCGCCGAATGGAGCGTCGCGAGCTTGCTCAGCTGATCATGGGCGAGCAGTACGAAACTCTCTGGGCGCGCCCAACTAGCTAGGGTATTCGGCGAAACGCAATATTTCGCCCAAGAGCCCGATATAGTCCAAGCGTACGTATAACCTGAGTACTATATCGAATTAATTTTGTTCAACCAGTTGACTTCTGATCTGAAAAAGAAGTTAAGTGAACCGACTCGGAACGGTATTTGTCGGCAGTACTCCCAATTGATCTAACAAGAGCATTCATGTGGACCGTTGGTTCACTGTTAATCGTCGCGTTTGGCGTGCTGGAGTGGCTTGTCACCTTCCCGTTGCGTCGTCGCTCAAAGTGGGTATTTCGAGCTTTACTGGCCGGGATGCTATTCCTTGCGTGGATAGTTCCTGATGGAGATCGTCGTTTCGACACTCGGGCTGCTGCGGCGTCGCTAGACCACGGGTACGCATTGGTCTCATGGGAGTTCGAGAACTTTTTCGACAAGTGGACCCACCGAGTTTGGACGACTCTGCCGTGGACTCCAACTTCCGAGGAAGATCGACGCGCTGCGTTGGATCGATATGTAGAACTGGTCGGTGAGATCAGAACTGCACGGGCCGATCTTAACCGGGTTACATCTGCAGAGTTTACTGATTCATTTGAAATCGAAAAAGCTCAGAGTAATCTCGACCGACTCATCAGAGAGCGCAATCAGATCAGGGACGCTGTTGAAGAGTTTCTTGAACAACGAATTGCCGATAGTGTCCGATCTCCAGAAGTAGATCTTGTCTCCTCATTCGTGTGGCCGCCTGTCGATTTTCGCATTGGTGACCCACCTAAGCTGCTCGTGACTTCACGAAGAGACGAAATAGTTCGACTCGAAGATGTACTGATAGACCCGGCGATTCCAGCCGATGACATGGAGGACATTGAAGACGAATTAAGTCTCGATCACGACATTTCTGCAGTGATACTTCAAACGGGTGGACTCGCTAGCTACCCGAACGTCATCCCGACGACGTCATTGAAGCGCTTGCTTGATGTTGCTTCGCACGAATGGCTGCACGCGTATCTCGCTTTTTATCCTCTTGGGCAGGCATATTTTTCTGGTGGTGAGATCAGATCAGTAAACGAGACGCTAGCTGACATATTTGGTAAAGAAGTTGGCTGGAGAGTGTATTCAGATGTCACGGGTGAAGAGTTCGACGCACCAGTTCGACCTGAGTCGGCGGCCAGAAAAATAGATTCAAACGCGCACGACGACGATGAGCCCGAAGAGCCGGACGTGTTCAGCTTGAACCGGTATATGGCGGAAACCAGAGCAACCACTGATGATCTTTTGGAAGCAGCGGAGATTGAAGAAGCTGAAGCTTACATGGAGTCAAGAAGGGTTAAACTTCTCGACCACGGCTACACGATTCGCAAGATCAACCAGGCGTACTTTGCTTTCCACGGTACTTATGCGGAGAGTCCTTCGTCGGTCAGTCCGATTGCACGTTACCTGTGGGATTTGCGTGAGCAGGTCGATTCTGTTGGCGAATTGGTGAAGCTAATGCGGCCTGTTTCGACATATGAACAGTTTGAGCAGTTGCTCGAAGATAGAGGAATTGAGCTAGAACCCGACGAATAGTTAGATCGACACCAGCTTCGCCCGTTCAAGAATAAGCACGGGCTTATCACCATGATGGGAGCGTCGAGTTTGCCACTCGTCGGTATACTGGCGTTGTACGATTACAATGGAGCGAATTTCATTCGTTCGCAGTATCTAAGAATAGAACCGCACTGGGACTTCGATTCCGAGAACGGTTCAAAAGAAACTACGCAGCGTATTAGCTTGTTACCGAGTTGATACGAGGAGATGCGATGGCAGCGTCAAACGAAGACACTCAGGTTGTCGATAATAAGATGTATCGACCTCCGCAGCAGGAAGAGAACCAGCTGACGATGGACGAAGTACTTGAGCGACTTCGGGCATCTTTGCCGAACATTCCAGGTCTTGGTGGAGGTGGAACGATCGGGCTGATATTTGTCGCCCTGATCGTGATTGCGATTATCTGGGCAGGAACCGGTTTTTACACCGTTGGACCCGATCAGCAGGCAGTTCTACGTACGTTCGGTCAGTTCCAAGGAACCTCTACAAGTGGTTTACACTGGCACTATCCGAGCCCGATTGGAAAGCGTGATGTTGTGTCAGTTACTACCGCCCGACGTATGGAGCTTGGGTTTCGATCAGGTGCTGATGGATTCACGGTCGCTCAATCTGTAACAAACGAATCCTTGATGATTACCGGTGACGAGAACATCGTCGATGTTCAAGCGGTGGTTCAGTACAGGATTTCAGACCTTCAAAATTTCCTATTTGAAGTAGATGACCCCGGCGATGCCGATCGAGGCATTCAGCCGGGACGTCCTGACGGGCGAACACTCCGTGACCTTGCAGAAACTGCTCTTAGGCAGGTCGTAGGCGCACGAAACATTGACGACGTTTTGACAACTGAAAAGGAACAGGTTCAAACCGAAGTTCTTCTGAAAATGCGTGAACTCGCATTTGAATACAAAACCGGCTTGGATGTTTTCCAGGTTCTTCTCCAGAACGTGAACCCGCCAACGCAGGTCCAGTCGGCGTTTGAAGATGTTGTGCGAGCTCGTGAAGACCGAGAGCGCTTGATCAACCTTGCTGAAGCATATGAAGCTGCTGAAATTCCGAAGGCAACTGGTGACGCTGCACGAATTACCGAAGCAGCCGAAGGTTTTAAACAGGGTCGTATTGCACGAGCTCAGGGTGAAGCAGACGGTTTCGAGGCAATTCTTGAGGGTTATTTGCAGTCACCTGACATAACTCGTCAGCGACTCTATCTCGAAGCGATGGAAGAGATTTTGCCGGGAATCAAGAAGTTCATACTCTCTGATACGGGTGTTCTGCCGTTCTTGCCACTTGATGGCGCAGGATCCGGGACTGTCACGGGAATGGGAGGAGCACAGTAATGGCACGGCTTACAATCCCAGTCATCGTCGTGATAATCGCGGCACTAATCGTTATTCCGCAAACTCTGTTTGTGGTTGATGAAACACAGCTTGCAATTGTGACCAGGTTTGGTGAATTCAAACGAGAGCACACGTCACCGGGACTGCAAGTAAAAACACCTTTCGCAGAACAAGTAACATTGTTCGACAAGCGACTCCAGCGTGTTGACGTGGCTCCGGCCTCACTGCTCACGTCTGACAAGCGAAACCTTGTTATCGACTCTTACGCGAGATACCGCATTGTCGATCCGCTGATCTTCTTTAAGAACCTGCGGAACGAAGTGAGCGCAAATTCTCGTGTTGGTGACATCGTGAACTCTCAGCTGCGCCAAGAAGTTGCGCAGGATTTGCAAGACGAGGTTATTTCGGAAACTCGTGAAAACATTATGGATCGAGTTACCGCATCAAGTAACCTGATCGAGATTTCTCGATCCGACTTACTTCGTGATTACGATGGATTGACCGATCCTTTTATCACGGTTCGTGTTGATGACGATCCAGATGACGAGATTCGTGCTCGACTCGCGACTGACCAAGAAATTCAGGCGCTGACCGCTGATGGAAATGCGTTGGATGGACAAGGTCTTGAAGTTGCCTACTTTGCGAGTATCAGAAAAGCACTTGGGATCGTGATCGTTGACGTTCGTATTAAGCGTGCAGACTTCCCGCCCGACATTGAGTCGAGTGTGTTCTCACGAATGGAAGCAGAGCGTGAGCGAATTGCTAGCGGTCTTCGTGCTGAAGGTGCTCAGAGAGATGCTGAAATTAGAGCAGAAGTTGACCGACGGGTGAACATTATTCTCGAAACCGCTCAAGGTACTTCGGAACTCTTGAGAGGTGAGGCTGAACAACAAGCAATTACGATTCTTGCTCAGGCACTTGAGAAGAATCCTGACTTCTACGCATTCCGAAGGTCGCTCGAAGCTTACAAGGCGTTCATGGATTCGCAAACAACAGTAATTCTCGATCCTGAGAGTGACCTGTTGCAATTCTTGGACGACCCTAACGGCGGACCGTAGTCCTGACGAAAAAATAACTGGAAACAGCCTCGATATGTTCGGGGCTGTTTTTGTTTAGATCAGGTTGTGAAGTTTGCGGCAGAACACGATTCGAATTATCGAGATAATGAGGGCTGACGCCAGTATGAATATCACCAAGTTGATTGGGAACGGCGCACGCGATCTGACGTGAGACTGTAATCGAGTGATTGATGTGTCAACTGGCAAGCCCGTTCATCATCAAATTTTTTAGTTTGATTGCCTGCGGTTTTAAATACAGCGTAATGTTTTTAACAACTGGGTATTGCGATGTATGTAAACGATGACTAACATAACATCAATACACACATAATTAGGTAATTCTCGACAGATGGCAACACATAGACGCCTAGATCACCAGACACGACAACACCAGATTGTAGAAGCAGCTCGCGATTTGATCGCTAACGGCGGTGTTGACGCCCTAACAATTCGCGGGATTGCATCGAAGGTTGGCGTGACAGAAGCAGCGATCTACCGCCATGTTGCATCTAAAGAAGAAGTGATCCTTCTTCTGATTCAGGAAGTTGAAGAATCACTGTTCCAAGCAATATCTAGGGCGACCCGATCGGATCGGCATGCTCTCGAACGGTTGGAGCACATGTTGCAGCTTCATGTTTCGTACGTTGAGCTTCGTCAGGGAATTTCGTTCGTAGTTATTGCCCAGGCGGCTCAGTTTGAAGAGCCGAGAGTACGTTCCGCTGGCAGGAGGCTAGTGGAAAAATACCTTTCTCTCGTTGCCGAGATTATTTCTCAGGGAATCGAGAGGGATGAAATCGACCGAACGGTCGCACCAGATGCCGCAGCGATGATATTTTTCGGTATGATCCAGTCGGCGGTAACTAGGTGGCTGTTCGACCCGTCGACGCATCCACTGGGTGAGAACTCCGTTTCGATGTGGAAGTTATTCAGAACTTCACTTGAATTCTCGGATGAAGATGCAGATTTGCATCCAAGTGAAAACGGGAGGGGCTGAGATGTCGGTAATCACAATCGATGGACATGTTGGCGCAGGCGCACGAGAGCTTGGTAAGCGCGTTGCGAGGATGTTCGACTTCGATTATGTTGACCGTATCGCGCTTCCACGATTGATGACGGACGGCAAGCATATCGAAACCCCGGACTTAACCGATCGGTTATGGTCGATCGTAGAACGTGCTGTATCTGGATTCGCTCTTGGAAATGCCGCTGGTGATCCGTACTTCAATGTTCCGGAAGTACTGATTTTGCCTCTTACGTGGGACATTGATGGTCCCACGGAGCATCACTACCCTGACTCTACCGGCAACCTTACCAATGTTGAGTCATTATTCGACGAGGGCAACAAGGTTCTTGTGCATCGTGCAGGTTGTCTCGAAGTTGGTGATCGACCAGCAGTCAAGGTAGGTCTGTTCGCATCGTGGGAAGATCGTGTTGGGCGGATCATGAAGCGTGAAGGTCTAATGACGACTTTCGCCGCTGAGGACGCCATCGAGCGTCGTGAAAAATTACAGCGAGAATATTTTGGCGATGTGCACGGTGCAGCACCGGATGACTACAGAATTTACGACATTACCGTCGATACCAGTGCTGAGAACATACCTGTCGCTTCAATCAATGTTGCCAGAATCGCGCGAGCAGCCCTAGCACTTTCACCTGATTAGCTTCTTATCTTGGCTTGACACTTAGACTCGAATCATCAAGCCCATTTCGCGCCACAAACGCTATTGTTCTTTACAACTAGAAGTGCGTTTTACGACTCATTAGCAGAACTGTTGTAGATGCTTAAGCTTGCCAGCTAAATTATGAATTCGCCCGCAATACCGATCACCGCAGATCTTCCAGTGTCCGAAGCGGCGAAGATAATGCTCGACAGGGGTGTTGGACCGTTGGCGGTAGTGGATCCTGATGGCAAGTAAACGGAAAGCCTGTCGGGATGATCTCGCGTCACGATTTGCTGACGCTGTTCGCCGAATCTGAGTATATCTTCTCTAGGGAGACCTAGTTACCTGCGAGAACAAGCCGCCCGTCATTGATCTGATTGGTGATATCACTCAGGTCCTTGGGGCCTTCGATGCTCGTCCACGCCATTTCTGAGTGGAACGCTGACAGCCGACCTTCTCCCGCAAGATCCTGGAATGTTGAAGTTTCGTGATCACCAACATCAGGGAGTATCTGCTCGATTTTCCTGTCGAACAAGTACACGCCAGCGTTGATCCAGAACGGCAAACTACCCTTTTCGATGAACTGGGTTACGACGTTCTGCTCATCTGATTCAACTACACCGTACTGACTCGGGTACGGAACCAGCATCATCGTGCCCATTGCACCAGATTTCTCGTGCAGTTCGGTTATAGGTCCGAGCGGTTGGTTGGTTATGACATCGCCGTTCGCGACCAGAATCGTGCTCGCACTCTCAGGGACCTGGCTCAGCCCCTGCTTGATTGCTCCACCTCTTCCAAGAGGCGTTTCTTCGACCGAGTAGTGAGCTGTGATTCCGTATTCAGACCCGTTCCCGAAATAATCTTGGATCATCCCGCCCATGTAACCCGTGAGGAATACAACATCTGTCACGCCTTGAGCGCGCATCCAATCGACCTGATAACCGATGATTGGTTTGCCATTGATTTCAACCATTGGCTTGGGACGGTTGTCGGTCAGCGGGCGGAGTCGTTCACCACGCCCCCCCGCAATACTTAGAGCAAAAAATCGATCGGTCATTGTTCCTAGAGTTCGGTCCGTGTCGGAGTGTCCCTGATTCGCAGCACGAGTTTACCATTCGCCCACTGTTTGCTCGACAGGAACGAATGCCCTCTAAATGTGAGATTCACATCACGGCTATTTGACGGCAGCAGCGATTCGACCGAGCAACCCCTGCATAGATCGCCTGTCCTCGATCTGTTCTGGACAGTCGAACGCACCTCGTGATGGGTATATTCCCGGTGACTGTACGACAACGAGGTCGAGGCTTGGACAAACCCAGATGTGTTGATTGCCGGCTCCGCTCGCAGCGAACGAGTCTAGTGGCAGGTCGGGCCAAACTTGAGCTTGATCGTTGCACCAGAATCCGAGTCCGTACACGTGGCGTTCCTCAGGCTCATTTTCGAGTATTTCAGTCGAAACTCTGGTTGCTTTTTCGATCCACTCCGAGGGGACTATCTGGGTTCCGTTCCAGGTTCCTTTATTGAGCCATAGCCAACCCATACGAGCCATATCGCGCGTGGTCATTTGGTAGGAAGTCATGTATCCGAAGACTCCGAGCTTTGCCTCGGGATGCATGTCGAAGTTGCTGTACTTCCACGACCATTTGCCGTCGACGAAATTACGGATCTTCCATTCGGTGAGTGTTCCGAAACCGCCACCTTGCTCAGGTCTAGACGTTTTATAGAGGCTGTAAGCAGATGCAACGGCGTGAGTCAGAATGTTCATGCCGAATGTCTGGTAGTTGAATACTGTTCCAGGAGCTTCACCGGGCTTCATGTATCCGGATGTGTTGCCTATCAATTGACGGAACGTGATCCCATCATTCTCAGGGAATGCGTACCTGCCTTCTTTTGGACCTTCTCCCGGTCCAATATCGAGCATTTCAGGATAGTAATCAGCTACACGATCGTTCTCGGACTTGATGACTCCCTCGTGAAATGCAATCCCGAGCACCGAGGAAAAGGTGGATTTTGAAGCCGATGCCTGGTGGGCTTGTTCTGTGGGATCGGATCGGAAATTCCACTCAGCGGCGATTTTGCCGCGACGAACTATCAGGATGCGATACGGCTGGTCGACAGCCAGTTCAGATTGAAACCTGCCTGCCTCGGCCAGTTTTTCTCGATCGAATCCGAGCTCTTCTGGTTCGGCGGATTCCCACTCTTTGCCGGGCCATAATCGTTCCCGTCCTAATGAACTATCAGGTTCCGAAGAAGTTCTAGCCGATGGATCGGAAAACTTGCTGGTCTTCACTTCATCAAGTTCGCCGGCTTCGTGGGCGTCGCGTACTGCTTTTGCCATTTCGAACAGTCGCTGCTTATTCGGTGCCTCATTCTGCATACGGTTCGTGATGTAAGCGACGGATATTCCGTCGGTCAGGCTTGCCCATCCGGTAGAAGTTCCCATGCCCCCGTGACCAACCGTGTCGTTCATTTCACTACTCGCGTACTGATTCGGTGGTCTCGAAGGAAGTCGAACACCGTAGCCAACCCGAGAATAGTTACCCGATGCTGCATCCAGTCCCTCGGCCTGAAGCGAAGTGACCTCCTCAACGACGCTCTTGGGTAGCCATGGGACGCCATGGTCAGTGCCCTTGGCCGAAATCACTGAGTAAAACTTAGCCACGTCGAGTGCGGTGGTCATTAGCGATCCCGCAGGCATCATAGTTTGTGCCCATATTTGCGAGTTGACGCCCTCGATGATCGCCGTGTCTTCCCAGTCGGATGCGCCATCGATAGTTACGAGTCGACCGAATTGTGAAGGTTCGATGGTGAACGAAGTGTTTTTTAGACCGAGCGGAAGAGAAACTTCGCGGATAAATGCCTCGGTGAAAGTAAGACCCGAAATGCGTGAGGCAATCTCGCCGACCAACCAGCCGAAAGTGCGGGAGTGATAATGAACCGCTGACCCCGGTGCAGTTGCTGGCGTCATATCCTCGATATGACAGACCACTCGACCCCAATCACCGTAGTCGGAGATTGGTATTGATTCGTGCGATGCAAGCCCCGAGGTATGTGACAAAACCTGACCGATGGTTATTCCAGACTTGCCGCGAGTTGCGAACTCGGGCCAGAACTCGGATACAGGTGTAGTCCAATCGAAGTGGCCGCGAGCGTTGTATCGCCAAAGAACGGCCGCGGCAAGAGGTTTACCCATAGAAAAGACGCGGAACAGTGGCGAGGCGTGTTTTGTGCCTCGAACAAGATTCACGACCGGTTCACCGTTTCTAAAAACGGCAAGAGCTGCGGCTGAGTGAAGATTTTCAGCAAACTGCCGGTCGAATTCCGCCTGGATCCTTCCGATTGCGGTCAGTAAATTCGCTTGAGTCATTCTCGTGAATACCACCTGTGACGGGTGGTTAGTAAATGGCTGCATAAAAGGATAATCTGCATCAAACTCTGGAGGGTATGAAATCCCGACCGTATATTGCACAAAGTCATACATAGTACGGTCTACGAGGTAGTAGATCGAAATGCCACCAGGACAAGCAGCACAAAAAATTGTTTCTACCGGGCTTGTCGATTACTTATAAATACAAATTAAGCCGGTTTTCCAGAGTGTAATGTCGTGGAAAACAGTCGAATACAAGTGGCCGACGATCGAAGAAGCGTTCCATGATTTTTAGATTGGCGCAGTTGGGGCGATGGACGAAGCAAAAGGTGATTCACTCGCCTATGATCCAGGGGTGATTGGCGGCGTATTTGTGCTTAGAACTCGTGGTAAAGTGGCGTTCTCTACGTACGATTGGAGTTTTGAGGCTCCGGAATGCGTTTTTATCGATTAGATATTTGCAATTTAGTGAGACATTTTGTGACCACCGAAATTCGTACTAACGCCGACGGTCTGGAATTCAAGCAGTTTGGAAAGAGATACCGAAAAGTGGACGGCGACGACAAAGTCACCGGTCGGGCTCAATTCGGTGCTGACTTCACCGCGCAGGGATCACTGTTTGGAAAGATTATCCGAAGCCCTTACGCTCACGCACGAATTATTTCGATTGACACTTCCGCTGCAGAGGCGCTTTCGGGTGTAGAAGCAGTTTGTACCGCGGCCGACTTCCCGTCCGACGTTTCAGGTGACCTGGACACCGGTGAGGTTGAAATTGGCATTCAGTTCATGGCGAACCTCATAATGGGTCGTCGTAAGGCACTTTTTGAAGGTCACCCTGTAGCTGCGGTAGCCGCTACGGACGTGCATATTGCTGAAGAAGCCGCTCGGCTTATCAAGGTTGAATACGAAGTGCTCCCAGCGGTTACAGACCCAATCGAGGCAATGTCGCAAGATGCCCCGTTGTTGCACGAAGGCTTAATTGCGACTTCTCTTTCTGGCTCGGCAGATGCACCTAGCAACATTGCCGGTCACATGGAAGGTGGCAAAGGTGACGTCGAAAAGGGATTTGCTGAGTCTGACGTTGTTGTTGAGAGAACTTACCGAACGGCTCTGGTTCACCAGGGATACCTTGAACCCGAAGCCGAGACTGTTCACTGGCATGCCGATGGGCATATTGAAGTCTGGGCGAACTCGCAGGGATCGTTCCCTCTTCGCCAAAACATGTCGAACCTTCTGGGAGTAGAGGTCAGTAAGATCAAGATTATCCCTCTCGAAGTTGGCGGCGCGTTTGGGGCCAAGAACACTCCTAGAGTGACTCCGGTTGGTGCAATTCTTTCTCGTAAGTCTGGAAAGCCGGTCAAGATCGTTCTCACTCGAGAAGAAGTGCTGAAGGCAACCGGACCAGCATCAGGTGCGGTGGTAACGGTGAAGGCTGGTGCTACTAAAGACGGTGTTTTGAAGGCGGCGCAGGCTCGACTCGTATTCGGCGCTGGGGGGTTTCCTGGATCGCCGGTGCTGCGTGGTATGCAAACTATATTCGCTTGCTATCAGCCAGAGAACTCGAAGGTCGACGCGTACGACGTCGTGACCAACGCACCTCGTGTCGCCGCTTACCGGGCGCCGGGGGCGACCGTAGCGACTTTCTGTGGTGAATCGACGCTGGATGATCTGGCGAATGCTATTGGTATGGATCCGATCGACTTTCGTATCAAGAATGCTGCCAAGACGGGCGACTCTAACGTTGATGACGAGGAGTACACCCGTATAGGTATCGTCGAGATGCTCAAGACTGTTCGAAACTCCGACGAATATAATCGACCCGTCAAGGAAAGCAAAAACGGCTGGCCCGTGGGTCGAGGTGTTGGCATTGGCTGGTGGCCGTGCGGAATTGAGATTTCTAGTGCACGGGTAATGGTCAACCACGACGGCGGAGTTGAAGTGACGATTGGTGCTGTTGACCTGCACGGTGTTCGAACAGGAACCACTCAAGTTGCTGCTGAAACTCTCGGGATAGACCCCGATGAAGTAAAAGTTCACACTGCTAACACGGAGAATATTCCATACACCGGAAACGCCGCGGGTTCTCGAATTACTCGGACCCTGAGCCAGGCGGTATACAAAGCTGGTGTATCAGTTATCGATCAAATGAAAGAGAAGATGGCGCGCCGCTTTGGTGTCGATCCAGAATTCGTCGAATACGAAGACGGATACTTCTTTGCACGAGACAACCAGGACTCAAAAGTTTCGTTCAAGGATGCTGGTTCGGCTGTGACTAAGAACGGTTCCAACGTTGTTGCTACTGCGTCGAACGATCCGGGCATGCGACCAGCCAATGGATATGCAATGGCAGTTGCCGATGTTGAGGTAGACCCAGATACCGGCAAGGTTCAGCTGACTGATTTCACGCTGTTCCAGGACGTTGGTAAGTGCGTGAACCCAACACAGGTCGAGAACCAAATGCAAGGAGGAGCAGTTCAGGGAATCGGTTGGGCGTTGTCTGAAGAGTACGTATACGACGATCAGGGACAAATGCGTAACGCATCGTTCCTTGACTACCGTATGCCAACAGCACTCGATCTACCTATGATCAACACTGTGATTCTCGAAACGCCTGCTGATGATGGGGCGTTTGGAATTCGAGGTGTTGGAGAACCACCGATCATCCCGCCACCTGCCGCGATCGGTAATGCGATTCACAACGCTACTGGCGTTCGCATGGATCGACTGCCGATGAGTCCGGAGCGTGTGTTCGAGGCGATGAACGAATCGTCGTAGTCGCTTAGGGTTTTGTAGGGGCGTTTCTTGCCCTGCTCGACAGCCTAATACCGTTACTAATCACGCTGTGCGCGTCGAACTTTCGATAGTGAATTCAGATTTCTCTAAGGAGACGTTGCGAGCTAAGAACGGCTACGTCTGACCACTACTCCAACTGCTGAAGCATTTCGAACCGCACCGGGTTTTCTGACGGTTACTTCAACCGATTGGGTGAGCGGGTCCTGAAGGCAGATTTCTGCTATCCGCGCCGCTAGAGCTTCAACGAGACCGTAACTCGATTCTTCGATTTCGCTAATAATCGCTTTCGAGATCGTTCTGTAGTTGATCGTGTATTCGATCGCGTCGCTCGCGCCAGCTTTGGTCAAATCAGCGTTCATCTCGATATCAATCGTGACTCGCTGCTTGGTGAGGCGCTCCCACGGATTTATACCGATGATGCAATCGAGTTCGAGTTGTTCAATTCTGACAGTGTCGAGTTGATTTGAATTGTCTGGCATATCTCAGTAGTAATTATTTATGATTGCGAATTCGAGACGCTATTGAATGTGTCGTCCACCGTCGACGTTTATCGTTTCGCCGGTTATGAAATCGTTCTTGATTAGCATCATCATTGCGTCGGCAACCTCGTTAAGTGTTCCCATGCGATCTGCTGGTCCGAGATTGATATTGATCTCGTTACGAGGTCGATTAAGCGAAATGTCTACAGGAGGAAGAATCGCTCCTAATGCAATTTCGTTGGACTGAACGTTTGGTGCCATAGCAAGTGCCAGTGTTCGAGTTAGGCCTGACAACGCTGTTTTCGTGATGCCGTAGGCGAATCGGGTGGGGCGGGCCGTACGCCAGTCGTTTAAACTTATGATCTTCCCTGGTGTGTCCCCCGTGAGTTGATGCTTCATTACCTGCGCAAGCAAAAACGGCGCACGAACGTTGATGGCGAAGTGACGATCCCACTCGTCTGATTGAAGGTCGTTCATCCCGACCTTGTCGAATATTGAGGCGTTGTTCACCAGGATTTCGATCGGGCCAAGATTGTTGAGCACGTCTGCGGCTAGCTGTTTGACCTGCTCTGGGTGTTCGAGATCAGCCTGTACCGTTATCGCTTGGCTTCCCATAGATTCGATTAGCGAAGCGGTTTCGTTGGCTTCCTGCTCGGACCGACCGTAGTGCACTGCGACACGAGCGCCTGCGTCACCCAGTGCTAACGCGAGTGACCTGCCTACTCTGCGTCCCGCACCTGTAACCAGAGCGACTTTTCCGTTTGGATTCATTCCGTGTTGTCGCTTTTGATCAGGACTGTCGGACGTGGCTGAAGAACTCTTCTCTGGTTGATGAGTTTTTCTTGAAAAGCCCACGAACGGCGCTGGTGGTCATGATCGTATTGGGTTTCCGTACACCCCGCATTGTGGCGCAGAGGTGTTGAGCCTCAACCACTACGCCAACGCCCGCCGGCTCAATCAACTCGTCTAGTGTCGTAGCGATTTCCTGAGTCATGCGCTCTTGAACCTGCAGGCGACGAGCGAACATTTCGACCAGTCGAGGGATCTTGGAAAGACCTATCACTTTCTGGTTGGGTAAATAGCCAACATGCGCTTTGCCATAGAACGGCAGGAGGTGATGTTCGCAAAGCGAGTAGAAGTCGATGTCTTTCACGACAACCATTTCGTCGTACTCGACATCGAACATCGCGCCGTTGAGCAGTTCGATCGGATCGGTTGAATAGCCGGCAAGAAGTTCGTCGTACATGTTTGCGACGCGCTTCGGAGTGTCGGCGGTGCCCTGAGCATCCACACCTTCGCCAATGGCGTTCAGTATAGAACTGATTCCGTCGGAAATTACTTGTTTACAGGATGCCCCCAATAGCGACCCATCTTCAAAATCGAGATGGTTCGAACTAACATTGGCGGGTTTTTCGTTGATTGTCATGGCCTAGCTATCGGTATGTTGTTATTCGAATTATCAACACTTACCCAAATAAGATGCGCATTCTCGCAGAATCGATTCTCACCAATGCTAACACCGGGGAGTTGATTCGGATCAGCCGCCAGAGATAGCAGTGATGAAGTGGACTTCGGTGTCAGAATCAAGTTTCTGAAGAAGCCCACGACGGGTCGCCACGTGACCCACAATTGCCGCTAACCCCGGCTTGAGGCGATCATCTTCAACGAGATGTTCCCTCGTACCGGGGTGGGCTGCTTCGAGGTTGTCGACGAGCTCACGTAGAGTCTTCGCCGGCACTTCTACCCGCTCTGCGCCGTCTGCGTATTTGCGCAGAGCGTACGGGAGGAAGACCGTAGCCAATTTATTTCCTCCTGTTTGGTAGAACCTGATTAGTCCCCGTTCAGTGCTTCCAGAATTCGACCTGGCTTCACCGGTAGTTCGTAGTACGACTTGCCTGTTGCTTCCTTCACAGCCTGAGCTGCTGCGGAAAGTGGTGGGCAGATCGGAACCTCACCAACACCACGTACTCCGTAAGGGTGAAGTGGGTTAGCAATTTCAACCATGATCGTGTCAATCATAGGCATGTCGAGACTGGTTGGCATTCGGTAGTCAAGGAAAGACCTGTTAGCCATGGCTCCATCGTCTGTGATGAAGTACTCCTCGTTCAATGCCCAACCAAGACCCTGAACTACACCGCCCTGAATCTGACCTTCTGCGTACTGCGGGTGAACTGCTTTACCAACGTCCTGAATTGCTGTGTATCGAATAACGTCGGTCTTGCCAGTGGCGAGGTCTACTTCGAGGTCACAGATCTGGACACCGTATGCATTGCCTGCTTCTGCGAGGTTTACAGACGCAGTAGCTGTAGCCGGTCCACCAGTTGGGTCGAGCTTACTAGCCAGTTCCTGAATGCCGATCGAATCGCGATTCGCTGTGAAAGTACCTTCGTTGAAGTCGATGTTCTCAACTTCGGTCTCCCACAGGTCAGCAAGTCGATTCTTGAGCTCATCAACCAGCTTGTGCGCAGCGTTGTAAGCAGCAAGACCGGTTGTATAAGTCGTTCGAGAACCACCTGTAACGCCTGTAAAACCGATCGAATCGGTGTCTGGAATTGATGGATGGAAATCTTCAACAGGGATTCCGAGAACTTCCGCTGCCTGCATGGCAATTGAAGTTCGAGTTCCACCAATATCGGCAGAACCTTCGTTCAACATTACTGTTCCGTCGTCCTGGAGCATGATGTCACAGGTCGAAACACCACCCCCGTTCATCCAGTAGGCAGACGCAACACCACGACCGCGTGCCTTCCCTTCTGGAGCATCACCAAGAGGTGAGTTCCAGTGGTCAGAGTCCTTGGCGGCCTGGAGACACTCTTCAAGTCCAACTCTGATGAACTGCACACCGTCACCGCGTCGGGTGCCTTCGTGTGCGGCGTTGTCGAGTCTGAATTGAATCTTGTCGAATCCACCAGCGTCACAAATTTCGTCAATGACTGTTTCGATAGCGAAAGAAGCCTGCGGGGAGCCTGGAGCTCGGTATGCAGCCGACTTCGGCTTGTTCACGAGAACGTCGTAACCAGTGATCTTCGAGGATGGCAGGTTGTAGCAAGCGAATACACAAATTGCTGCGGCACCAACTGCGGATCCAGGGTATCCACCCGATTCGAGCATGATGTCGGTGTCGGCCGCGGTGATCTTGCCGTCATTGGTGGCTCCGATCTTCATTCGGATTTTTCCACCCGGTGCAGGGCCGGTTGCCTCGAACACGGATGATCGATCCATCACCAGTTTGACTGGACGTCCACCAGACTTTCGTGAAAGAAGTGCGGCAACTGGTGCGAGGTAGACCTTGGTCTTGCCTCCGAATCCACCACCGATTTCAACATAGTTTACTTTGACTCGTGATTCAGGGACGCCGATCATTCCGGCGGTCTGAGCTCTAACTCCAAACGATCCCTGCGTGCTGGACCAAACGGTAATGTTGCCGTCTTGTGCCCAAATCGCGGTTGCGTTGTGTGGTTCGATGTAACCCTGGTGAATCATCGACATCGAAACAGTTCGTTCGATCACGATGTCTGAGTTTGCAAATGCATCTTCAACGTCACCGAACTCGTGTCGGAAGACTTTTGCGACGTTTGTGTTTTCGACTTCTTCGCCTAGGTGATCGCCGACGAGTCCTTCGAGAATCACCGGTGCGCCATCTCCCATCGCATCGTCTACGTTAGAGACCGGGGTTAGTACGTCGTACTCGACCTTGATCGCGTTAGCTGCCTGTTGAGCAGTGTTTCGGTCGACGGCTGCAACAGCGGCGACAACATGTCCTTTATAGTGGACTTTCTTGTCGGCCATGATGTTAGCTTGGTCGCGTTTGAGGTTTACGACGTCCTCACCTGTTGAAACTTCGCGCTCGTCAACTGTTGGAAAGTCATCGTGTGTCAGCACAGCGAATACGCCGTCCATCGCCTCAGCCGCCGAAGTATCGATTCTCTTGATTCGAGCGTGGGCGTGTGGACTGCGGAGCACTTCACCCCAAATAAGACCTGGTGCCTTGACGTCACCACCATAAATGGCTCGGCCAGTCACTTTGTCTAGACCGTCGTGCCGGATTGGTGACTTTCCGATTACCTTGTAGTCAGTTTTGGTCTCGAAAGTTGCAACCATTCATTTTCCTCTATGGGTCTCCCTGAGAAGTGGGTGTTAGGGGTCTGATTATTGAGTCGATAACAGATCTAAGAAGAAACAAGTCGGCCGGAAGCCTGATAAATCAACTTCCAACCACCTGATTTCGCAAGTATTTAGTTCGTACCGAATAAAGTCGTTTGGTTTGTCCTATTTGAGCGACTCGACGATGCTTCCTGGATTCATAGGGGTGTTGTAAAGACGCTTGCCTGTCGCATCCTTTATTGCGTTCGCAATTGCCGGAATTGGTGGGCAAATTGGTGTTTCACCAACACCACGTACACCGTAAGGATGAAGTGGATTAGGTACTTCGACCAGAACAGTATCGATCTGAGGAAGGTCAAGACTGGTGGGCATTCGGTAGTCGAGGAAGCTGGAGTTAGCCATTCGGCCGTCGTCCTGCATGAAGTACTCCTCATTTAGCGCCCAACCGATTCCCTGTACCGATCCACCCTGCAACTGACCTTCGACGTATGAAGGGTGAATTGCAGTCCCAACGTCCTGGATAGCCGTGTATCGAATTACATCAGTTTTGCCTGTGCCGAGATCGATTTCCACGTCAGCAATGTGCATGCCGAAACCGTCACCAGCTGACTCAAGGTCAACTGCACCAGTTGAGTTAGCCGGGCCGCCAAGGTCGTCGAGCTTGCCAGCTAGCTCCTTGAAGCCGATTGTCTTTGCAGACTCAGCCTTCGAGCTGAACAGGCCATCGTTGAAGTCGACGTCTTCAGGCTTGATGTCCCAGAGTATCGCGACACGCTCTTTCAGCACATCAACTAGGTTGTTAGCAGCCTGCCAGCAGGCGTAACCGGTTGCATAAGTTGTTCGTGAACCGCCAGTAACGTCGGTGAACCCAACAGATTCGGTGTCGCCAACTACAGGACGAACGTCGTGGGCGTCGAGACCAAGGACTTCAGCAACGTGCATTGCCATGGAAGTTCGTGATCCACCAATGTCAGTGGAACCTTCAGTTAGCTGCACTGTTCCGTCAGCGTTTACGGCGAGGTTTGCAGAAGACTTGAGTCCGATGTTGAACCAGTAGCCGTTGGCAATACCGCGTCCTCGAACCTTGCCTTCTGGTGCATCACCAAGCGGTGAGTTCCAGTGGTCAGATGCCTTGGCAGCGTCTAAAACTTCCTGCATTCCGATCTTCGAGAAGAGCACACCGTCACCACGGCGGGTTCCTTCCTTCGAAGCGTTGTCGATTCGGAACTGCATGGAGTCCCAACCGGCCTGCTCGCATAGTTCGTCGACTGCTGATTCCATTGCGAACGCAACTTGTGGTGAACCTGGGGCTCGGTAAGGAGCAACCTTTGGCTTATTTACTAGAACGTCCCATCCGTCGATTCGAGTGTTTTGTATCTCGTATGGAGCGTAGACACACATTGCTGCAGGTCCAATGAAGGCGCCAGGGTTGGCGCCGGCTTCGAACCAAATGTCAGCAGTAGCTGCGGTGAGTTTTCCGTTGGCGTCAGCTCCGAGCTTGATGATCATTCGAGCACCAGGAGTTGGTCCGGTGGTCTCGAACACAGCGGTTCGTTCCATGACCATCTTCACCGGTCGCTGTGACTTCTTAGAGAGAAGAGCAGCAATCGGCTCGAAGTAAACCGGAATTTTTCCACCAAAACCACCACCGATTTCGAGAGGAGTTACTTTTACTCGTGACACATCGACCTGGAGGATTCCAGCGATCTGCGTTCGAGCCGGGAATGCACCCTGCGTGCTGGTCCAGACCTTGATTCGGTCTTCCTCGTCCCAGTGTGCGGTTGCATTGTGTGGCTCAATGTAGCCCTGGTGAACCATCTGCATGTTGTACTCGCGCTCAATGGTGTGAGCTGCAGATGACATAGCGCCTTCGACATCGCCAAACTCGTGGCGAACGTGAGCAGCCATGTTGGTGTTAGTTACGTCCTCACCAAGATCGTCACCAACCAGGTCATCGAGGAGGATTGGAGCATCTGGCTTCAGCGCGTCGACAACGTTGGTGACTGAAGGAAGTACTTCATATTCAACAACAACTTTTCGAGCTGCTTCTTCGGCAACGTAGCGGTCAACAGCGGCAACTGCTGCCACCGGGTGTCCTCGGTAGAGGACTTTCTCGGCTGCCATCAGTTTGTTTGATGCCCACTTGAAGTTGATGTTGCCTTCACCGAGGTCGACGAGCTTGCTAGGAGCCTTCGGCATGTCAGCACCCGTAATGACAGCGAAAACTCCGTCCATCGCCTCTGCAGCCGACGTGTCGATCGACTTGATGTTGGCGTGAGCGTGAGGACTGCGAACCATGACTCCCCAGATCAATCCAGGAAGTTTCATGTCTCCGCCGTAAATTGCTCGACCGGTTACCTTGTCGTATCCGTCGTGCCTAATTGGGCGAGTGCCGACCACCCTGTAGTCAGTCTTTGGCTCAAATGTTGCGACCATGATTTATGTCTCCAGGCCCAGCGGACCAGTAACTCTTGGAACACTGTAGTCGTAATTGATTTTTGGATCGACTACAGGTTTCTTAATGTTCGTCTTAGCTGCTTGCCTTCTGTACTGCTCGGACGATCTTGTCGTATCCCGTGCATCGGCAGAGGTTTCCTGCAAGCCAGTGTCGGATTCGACCTTCACTCGGCGACGGCTCGTTGTCGAGCAATCCCTTTGCTGCTACGAGGAAGCCAGGTGTGCAGATTCCGCACTGTAGGGCTGCCTCTTCCAGGAATGCCTGCTGGAGAGGGTGGAGACCTTCTGGAGTTGCCATTCCTTCGACGGTTTTTACTTCTTTACCGTCGACCTCTGCACCCAGAACGAGGCAGGAGTCAACGATTCGTCCGTCAACGTTAACCGTGCAGGCACCGCAGTTGCCGTCGAGACAGCCTTCTTTCGTTCCTGTGAGTCCGATCAGTTCACGGAGTGTGTCGAGAAGGCTCATGTAACCCGGTACGAGCAGTTCGTGCTGCTGACCGTTGATGGTGGTTGTGATGTGAACCTTGCTTGGGAAGTTAGTTGTCATGATGTCCTTAGCCCCTTGCCCGTTCTACGGCCTGTCGGAGCATTCGACCGGTCAATACTTCTACGAGGTGTTTTCGCTGGTCGACCGTACCGCGCATGTCGGTGATAGGTGTTGCAGCGTCTTTAGCGAGTGCAGCAGCAGCGTCGATCGACTCGTCGTTGACTGGCTTGCCTGCGAGGCTGTCGCCAGCTGCCTTTGCGAGGATTGGCGTCGGGCCAACCGAAGCGAGAGCAATTCGGGCGGATTCGAAGTTCTGACCTGAAGAGTCGAGCTGCACGAATGCGCCTACAGCAGCTACAGCGATGTCCATCTCATTTCGTGGGATGAATCGAGTGTATGCAGCGCCTGAGTTTGCAGCAGGCTTTGGTACTTCAATGCTGGTCAGAAGCTCATCGTTATCTAGAACGGTGCGGCTCGGGCCAGTTGCGAAGTCTTCAATAGCAACTTCCCGGTTGCCGTTAGATCCTGAGATTTTTGCAACAGCGCCGTAAGCAATTAGGGACGGGATGCCGTCTGCGGATGGTGCAGCGTTACAAAGGTTTCCGCCGAGACCTGCTCGAGACTGTACCTGGATTCCACCAATGATGGATGCTCCGTCAACGATTCCCGGATACTGAGCCTGAATCTCTTCATTCTCGTAAACCTGGTAGCAAGGCACGCCTGCGCCAATGCTGAGTCCATCACCGTTGACGGAAAGTGACATGAGTTCCGGGATGTTCTTGACGTCAACAACTGCATCAAGCTCCCAGACGTTGGCGCGAGCTTTGACCAGAAGGTCAGTACCGCCTGCCAGCGGTCGGGCTCGATCACCGTGTTCGGCTAATACGGCTACTGCTTCAGCTACCGTGTTTGGGGCAACGTATGCAAACGGGTGCAAGCGCGCTCTCCTTTCCTGTGTTTTTACAGATAGTTCAAGCTGAAAACACAGAAATATCAGCCTGAAAGCCTGAGCTTTTACAAGAGACTCAGATCACCAATAGGGAACAGTAAAACTTGTCCTCTGATCGAAAGCGCTCATTATGCCCACGAAGGGGTTTCCTCGCAACTTATTTTTACGTGATTTTCGTTGTTGCGATTTAAGTGAAAACTCATTCAATGCGACACTTTCGTGTCCCAGGCAACCGGGCGGCGATCAGGGCTGGACGGATTTTTCGGTTTCGGGCGCTAGTTTTGTGCCTAGGCCGAAAGTGAGAAGGAGTCGATTGCCCACTAGCAGAGTTGCGGCTATGGCGACTGAGCCGCCAAGAGTCATCGCGGTTGGTGCGTCGAACCGTTGGGCGAGATAGCCCATAAGTAACCCTCCCAGTGCCGAAGCGCCCCAGGTGAGTTGGTTGATGCTCATGACTCGCCCTCTGAACTCTTCTTCGACAAGAGTTTGGACGACCGTGGTGTTCATGGTGCCTAGAACTACTTTGAATCCACCTAGAACTCCCGCTACCAGGATGGCGATGTTGAGCACGTCAACCCTTGCGAATAACAATTGCATTGCGCCAACTCCAACACCAGAGATCATCAAGTACAGCGCTGGGCGTACTCTGCGACCGATAAGCGTGATCACTGTGGTGGCGGTGAGCCCTCCAATCCCGGTTCCAAGTAGAAGCTGTCCGTAGGCTCCCTCGCCTCCGAAGAATATTTCCTCGGTGAAGACAGGTAGTAGTGTTTCGAATGAAGAACCAAAAATGCCTAGAGTGATTCCGAGGAGGATTACCGAGGCGATTGTTTTCTGTTCTCTCAGATATTTGAATCCCTGAATCAACCCTTCGAGCGCGGTTTTGCTGGTTGCTTCAACTTTGTGGCCTTCGGTAGTCATCATGAGAAGAGTGACCACTGTAAGTACATACGAAGCGCCTATTATGTAGAACAATCCTTCGAGCCCCCATGCACCAACCAGTGGCGTGAACAGGACTGGTCCTACGATCGCTGCTGATCCGAAAACGATCGAATAGAGCGAAATTGCGCCTGCAATGTGTTCTTTCGGCACTATTGACGCAACCATTGCCGATCGAGAAGGAATGTCGAAGGCAAGCAGTGTGCCTGTGAGACTGGCGATTACAAGCACGTGCCAAGGCTGAACTAATCCACTCTGAATGAGCACCCCGGTTCCAAGAGTTGCGAACGCGAACATCAGGCGAGTGAATCGAACTATCTTGAGCCGGTTGAACCTATCGGCAAGCACGCCGCCCCACATTGAGAAAAGCAACACCGGAGCTAGATTCGCTGTGGCAACCAGTCCAAGAGTCAATTCAGATTCGGTAAGCGTGCGCATGAGCCACAATCGCCCCCAGACTAGCGACCACATGCCAATGTTAGAAAATGCGGCTGCTATCCAGAAAAGTCGATATTCACGGAACTTGAATGCCGAATAGCTCGTGCCGCGTAGCAGCGAAGGAAGTTCAAATCGCACGAACTTCAACTCTCATGCGATGCAGTCGATCGAATTGTGGAAGCAAGTTTTTACATTGATCCCCGAGGGGTTCCGAGATTGTCGAGTTGTCCGCCACCTAGAACGTGAATGTGGAGGTGGTCAACGATTTGTCCAGCATCGACACCCTGGTTGATCGCCAAACGGTAGCCGTTGTCAGATATTCCTATTTGTTTTGCAACACGGGCACCAACTCGGAGCATGTGTCCCATAAGCTGTTCATGCTGCTCGGTTGCTGCTGTCAGGTGGGTTACATGATCTCGTGGGACGATAAGCACGTGAACATTGGCCACGGGATTTATGTCGTTGAACGCCATGCATTGCTCGTCTGAATACAACTCTGTCGATGGCATTTCACCGTGGACGATTTTGCAAAACAGGCAGTCCTGTTCCCTGAGTTGGTTTCGCTCTTCTTCTGCGGACCACGACATATGATTTTTCCTTACAAACCCAACGCTTCCGCCAGAATCGACTGGTGGAATGCTGAATCGCCGTAGTCAGTTTTCCAGGCTAGTGCCCTGCGAGTATAGAGGTGCAAGTTGTGTTCCCATGTGAAACCTATAGCGCCGTGACACTGATGAGCTGTCCAGCAAACCTGCGAAATCTTGTCGCTTGCTGCAATTTTTGCTCGGGCAGCCGCCTCAATCGAATAACCATCGCGTGAAAAACTCCGTGCAGCGACGTGAACCAGATGGTTTACTTGCTTAGATGCGATAGCCATTTCTGCAAGATGGTGCTGAATTGCCTGAAAAGAACCGACAGCCCTGCCGAACTGTTCTCGATTAGCGGTGTAGTCAACTGTGGCATTGACAACAGCTCTGCCGAGTCCGGCGAGTTGCGCTGATCGAGCCACGCTTCCTGCTGCGATAAGTTCTTTAGCGGCTTCGATCGCAGTGTTTCCAGTTGCCAGAACGTTGCTTTGGCCAACTTCAAATTCATTGAAGCTAAGTGAACAGACCGGAACTCCAGAGGCGTGATCGAGTGGAGTTTTTTCGACGTTTTCCGCTTGCCATATCGGAATAACGGCAAGGGCGGGTTGGTCGTAGATTCGGACCAGGGTTAGAGCGTGAGTTGCCCGTTCTCCGAATGCGACGAACCGTTTTTCTCCAGACACGATGAGGCTCGAATCCGACTGCGTCGCCGCAACTCGTGTTGATTCTGGATCCCACGAGGCATCTCGTTCGACTATTGCCGGGGTGACAAGAATTTCTCCAGATGAGATTTGCGGGAGCAGTTCGGATTTGAGCGAGTCAGATCCGTATCTCTCGATGATCCATACTGAGATTGACGATTCGACTAGAGGAGTTGGTGCCAGGTGCGCTCCTAACTCCTCAAGGAGAACGGCGAGGTCACTAAAGGTAAGACCAGCTCCGCTGTGTTCTTCGGAAACAGTCAGAGAAGACCAGCCGAGATCGACAACGGATTTCCATAGTGTGGATATTGCCTCGTCATCACCACTGGCAATCACCCTAACTACTTCGGGAGACGAGTTTTGCTCAAGAAATTCGCGCGCTGAGGATCGAATTAGTTCTTGAGTTTCTGTTAGTCCGAAGTCCAAGTCTGGTTACCAATCAGCCACTATTTTCTGGGCAGCCCAAGTCCGCGTTGAGCAATGATGTTCTTTTGAATCTCGTTCGTGCCAGCAAGAATTGGTCCCGATGTGTAGAACATTCGGAGTTTGAAGAACCTGCCTTGAAGCTCTGCCTGATTCGACCCAGGTTCGAGCACGCCGTACATACCGAGCAGTTCGAGACCATAATCGAGTACCTTTATGTACGTCTCCGTGGCGACAACCTTGCTCATGGATGCTTCGGACGAGGGAATTTCACCTTTGCCCTGTCGATACGAAACGTCGTAGCACATGAGTCGCGCTGCTTCGACTTCCACTTGGAGCTCAGCGAGCTTTCTGCCGACCGTGGGATCTGACTTCAGGGAATTTACTTCTGAGTCTTCACTTTTCACGTAGTCGATCAGTTCTTCGAGAGCTGCCCGTGCCCATGCTGCGTAGTCGATTCCGGAACGCTCGAAATTCAGGACTGTCATTCCCGCTCGCCAGCCGTCGTTCATGTCGCCAATAAGGTTTTCCTTCGGAACTTTGACTTGATCGAATACGACCTGGTTGAAGCTGTGAACTCCCGCCATGTTGATGATCGGGTTTACTTCGACGCCCGGTGCTTTCATATCGACCATGAGCAAGCTGATTCCCTTGTGAGGTGTTGCATCAAGGTCAGTTCGAACCAGCATGAACATCATGTCGGCGCGGTGAGCTAGCGACGTCCAGATTTTTGCGCCTGTAACTTCGAAATAGTCGCCTTTGTCGATAGCTCGAGTTTGCAACGAAGCGAGATCGGAACCGGAGTTGGGTTCTGAATAGCCCTGACACCACTGAATTTCGCCACGAGCTATTGATCCGAGATATTTTTTACGCTGTTCTTCGGTACCAAACCGCATTAGCGTCGGACCGAACATTCTGGTTCCGAAGCGATCGTGGCCCGGAGCTCGGCGATACGCCATCTGTTCGGCAAAGATGGTGTTCATCATTGGCGACGAGTCAGCGCCACCGTACTCTTTTGGCCAGCTCATTACGAGCCAGCCGCGTTCAGCAAGACCTCTTTTGATTTGCTGATTTAGTGCCCAGTGATCATCGCGCGATTCGTCGGCGGGCCCATGCCAGTCTTCAGGGAGCGCTTCATCGAGGAAAGAACTGAGTTGGTTTTTGAATTCTTTTTCTTCAGTGGTGAAGTCGAAGCGCAAGGTGTGATTCTCCGCCCGTGTAATCGGACGGTTCCGATTGTTGAAAGATTAGCTTCTCATCGAGAGGCAAGTCACGGTTTTTACGATTCCAGGTACTCCGTGCATACCGTCGCTAATCAAATCGCCAATGCTTGGCAGGTCATCAGCCTCGGCTACGGCGATGATGTCCCACGGACCCGTAACGGTATCGACTGAGTTCATCATGTCCATTCCCTTGAGCGCGACTGAAACGTCCTTAGTTTTGCCAACTGCGGTCTCAATCAGGATGTATGCACGGGTAGCCAAGCGATTTCTCCGTTTGCGCGTTGCGCCATCGTATTCTGGTTACGAGTGGAGTGTCAAAGAGTCGTTGCTTTTTAAACATAGAAACCTGTCTTGGTCGAATTCGAGACAGGTTTCCTGCGTCAGAAGTGATTCATCTTTTTCTCGGTTTACATGGGCACTTCGAGTCGGTTCACAGCACCAGCTGAGCGTGACTCGAAATACGTTGAGTTGTGAATTACCGAGTTGTAAGTGCCTGTTCGTCGATCGGTCTGAGCGGCTTTCGCTGCTTCAAACGTCAAGCGTTGAGCCTGTGCTGGATGCTCTGATCGTGCGGATACTGGTCTGGCGTCGGCAGCTCT
>CEUQ01086135.1_pt1 | contig 25951 bp, 19 predicted proteins | sample 361491 | NCBI WGS metagenome assembly CEUQ01 (sample SAMEA2622796, study PRJEB7988) | marine metagenome | biome: marine biome (ENVO:00000447); feature: marine epipelagic mixed layer (ENVO:xxxxxxxxx); material: "saline water (ENVO:00002010), including plankton (ENVO:xxxxxxxx)" | depth 120 m | reverse complement strand
TCAATTTCCCACCGGTAGACACCAAAATCCTCAGCCCCGGCAAAAACGTACTTCCCCGAAGGATCTAGGCGACAGTTGGTCAGAGCCTCACCATGGGTAAACTGCTTTATTTCTTTGGCCTTTTTGGGATCCGGCTTGCCTGAACTTTCGGGCATCGGGACGACTTCGTCCATTTCAGGTATCTGTGTCTCGTCGAATCTCATGTCAACAACTCCTTAATCGGAGCGGCCACCGGGTCGCCAATCGGCACAGAACGGCCATCCAATGCATGGTCAGATTGAGAATCTATCCCCACTGCCTGCATATAAGTATGGAAAAGGTGAGCCCCATCGACTTCTCGATCCGAGACCTCCGTACCATCCGCATTCGTAGCACCTACAACGCCACCTGGTTGTATGCCACAGCCTCCGAGTGCGATGGAGAACGATTTCCCCCAATGATCCCGACCATATTTATGATTCACTTTCGGCGTCCGCCCGAATTCCGAGTAAATAATCACCAATACATTATCGAGCATTCCGCGGTCTTCAATGTCACCGAGCAACGTAGCGAATGTCTTGTCGAATTCGTCTAACTGTTCCACGTGAAAATTAAAATTCTCCGCATGGGTGTCGTATCCATGATGCGTCACTTTAACACAGGTGACGCCTTGTTCGAGCAAAGTTCGAGCCAACAGGCATCTACGACCAAACCAATGGCGGCCATATCGATCCAATTCCTTCTCGTCTTGCTTCTCAAACAAATCAGATCGAGCCATAAGTTGTTGAGCTTGTTCAAAGGACGTGTCGTAAGAGTCGATCAACGCTCGGCTACGCTTACCACCAAACTGTTGATTCAGTTGTTGCCTTAAGCCTTCAGCCCGTATCGCCAGAGACTTAGAAAGATCCTTAGGACGCTCCAGATTCGTAGGGGGCTTCACTCCTTCCAGACGCATCATTTCATGCTTAGATTCAAGAAAGCCAGCCGTTTGATCCACGATTCCTCTGGTTGTAATATGCACATAACCCGGAAGTGGATTATCTGCAGCAGTGAGGTACTTCGAAGCGACAGCGCCCACAAACGGATAGTCACCATTCTTACGCCCCTTTTCCATAAAGAGCCGCCCCACAGTGTGGTCATCGGTTTGTAGATTGATACTCCGCACCACGCTTAACAAGTGCATTTTCTGAGCGGTGTAAGGAAGCAGCTCACAAATCTGAACACCGGGCACACTGGTAGAAATCGGGCGAAACGGTCCACCATATTTCGTACCAGGCTTGCAATCCCATGATTCAAACTGACTCACGCCCCCTTGCAAGTAAACCTGCAGAATTTGCTTTTGACCCGACTTCATTTCTTTAGCCATGGAAGGAGTCAGTAGACCGCCAAAACCGGCCATAGCGCCTGCCATCGCGCCAGTCCCCATGAAGTGACGGCGTGTTACATGATGGTCAACAGCATTGCATCCGGCATTACGTCGCTTAGTCATCTCTTTTCTTCCTCCAAAAATGGATCGAATCCCATTATTTATTAAATCGGAATTCGGCGCTACAGAGTAAAGTACGAACCAGTTCACGAATCACTTCTTCGCGAGCCTCTTCACTTTGCTCGATAAATGCAGTGGCAATTCCGATCTCCGCCTCATTGGGCAACCGCGAATAAATCGCTAAATAAGCCGAATTCACCACCTCTGCATTATGATCTGATTTCAATAAGTCATCCAACAAATATTGCTTACCTTTTGCCAGCCATGACGATACTTCCGGTCCGTTGAGCAAATACAAAGCATGATTTGCAGAAGCATCAAAGCGTGAAGCTGCATTACTTGCTGCAAAGACGCCCACCACTTTATCCACACTGGGCTTCAATGCGGCGTGAACCTTTTCTTCGATTAATCTGGCAGCTTCTGGACTTGATAAATCTAAGGACTCGTTTTCCTTCGTCACTGCTGAGATAGCAACCGAACGAGATTGTTCAACCACTCCTACTGCCTGCATCAATGACCATGCAAATTGCTCTGGACTGAGAGGCTTGGCAGAAGAATTCAAGTAGAGTGGCCGCTCCTCTGCGTCTGCAACGTCTACGAATTCGGACTCTCGTTGATAGGCCTGTGTCATGACCAGCTCTTTGATCAAATACTTCAGATCATATCGTTGCTGCATGAAATCATCGGCGAGCAATTCCAACAACTCCGGATGGGATGGTGGATTGCCAAGATGAAACATATCCAGTGGTTCAACAAATCCTTGCCCCATGAGCATCGCCCAAATCCGATTGACGATATTTTGCCGAAAGGCAGTGTTGCCGGCATCGACCATCGCAGGAGCGAGTTGCAGCCTTCGCGTGTATTTAGGAATGCCTCGATTATTAGTATCCGGTTTTACCTCATACGGCTCTTCAGCAGGCTCCGGATCCACAATTTCTGGCAACTCTAATATCCGTGGTTGAGTCTGAGATTCTTCACCGGTAAATACCGAGGTGAATTTCACATCACCTTCCACCTTATCTCCGATAGACACGACCTTGGATTTCGGATCGGTAAACAGATAACTTCGTTGTAAAAATGCAGCCACTCCGAAATAATGCTGCTGCAAATAATCATCGACATTTGGATGGTTGTGGCACTGGGCACACTGCAAATCTCTACCTAAGAAGATTCGTCCGATCGCACGAACCGATTCTTCTCGCTTGAGTTCACGATCCAGTAAAAACCTGCTGGCAGGACGTAACTCAGGCTTGGAACCATCTGCTCCGAGGATTTCAGAAGCCAGCGCATCGTACGGTTTATTGGACGAGAATGCCGTGCGCAAATACCCTTGAAAGTCTTCCGGTGCCACGTGTTTCTTAGGTAAGCGTTCCATGAACATCACATCAAACACATACTGCATGTGCCTAGCATATTCTGGAGTGTTCAACAATTGATCGACTAAGACCTCTCGCTTATTCGCCTGTTCGTTCTCAACAAATGACGCTAACTGTGTTGGCGAGGGAATCCTGCCTGTCAAATCCAAATAGACTCGGCGAGCAAAACCATAATCATCAATTACAGATGCTGACCGGTCTGCCAAGTCACCTTGTGCCTGCCTCAAAGAGTCGTCGATAATGTCATGAAGTGATTGTTCCTGAGCACTGAGAGCAGAGCAGGGCAATAATGCCCCCCACAGGAAACAAATCAAACCGGGGATGTAAATGTAACGCATCTCTCTATTATATATAGGTGGCGGATAATCCGCATTATCAAAACAACTCAGGAGCCCCCCAGAGATGGCAGACTCGTTTGAATATACCTGTAGTCAATGTAGAGAATCACTAACGCTTCCTTTGTCACTTATGGGCCAACAGGGAGAGTGCCCAACATGTCATCATGTGGAAACCCTCTCCGATGCAAGTTACGAAGCCTTGCCAACTCCGGAGCCTGTGACGACTCATTCAAACTACAGTCCGTTCGGTGGTGGTGCTCCTGTGGTGGCTGCTAATGTCCCGGGGACAGAGAATCCGTATGCTACACCGGCTGAAGATGCCTTTCAATTTGGATCTGTCAATCCCGATCATCGGGTACGTTTATCACTTACGTTATGGGGAACCATGGCTGCATACACACTTGCAACCATCTGGGCGATCATAGCAATCGTCGCTCCCATAGTTAGCATCTTTACTGAAAATCCTGAGCGGCTTGAAGGCTTAAGTGATGACGAGCAAGCTTTCGAGTTTATGATTGCACTTGCTGAAAGCACGACAGACTTTGTTCGCGAGGATCTTAAAGATGTACCTAAGGACAAGTGGGAAGAAAGACTTGGCTTGACTATTCTGACTGGTATGGGCACGTTGCTCATAGGCCCCCTCGTGCTATTCCTCTGTGGCACAGTTGCCTATTTGATCTTCTTCTATACATTATGGCATCAAATACAAGACTCTCCCGAGGTTGGCTTTAGCCCGACCGCCATCGTCCTGCTTCAGCTTGCTCCGCTGGCTGTCATACTCTTTGGCAGTCTCCTCGGTTCAATCAGCCCTCTCTTGCCTGTCTTCATTTCGTTCATGGGGGCCATTATCCACGGGGTGGTGATGTTCATCTCTTACTGGAAGCTTGCTGAATACATGGAGAGGTATTGTAGGCAACAGGGAATCCGAGCTCGGCAATGTTCTCCGGGGCTGGCACTATCCATGTGCATTTGTCACGTGGTTGGAGCCATCCCACTTATTGGCCTGGGCGGTCTGGTCAATCTAGTTGGTTTGATCATTTGGTTTCCTGTCGTCTTTGGGCTAAAGAATTGTGCCACGGACATCATCAACCACAAGATGGCGATCGAGCAACAACAGCAAGGGTAATAAAGGAATCCGATTCAATGTAGCAGGAAAGCCGATAAGGATCGTCTGTACTTGCCTAAAGCTGGGTCAGAGTCAGATCGTCTTCCAGTGAACGGATGGGAGTCAGCCCAAGTTTCGATATTTCACCGTGGTAATCGCGTACAGCTTGTTCAGGTTCAATTTCACCATCTGCCAACAACCTTAAAAATTTCACGAAGGTTAACTGGTCTTCTGAGTTATTGATTTTACGGCCGAACAGGGCGGCATGTCCCCCATACTTCTTCGACTCCCAGAGCATCTTAAAGGCGTCGTGCGTTGTTCCTGACGACCCGCCTAAAATCCCCACGATAATAGAACTATCATATCGAGCCAGCTGCTCCATTGCCTCGGGACCAAAATAAGGAATCTTCAAAAATACTGGACGACCGGCCTTGGTGACTCCTCCCAATGTTCGTGCAATACAATCATTCACATACCTTGGAATGTCCACAATCGGTTGCACCGGCGAGTTTGGCGCAAATACTTCAAGGAAATGGCGAAACCCTTTTTCTTCAGCTTCAACCCGAAACTCTTTGTAAGCCTGCAATGCTTCCCGATCGATCGTTGCATCGTTGTTGAAAGTAATGGAATAGAGCCCGAGGTCGGCGCCTAGTGCTCGTTCTTCTGGTGTACACGCCGATTTGCCGCATTGAGCGTGATCAAGAGTTGTAGACCGGAATGGCAGAGAAGGTTGATCTCCATAATTCCCGCTCAATCCACACCAGATATCGGTGGTATCGTTAGCTCGGATCGCAGGCGTCACTGGTGAATTGTCGAAAATCCGTTCTTCAATAGTTAACTGCTCACTAGCACTGACACTCATCAACATAATGTCGACGAGGCCCTGTTCCACGATCGCTCGCATATTATTGCGATGATCCACAACCGTGCCAAATTCGTGCAAGGTAGGGTCGGGGCTTAGTCCCGGAGCAGCGACTCCGAATCCCATATCTCCATCCTTCGCATCGGCTATGATAAAATCTTCACAGGATGGGTTTTCGAGAATATTACGAAGCTTGATATCTAATGACTTTTCCATGTCTCTTCTCTTTGCTTACTCGTGAATTGTTTGCTTGGGACCTTATCATTCCGCCTGATTCCTTGGCATAATAATGTAGATTCTAACGCAATCCTACAAGCATCGTGGGCTCCCGCCACACATTCTCCCCAATCATCCTACGAATAACTGTCTTTCCATGAGTTTCGAATTTGACTGTATTGTTGCAGGTATTTCCTGTGTCGATCTACTGATCGGCCCACTGGACTTTGACCAGCCACTCAACCAGGAAGGCACCTGGGCTTTGGATACCATTACTCCTACGGTAGGCGGGAATGTATCCAACAGCAGTATTGCCTTAGCGAGACTCGGGAGTCGCACCGGAGCCCTCTCGATTGCCGGCACCGATACTTGGGGCGACTTCCTCATCTCTACGCTTCAAAACGAGGGGGTTGACACGACTCGCTTCCGTCAAAGAGATACGCTGGAAACCAGCGCCACCGCCGTGCTGATGAACGATCGCCGCGAGCATATCTTTGCCTACAAACCTGGAGCAAACGATGCAATCGACCGAGGGTTATTGGAAGAGAATCTGGACTACATCGCCTCTTCTAAATACATCCTCCTCGGTTACTACGCGTTGCTTCCACAACTAGAGCCATACTTACACGAAGTCCTACAAGCAATCCAAGCAACCGGCTGTCAAACGGCTCTCGATTGTGCTGGCGGTGGTGGGAGCTTTGCACCGCTCGATCAATGCCTGCCATTTCTCGACATCTATATTCCGACCGAGCATGAAGCACGATCTCAAACCTCGCTAAATACGGCCCGTGAAATGATTACCTGTTATCGCGATGCCGGCGCCACCGGACTACTAGGAATCAAGCAGGGGGAACGCGGCGTTCTTCTAAGTCCTGCCAATCATGAATTTTTACAAATCGAGGCAGCAACCGTACCGGGGGAAGTCGTCAATACCACTGGTGCGGGAGATAGTTTTTATGCCGGCTTGATTTGCGGTCTAACCCGAGGGATGGACATCGAATCGGCAGCTCGGCTAGGAACCGCGACTGCGAGTTGGTGCGTTACAGGCTTGGGCGCTACAGAACAACTGCAGGACTTCGAAACGACGACCGGACTGCTAGATTAGAGGCGCTAAGACAATGATCTTAGTTTTGCCGCAAGACCTTCAAATATTGCGTGGCAATCTTCTGTTCACTTTCGTGGATTTCCCCATCAACTTCAGACAACTGCGTAATGAATTGCGTCAATTGGACAACCACATCCTTACTAAATGTATTCGGCAGGCTCTTAATGACTTCCTCAACAATCTCTTCAAGCCCCGATTCTTTAATCCGGTCGAGTGCCGAATCGGCTGCCTGACGAACCTGTTTTCGGTCAGTCAAAGGTGTGTTGGCAATGGTAAATTCTACAATGGAATCGAATTCCTCCGATTTAATCTCACCGTCGGCTGAAACCAAACTAATTAGAGTCAGCATCAATATTTGATGCTGACTCGACAAAGACATCCCTTCCGGCTCTGGACGTTTATTAGCCTGCTCCTTAGACGCCGTCGCTCCATCCACAACTCCCCCGCCTAATGCATCTCGGAACTTGGCAATCATCGCCTCTTCAGCGCTTGTAATTTCCCCATCCGCTTCAGCCGTGCGATTCATAACAGTTATCAACGCACTGGCTTCTTCACTACCACTAAGACCCTCAAGACGCTTGCTGATTTCAATCACAGCCTGTTGCAATCCGACCTCGGAAATCCAAGCACTTATCTTTTTCCGGAGATTTTTGAGCTGCTTCCGATCACTGACCCCAGTAAGTGAAGACGCATTTTTATAAAAACGCTTAAATTCGTCGTTGGAAACTTTATTATCTTCGCAAAGCAGGCAGAACAAGGCTGCCATAAGCAACTCGGCAGAATTCGTCGCAGCCAGAAAACCATCATCTAGACCAGGTTGCTGCGTAGTTTCAGTTTCACGATTCAACAAGGCATTGACGTCAACCACCTGGCCTTCCTGCTGATGAGCCAGCTGAAAGAAACCAGCAGGTTTCATTCCCATCAATCGTGCCAGCAAAACATCCGGAAACGTTCGAATCCTAATATTGTGAGTTCCTGTTACAGCGTTGAAACCTGAACGTGCAAACTGCAACTGGTTTTCCACCTCAACAATTCTATTCCCCAGATCCATAACAAGCTTATCCGTCTTAATCGAAGGATAAGCTTCAAGCAACACCTTAAACCGGTCAAGCAAGCCTCCCACTCGATCGGTCGTCGCGGCATCACCTGTTATCCCATGACGCAAGTGCGCTATTCTTGTCTGAACATCTTTCTCAAACGACAAGGCTGTTTTCATGATCTTTACCAGATTAGGAATTAGATCTGCTCGTCGCTTTAAGGACACATTGAGATTCGCCCGAGCTCTGGAGAGCCAAGCCTTCATGAATATCAGATCATTGAAGATAAATGCAACATTGAGCACCAGCAGGAACAGAACCGCAAACAAAGCACCTGCAAAATATCCAAAGGGATCAAACGATGCTCCTCCGTAAAGAATAAATACTGCGCTAGCACAGGATGCTATCCCAATTCCCAAATAAGTAAGGCCGGTTCGGGCATACTTCAACAATACGGATTTTTCGTCCTGGTCACTAATCACAAAATGTCTTTCCGTAGAACTATGCTCTATCGTAAGCGTAGTATCATGGAGAGAATCTAAAACCGCCGGCCCCAAAATATAAAGCTGCTGCCCCGGTTTCAAAGTCCATTCGCTATATCGCAAATTACCGGTGCGTTCGTAATAAGTTCGGGAAGCATCGACCGCCGCTTTTTTCGCATTCACTGCGATTTGGCCGGTCTCGTCTTTGAGGAAGAAATCTGCCAATGCAACTCCAGACTCAACTGTCTGCCACCTATATTTATCTTTATCTGTTTTGACTCGCCGTTCTTTGAGATAACGACAATAAACCACCGAAACTCCACTATATCTGGCAGAAACAAGCTTATCCTTTTTGAGGATCGTTCCTTCTACCTCCGTAAGCCCCGGAACCACTCCTTTAACTGGTGACGTGGGAATATTCTCAATCATTCTCTTTGTTCCTAGCTTTCGGTACCCCATAAAGCCACATAGCAAAGTCCCTATAGTCCCAGCAATAGTCAAATAGACAACATAATCCATCTGAAGTATGGAATCTGTACGTTTCCGCTGCGGGAAGGCGGTAAGTAGCGATTTTTCATCCGACGCCAGTACTAATCGATCTATCGGATCATAGCCTCCCAAAAGTCTATGCAACATATTTGTCGGGCGGGTCCTATAGACTTCGTAAAGCTCCAATGCCACATTTGTATCCCGTTTCAAAAGTGCCAGACGCGGATTTTCGCCTTGCTGTATCTCGGGCAAACTATCTACTACCTCCTTGTAGCGTTGTACTCGATTAAAGCCGGCATCCAATTGCGAATTCGTGACAAACATCCACTGCAAAAACAATGCGGGAGGCAGGGTTACGAATAGTGCCAAAGAAGCCATCATGATTTGGTGTTGACCTAGCAGGTCAAACAACAATCCGACAAAGAACACAAACAGAAAAATGGCCCCCACCATCCAGAACATACTGCTCCAACCAAGCGTACGGAGAATGGCATCTTCGCCCCGGGTAGAAATTGTGAATTCAGTGGCCAAAGCACTGTCCGTGCTAGAAATTAGATTTTGGTCGCTATGATAACCTCCTACGACTGTCACTTTGTCGCGACTCAGGATTGCATACTCGGTCTCACGATATCTCCCATACCTGCGATAGCCTGTCCTTTTCACTAAACGTTCCGGATGTCCTCTACCATTCTCTACGGAGATTTCCCCGGAGGAATCAACAACCCGAAAATCGACAGCCTTAGTTCTGGAATCGACGGTTTTCCACGATTTGTCGCCGTCTGAATCCTCTACCTCCTCCTCTTTTGTCCAGTCAAAATAAACGCATGGTTGGCCATTAATCCTAGTCCGCAAGGTGGCATCATCATGTCGAACATTTCCCTCGACCATTGCCAAGCCGTCAATCAATCCCGCGTTATAGGCTAGAGGCGTTCTCTGCAATTCCAAAACAGATTGCATTCCGGACATACTGCAACCACGGAATCCTATCGCTAAAAATAGAAACAAAACGCAGCATATTGCATTGAGAGCAAACGCTGTTTGCTTTTTGCTTTCGGTATTTGCTCGAAACAACATATGTAAAATCATTTCCTCGCTTGAACTGTCAGGCTTCGGCAGGCCTGACTAAATAAGTGATACCAAAAACGAATAAAAAGGGCGCCTCAATTTCGAGGTAACCCAAAAACGCTTACGGTTTCCTTTGCAAATATGACAAAATAAAGAAACATTAGAACCTATTGAAGGGAGAATCGGAAAATGCGGATTAACAACTGTCAAATCCTACTGGTTGAAATCAGTCAAACAAAACCACTCGCTCCTTACCGATCTCACATTCGAACGAGCGATTGGACAACCAAGGCAATTGTTAGGCTGGAGACTGAGAGTGGATTAATTGGTTGGGGAGAGCACAATCAGAATTTCCTACCCGACATCGATATGAACGAACAGAATCGGAAAGCATCTGAATTCATTACTGGATGGGATCCGTACGAAGTCGAGCGATATCATTTGGAAAACCCATTCGAACCGCGACTGCGATGTGGTGTGGAAATGGCGATGTGGGATTTAATCGGGAAAGACAATGGTCAACCGTTATATAAACTACTAGGCGGTAAAGTCCGAGAGCGAGTTGAACTGGCAGCCTGTATGGGGATCCAAACTTATGAGCGGGCAGGGGAAATGGCTCGCTGGTATGTCGAACAGGGATATACAACTTTAAAGACAAAAGCCGGAGCAGATGCTGATGAGGACTTTGAAATGGTCCGAGGTGTGCGGGATGCGGTCGGGAGCAAACTGAAACTTCGAATTGACCCCAATCGAGCTTATTCGACTGAAGATGCTGCGAATCTAGCCATTCGCCTGGAACCCTTTGAATTAGAATATTTCGAGCAACCAATCATGGCAGAGCCACTAAGTGATGCCAAATGGCTAAGAGATCAAACCACCACCCCCATTGCGTTGAATGAAAGCGTGGAAGGTCCGGAGAGTGTCATGCAGATCTTTGAGGCTGATGCAGCAGAATTCATCCTGCCTGATACGCACACTGCCGGCGGAGTATTACCCTGTGTGAAGATTGGACACTTAGCCGAAGCGGCAGGAATTCCGGCCATCATGCACTGCGGGCATGACCTAGGCCTCAAGACCGCCGCTATGTTGCACATCTGCTCAGCATTACCGGCTTACAACATGCCTAATGACTGTACGTATTACGGGCTGAGTGACGACATTCTTGAGGACTTCATTCCGATCGACCGTGGCACGATGACGGCTCCCGAATTACCCGGTTTGGGAGTCGTAGTGGACGAAGCCAAAGTGCGAAAATATTCCATTTAGAGATCGCTGATTGGCCCATTAACATTTAACAGCAATTGCTCGACGATTTAATGGCTTAACGGTTAATCTGTCCTCTAAAGATACGACCCAGCGGGCTTTCGATATCCTCGAGCGAGCTCAGTACACGATCAGCCAACTCTGGAGTAATAAAGCTTGGAAGATTCCCCTCTTCCTTCCATTGCCGCAGGCGATCGATACGCTCCTGAGCCAACTCTTCGGTGCTGGGCATTCCGCCATCGCGATTGATGTCAACATGATTTACTGATTCAACTCCGTCACGCGGAATCACTTGTATTTGATAACTGAAGCCGGGCCCCCACATGCGTGTCGAAGCGGCTTTAAGCATTAGGTTACCGTTAGAATCAAGGGTCGGCTGCATCATAATTTGATTTGGACCAACAACGGTAGCAACAACAACCAAGTTTTCTTCAAAGTCTACTTCCGGGGCGGTGGATGTAGGATTCCAATCGAGCCACATTTCATCAAAAGTATCCTGATCGACGATAAAATCATGACGGCTTTCAATCGTTTGATAATCTCCGTCTTCTACATAACCGGCGTAAACTTCTAAGACATCTGTAGGGGTGACTTCCGGAGCGTCTTGAAAATCATGGCGTCCGTCACCAAAACGGAAGTCAAACACTTTGTACTCGCGTAAGGAGCGTATTGCCCCGTTGATTTCATCAGCGTTGATATGCTCCGGCACAATGCCCTGCGCTACTGCTTTGCGCAGTTTACGAACATGTTCATCCACTTGTTCCTGAGATACTTCGTCGTGCGGGAGATAGTCTTCCCATTTATAGTCACGCTGTCTTTCCTGACGCACTTCGGAGAATTCTGCTCTTAGCCGTTTGTGTAATCCCAATTCTTTAAGATCTCGTTTTTCGAGATGATTTAGTTCGGGCTCGTGGTTGAGTTTATTGAATTCTTTGATGTAGTGATCTGCCAAGTCTGCAGCTCGTTGCCTGAAGCTATCCCGTCGTGCCAGCAGTAGGTCTTGGTCATGCCGAGGTGTTTGCAGAAATTCCTCGAGTTGCTCGCGTATGCCAGCAATTTCATCCACTTGTTCCTGCACTCTAAGTAGCAGGTTTTTCCCCAGAGATTCGATATCCTCAGGAAGCAGTTCCTGCATCAACTCAACTTCTCCAGCAAAGGTCTCGACCTGCTCGAAAAGAGCTTCGTTGGTTTGCTCAGTGCCATTAAGTTCATTGATAATCTGAAGGGCATCGATGGCGGATGCTGCGTTATCGCCGCTTACATCCAAAAATGCTCCGACCGGTGCGTCAACGTCATATAGTTCTGGGTAATTGAGGTGATTGATTACCTGCAACGCATCGACCTGTGATACATGGCTATCAAAATTCACGTCTTGGTAGAGCAGGGGATTCTGAAAAGCAACATCAGCAGCCAGAAGTAAACGATGTTCCAGGGACTCAAGATTCAATCGACGATTCATTTTTTCTATACCAAATCTGTGAAACTAGGTTTTGGCGGAAGGTTTACTGATAGTACTTAAAATACGCTCGTCCTACAATCCAATTGTAGTTTTGTGAATACGCACCTCCCTACTTGACGCTCCACACGATCAAAATAAAATAAATCAATGCTCGAGTACGGTCCTGGCAAACCCAAATCAGGGTGATTGCCCGCTTTCGCCGCTTGAGACAATGGAGTAATTCGTGGCCGTTTTGTGCGCACGAAGCACAAAACTAAACCAGCTCGAATTAAAGCAATCTATTATTCACGCGAGGGCGAATCCTATGACCACTTCTTTATTTGCCATTGGCATGCCTGGACTTCCGGAAATGCTTATCATCGGCGGTATCTTTATCCTTTTCTTCGGTGCCAACAAACTTCCCGGTCTTGCGAAAAGTATCGGCAAGAGTGCCAATGAATTTAAAAAGGGACTCAAAGACGATACCCCAATTGACCCAGCCGACGATGATGACGATGTCGTAGACGAAGATAGCGAACTGTAATTTCAGTCCCCCCAACCACAGTCCTTAGCGATCTGTGTTGTCCATCTTCTTTACTCTTTCTGTTTGACAGATACGACTGCCATCATGAATGAACTCATATTAAATATTGCTGAATCCAGCTACACACCTCTGGCCCTGATCTTCGGAGGTATGGGGATGATGGAGGTCATGGTAATTGCCCTGATCGCCGTAATGCTGTTTGGCAAGAACCTCCCCGGGGTTGCTCGCAAGTTCGGAAAAACCTATCGTGAGTTCCGTAAAGGGCTCAGCGAGTTTCAAAGTTCGGTCAAAATGGACGAGTATGTCAATGACGTCTCGAACGACTACTACAACGACCCATCGTCGAGTAGCTCTTCAGCATCTGGCGCGGACGACTGGTCGGCAGACGACTATGACGACTTTGAAGCTCCGGACGTTCCGATGTTTGAACCTCCTCCGTCCGAACCAACAGTAACCGTCGAAGCTCCCGAAGAAGCAGACTGAGCCATTTAACCATTTAGCCTGTTCGCCCGTTTCACTCGCCAGCTTCCTACCTTCAGGCCGTTCCACCAACCGCCCACGACCAAAAACGGGCCAATGTACATCCAGATCGGATGCGGCAACATCGTTAGCATTAGGATCGTGCACAACAGCATGACACACAAAACCGGAGCCGAATGGGCTCCTGGCATTTCGTGGCAGAACTGAGATACAAAAAACGTCCCGACAAATGTCCCCGTCAGCCAGGCCAGTAAGGGGAAGGCTAAGGCTCCAAGCGGTGCCGTCTCGAGATAAACCCGAACAGCAGCGTCGACTTGTTCGGGTGTCATCTCTTCATTAATCGGCGCTGTCCCGTAGAGTTGATGCCCGACTCCCTGAACCAGTGCCACGCCTACCATCGCCACCACAACTCCCAGGAATGGAATCAGAACACTACGAAACACAACAAGCCTCTCTGATTATTGATAGCGATAGAAACTTTCAAGACAAAGCACGGCCATCGCTGTACTGTACACCTTGCCACCATACCCGCCCCATTTCGTATCGGCCGCCCAGCTACCATCAGACAATTGCAGGGAAGGGACCACTTGCTTCAATGCTCCACTCCAGGATTCCCAAGCTGGACCACCGACCTGACGTAAGGACAAACTTCCGTAATACCAATAGTAGAGGTCGGGACGCGCTCGATTCGGCAATTGCAAAACTATATAGTCCGCTGCCTCTTTGATTTGCTCCGGACTGCGATGAACATCCAACCACATGCGACAGGCCAGAGACTCGGCCGTCATCGTACGTGTGGCACCAAACCCTGGTCGATACGCCGCCAGACCACCTCGAGCACCAGTATTACACGCTGCCAGGAAACGCCCCATTAAGTCGCGAGTGTTACATGGCACGATGAGACCAGACTGCTGAGCACTACGCAATGCCAATACCTGCCAGCCAAATTGACTCATATCTCCAGAGTCTGCAGGCTGATAACGCCAACCACCGGTCTGACGATCCTGAGAGCGTATCGTGTAACCAATTGCCCGTTCGGCGTAATCCCTCAATCGCCCATCTCCTGTCATCGCATAGGCTTCACAAACTGCTATCGTGGCCATCGCGTGGCAGTACATGCGAGCGAACAAACTGGCTGAACCAGCCAAGCTTCCATCACTTCCTTGCTGGCTCAAAATATACTCCAGACCATGTTGCACCGAAACGCGATGCGTACCAGATAGATGAGTATGTCCATCTCCCATCAAAGCCAACAGAGCTAACCCAGAAACGCCGGTATCTGCATTAGCTCCGGTGGCTCCCCGCTGCTGACCATCAACCTCACGATCCACTCCCGCGCCGAACTCAGATGCATTCCAACGACCACTTTCTTGCTGACTACGTACCAACCACTCAATACCAGCTTGCACAGCAGCTTCACTTTCCAGCGTAGCGCCAAAGGCAGCCCCACGCACTTCGCTGGTCCCTGCTACAGTCGTAAGGGGCGGACCAAAACGAGCCTGATATAGATCGGGTAAGGCACTGCCATCAAGCTTACTGGGAATCTGTACAGGCCGATCGGCATTGGACAAGGTTTCCGGAGTAGAATCCGAAACTACAGAGGTCTGCTCAACAGCCGTTGCTTGCTGCACATCCTCCTCCGGCGGATCGGATGCAACTCCCTCAGCTATTGGCGACGCTGTAGGTGGTGTGGTTTCGCCAGAGATCTGCTCGGCAGGCGTTGCAATAGACTCTTCAACCTCAACGCTTGCGACCTCTCCCGATTCAGGTTGCTCGAGGCTATCGGGCTCCGACTGCTGCACTTGGAGTGTCTTGTCTGCAGGATCATTGCTCGTCAACTCACCTGGATCAATTACCTCAACCTCTTCTGCCGGAGACTCTTCTGCAACTGGAGAAATTACTTCTTCCACCAAATCGGCAAGCTCCGTTGGAGGCTTGGATTCAGATTGTTCTACTGGAAACTGGTCGAAAATTTCCGGCTGTTGATCCTCAAAGAAATCCTCGGCGAGATTGTCCGGCTCAATTTCACCTGCTGGCTCAATGGTCTCCGTGATGAGAGAAATCGTTACTGGCTGCTCACCTCCCAACTCCATTTCCAGGCCAAGCATCTGCGTGCCATAAAAGAATATAGCCAACAAGATATGTGCAAACACACTGAGCGTCAGGCATTTAGCAAGAGGCCGAGCCGCCCCTAACCGAGTCCATGAGAGTGCTAAAAATGCGACGGTCAGCACTAGCAGTCCAACCCAGACGATCAGCCCCACCGTACGATTAACAGCGGTGGTTGGAATTGTCTGTTCAGCTATCAGGAGTATGAATCGATTCATTGCCTTACTCCTGTGCCGAGGCCATTCTCACAGATACCCCGAGGTCACTCACACCGGCTTTGCGACAGACACTTAGAACAGTTGCCACATTTTGAAAAGCGCCTTCGGCGTCGCCACGAATGATCACTTTCGTCACATCGCCCTTTTCCTGCTCTGCTGTCAATTGTGATTCCAACTGCTGCAAATCCATTAATTCATCGTCGAGCGAAACCGTACCGTCCTTAAACACCGCCACCACATGACGATGAATGAAAGGGCTTGCGGAAGCCTCACTGCTCACTTCAGGCACGGTCAATTCCAGCTGCTGTTCGACTTCCGAAAACTTGGTGCCCACCATAAAGAAGATGACCAACAAGAATACAATGTCGATCATCGGCGTCAGGTTAATTGCCGGCTTTTCGTTCTGATTGATTTTAATAGGCATCTTTAAGCCGCCCGCCGTGTCGATTCTTGACTCGTCTGTCGGCGTTTGAGGCGATTCACTCGTTCTCCGCACACGGCTTGGACTATTTGTTGGCCGTGCTCGTCAACCTCCATCAACAATTTGTCCACCCGACTCGAGAAATAGATGTGGGCGATTAATGCCGGAATCGCAACCGTCAGCCCTGCAGCGGTCGTCACCAACGCTTGGCTAATTCCGGCGGCGAGCAATTCAGGTTTTCCCATGGCACCTGTTATCACGATTGTATTGAACGACTGAATCATACCGACCACCGTGCCTAACAGACCAAGTAACGGAGTGATGGTAGAGATACCGTTAAACAATTTCAGGTACTTGCGCAGTTTGTTACCCAGTCGCTCACCTGCGTCAACGATGGCTTTTTCCACTTCCTGAGCAGGCTTCCCCCACCGACGAATTCCAGCGGCAAGCACTAACGCGATAGGACTCTTGTTTTCCTTACAAATACGATATGCCTCACGTTTCTCCAACTCTCCCGATTTCAGTTGTTCGAGGATACGCTTCACAAAAGGACGTGGAATAATTCGAGCACGTCGTAGGCTCATCGCGCGTTCAAGAGAGAACATGCAGAGGATTAGCGAACACAATGCGATGGGGACCATCAATAATCCCCCAGCACTGAGAATCGACAGCAGCGATGTACCTTCTGCTGCCGGTTCCTGTGCCCATACAGAATTCGAAGCTATCAGCAGCACACACAATACTAAACTGACTATTTTTTTTCTATCGCGCACCATTGAGGACCGATCCCCGGGCATTAAACCCGCGCTAAACTGCCTAAACTCACACTTCTTCCCTGAAATGCCTAGAATTAGACAAGATATCTCTTAATGGGTATCGGAATTTAACCATTTAACCATTTAACCATTTAGCCAAGTATCATTGGGCAGTTTCCATTTCATCATTTGCCCAATGGTTAAATGGCTAAACTTTCCCTAGCTTGTATAATAAAACCTCAACCTCCCATCCAACCCTTTCATCACACTCAATGCAAATACCACCTTTTAAAACAGCGTTTCTACTTCTCCTCCCTCTGATTCTGCACGCAGATGAAGAGGTGTCTTTTCGGCGTGATATCGTCCCGATCCTCACTAACAGTTGCGTGAAGTGCCATAGCGGAGCAGAACCGGAAGGGGAACTCGACCTAACAACCAAAGATGGGCTTCTTGCTGGAGGAGTCAGCGGCGACGCGATCATCACAGGACAGGCCGAAGACAGCTTAGTTTATCAACTAGCCGCAGGCCAGGACGAAGATAGAATCATGCCTGCCAATGGCCCTCGTCTTACCGAAGCACAGCTTGCGTTACTAAAGAAATGGATCAATTCGGGAGCAACGTGGGACACGGGGGTCGTACTCAAAGGGCTTCAGCAGGCAGCCTTAAAGCCTCGTCGCCCAACCTTACCAGCATCAAAACATGTTAGCCCGATCGACAGAATTCTCAGTGTGTACGACCAAGAACACGGGATCAACCAACCAACGACAATCGACGACACACGATTTATACGCCGAGCCCATCTGGATCTGATTGGCACACTTCCGACCACTGAAGAAGTCGAGGCGTTCTTAAAGTCTAATGACAATAACAAACGTGCTTTGTTAGTCAACAGCTTGCTAGAGCGAAACAAAGAGTACACCGAACACTGGCTTACATTTTGGAATGATATCCTTCGAAACGCTTACATCGGAACTGGCTACATCGACGGAGGACGCAAGTCCATTACAAACTGGCTCTACCAGGCTTTATACAACAATACACCTTACGACCAATTTGCATATGAACTACTCAATCCTACTCCGGAGTCCGAAGGATTCGTTCGAGGAATTGTCTGGCGTGGAGTGGTCAACGCAAGCCAGAAGCGAGAAATGCAGGCGGCGCAAAATGTTTCGCAGGTCTTTCTTGGTACCAATCTAAAATGCGCCAGCTGTCATGACAGCTATATCAATCACTGGAAGCTGTCTGATGCCTATGGTCTGGCAGCAATCTTTGCTAACGAACCTTTAGAGATTCACAAATGCAACAAGCCCATCGGCGAATTTGCCACACCGAAGTTTATTTATTCGGAGCTTGGTGACATCAATCCAGAGGCCCCACGTGAAGAACGCATGAAGCAATTGGCGGAATTGATGATCAGCCCTAACAATGGTCGGTTTGCCCGTACGATCGTCAACCGCCTCTGGGCTCACCTAATGGGACGTGGGATCATTGAACCAATCGATGACATGGACCAACCGGCCTGGAATCAGGATTTGCTGGACTGGCTCGCCGTTGACCTTGTCGATCACAATTACGATTTAAAACACACCTTAAAACAGATCGTGACAAGTCAGGCCTATCAACGCGAGGCCGTAGGGGCCCCCGCTCCTGACGAAACCGACTTTGTCTTCCAAGGCCCGATTGTCAAACGCATGACAGCCGAGCAGTTTGTCGATGCGGTTAATGCTGTCACTCAAACATGGGCCGATGCGCCAGCTATTAAACTCCCTCCTATCACAGCCAAAGACGTTGAGCAAAAGCACGACCTAAAGGTCACTGCCAGTTGGATCTGGGATAAACCGGATGCCAAGAGTAAGGATACGGGCGGTACAGTCTATTTCCGGCATAGCTTTGAGCTAACCGAGTCATTTTCCAAAGCAGTCATCGCAGTTACCTGCGACAATGGCTTTCGCCTGTACGTAAATGGAAACAAGCTTACCGAATCCGACGACTGGTCCAAGCCGAAAGTCGTGGATACTACAAAACACCTAAAGCACGGCAAAAACACCATCGCTATCCACGCTTATAATTTCCCAGACAAAGTGACAGGGAAGGGCCTAAATTTCAGTGGGGCCAATGCTGCCGGCCTGCTAGCCTCTCTGGCTATTGAACGGCCCGTAGAAAACTCAAAAGAATCCACCTGGTCCGAAATCAAAACCGACCAACATTGGAAATGGAAACGAGAGACGGTCAAAGGCTGGGAAACTGTTGGCTTCGATGATAACGAGTGGCAGTCAGCTGCCATCATCGGGAGTTTAAATGCTGGGCCATGGAATGCGGCCGTTGGATTCCAAGCAGCCCTTCTTGCTGGAACGGAATTGTCCGGGCACTCATTTGTCAGAACCTCTCTGCTCAACGATGACGTCCTTACCCGCGCGCTCGGGCGGCCAAATCGCGAGCAGGTTATCACTCGAAGAAACAACGTCGCCACCACACTTCAGGCTATCGAATTGACCAATGGGGACACTCTAGATGACGCCCTTAAAGCAGGGGCTCGCTATTGGCTCAATCAACCGATGAATCATGACAACCAGCTAATTCAGACAATCTTCCTAACCGGACTCTCTCGCCAGGCGACGCAGCAAGAGGAAAAAGTTGCCTTGTCGCTGTTGGCAGGTGGCGGTACTAAAGAACAGGGTATCGAAGATATCCTCTGGATCTTGACGATGCTTCCAGAATTTCAACTTATTTACTAAATCACCCATCACTGTAACTACCATCGAATCAATCTCATGTTCAAGCGATTCAACATAATCAATTCTGATAGACGTGAATTCCTTCAAACAGCGGGAGCCGCGACCCTTGGTGCATTAGCCGCTGGGAGCCCCCGCGCTATCCAAGCAGCGGAATCTGGCCCCGAGGCGACAGCCGACAGCGTTATCTTGCTTTGGATGGGAGGGGGCATGGCGTCCACTGAAACGTTTGATCCCAAGCGTTTTGTTCCTTACGAAAAAGGGATGGACCCGACACCGGTACTGAGCACATTCCCGGCGATCGACACGGTTTGTGACCATATTAAGATCTCTGAAGGACTTGAAAAGGTCGCTTCGGTTATGGACCGAGCGACACTCATTCGTTCCTATACAGCTGGTGACCTTGGACACATCCTGCATTCTCGGCATCAGTATCACTGGCATACGGGGTATGCCCCCCCACTAACAGTGGCTGCCCCTCATATCGGCTCGGTCATTGCAAGAACTCTGGGACCTAAGAACCCTGCCGTTCCGGCATTCATCGACATTGGCCAGCGATTCACCCTTGGTGAGCGTGAGGAATTAAAGGCCTTTCACACCGCGGGTTTTCTAGGTAGTGAATACGGCCCTTTTCTAATTCCATTCCCAAGTCAGGCAACTCAGGCCGTACAACCTCCTGCAGGAATGACACTTGAGAGATTCAAACGGCGTTACAAAGCTTTTCAGGATATTGCCAATTCGAGTGCAATTGGTCAACACGGAAGCGATTATCAAAAAGAATCTCTCCACCGAAGCCTTGAAAATGCGTATCGCTTATTAAGTTCTCCCGCAGCGAAAGCATTTGACCTATCATTGGAACCGAAGGCGTCTCTAGAGAAGTATGACACTGGCCGTTTTGGACGCGGGTGCCTCCTGGCAAGACGACTCGTAGAAGCCGGAGCGCGATTCATTGAAGTTACCACCGAATACGTGCCATTCCTTCACTGGGATACCCACGACAATGGTCACACAAGGCTCGCTCAATTGAAGCAGGCGATTGATGGACCTATTGCGCAGCTTGTACTCGATTTGGAGGAACGAGGGCTACTCGACCGCACCATGATTGTTCTAGCCAGTGAATTCAGCCGAGACATGATGATGGAAGGCCGCCCTGAAAAGAAAGTCAAAGATCAGGTCAAAGTACCAAACCGAATTGAGGAGATGAAGTTTTACGGTATGCACCGCCACTTCACTGGGGCAGGGAGCGTCTTGATGTTTGGTGGAGGTTTGAAGGGCGGGCACCTTCACGGCGTAACAGCCGATGAGCGACCTTGTACGACGATTAAGGACCGAGTGATTATCGAAGATCTTCACGCAACCATTTATCGCGCTTTGGGAATCAGCCCCAAATTGGCTTACGAAATTGAGAATCGGCCGTTTTATGTAACACGAGATGGCGAAGGCAGGGCTATCGAAAGCCTATTTGCCTGATTATCGACCTGCCAATTTTCCCAATGCCCAAATGGCTAACCGATTAAATGGAAACGAATGAAGGAGCTTAGCGGCACAAGCTGCTAAGCTCCTTCAAGGGTCACACAACGGGGCAATACGTAGTGTTTCAAAATGTATGATCTGGTACGGGCTAGACGGTTAGCCATTGAGCATGACGGTGAAGTTCACCCTCTTCCGTTAATACGGAGTGTCATTCCCACCGTCAACATTACCCACCATGTGTAAGTGGTTATGGTCGATATATAACACTTCGACCGACTCTTCATCGACTAATGAATGCGGGATTGGCCAACCGACATAGATAATTTCACTATAGTACACGGTGCACTTGTAGTGAGCATGATGCAGTTGAGCAGGCCCAATCAGTGGATAGAAGCGTGGTGGATCGATGTAATCGGCGATCTTCTCTTTCACGATTCGGACGTCGTTTCTCTGAACGTCGTAGAGGAAGGGGATCCCGGACTTGAGTGGATGAGCCTTCAGGAAGGCTCGCATCACTTCATCGTCACTAGGTGGATCCAATGCAGCTTGCGGTCCACCGGCTGCAATAGGGCCCAAAATTGGAACCTTACTATATCGCTCCTTAACCCAGTTATCGTCTTCAGCTTTCGTTTGATGATACGGACTGACTGGGATGGGCACGGAAAGAATCCCCATACTCACTCCATGTGTAGCCAGGCAACCTGCACTAGCCACAGCTGCAACCGCCATCAGACAGGCAATCGCTCGTTTGTGTAAATTGGTTTTCAACATTTCATTTCCCTTTTGTATTGCCTCGGTACCCACCAGCTATCTCTCCTTCCATACAGCCAGTACGCACATAACCCTTTCGTTCTACTTCTATGTATCGTGTTAAACCTTGACGATCTTGCGGCCTTTTCCGCCTATAACGAAAAAACCACCAAGGTTTTAAAAGCAAAAAACCCTGTGGATCCAGGGATCCACAGGGCTCGCACTTAATAGCTTGCCTAGCGAGGCAAAACAGCTTTATTTCAAATTGCTAGTTACTTTCGAAATCCAGGAACCACCAGCCATCATCCCATTCCAGGGAAACCTTACGCCACCCTAGCGGAACTTGTGGGTATGGATAGAACGGACCAATGTAAGGCCAAGCAGAAGGCGAGTACTGTCGCGGATAGGTAACCTGACTGTAGTTAGGGTACGACGCGTAAGTAGGCCAAGCATAATTTGGCATATTTGGCTGTTCATAGCGTGCCCGAGCCATTCCCTGAGCACTTTGCATCATTTGCACAGGAGCTGCTTCCGGGGCCTGAACGGCTGTAGCAGGAGCGACAGACTGTGGCTGCTGACTTACCTGGCGAATTGGCTGCGAGGTTGCAGGCGCTTCCAACTGCGGTGCGGATGCAATTTGGATCACTGCAGGTGCCTGAACCGCGATATCATTAACAACCTGAACAACACCATCAATGTGGCTAGCGGACTCGAGAATCAATGCTCGCTGAGCTTCATCAGCAGCATACCCCTTCATCCAAACCGTACCACCACTGACGCTAAGATTAACATTGAATGCCTTCAGCTCGCCGGAGTCCTTCTTGACAGTCAAAGACTTTCCAATTGCTTGAGCAATGGCATTATCATCCACAACTGGCATGTCAGGCCGAGCCTGCATAACCCGAGCCGTCGCCTGGCCCTGAAGACGCCGTGGAGCGACAGGCACGCGTGAAGTAGGCTTTGCCGCGACTGGTTGAGCCACAACCCCTTCCTCCTTATCACTTCCACCCAAGCCAAAGAGGCCAGCTACACTACCGACACCTTCCTTAAACCCCTTAGAAAATGCGTCATAAGCACTTTCTTGCTTGGGAGTCTCTGCGGCAACCTGCGGTAATCGCAGATCATTCACAACATCCTCTACTCCTTCAAGGCCCGATACAGCCCCAAGAACTAGATCACGCTGTTGTTGATTGACTACCTCCCCTTTTAGCCAAACAATCCCATTTTCCACTTGCAAGTCAATACTAAAGTCTTTTAGTCGTCCCTGCATTTTTTGCTGTTGCAGTGCTTGAACAACCCGTTGTCCAACAGCCTGATCATCAGCCTGTACTGCCGGCACTACTAAAAGAGCACCTAAAACTGCCAATCCGAATACTAAGCGTCGCATTGGTCTCCTCCTTGGCAAACTATCATGCGAATTTGTAACGTCACCAGAACCTGATGTTTCCGGCTAACATAACTAGACCTACATCACAAGGATGCGGCCATGTATTAGGTTTCGGTCAGCAGAGAGCCAAAATGTTAGTTTATTTTGATTTTAGCGGTCTTTGCACGTACAACGATTATCTGGAGAGAGCCGGATCAACGCAAAACGGACACAAAACACTGTTTTTTCCAGCATCCTGCGTCCGAATAGAAGCCTAGGAGTAAGCGAATAAAGCGGGCGTTATTTAATCAGCCCGTTCAATATCCCACTCAATTCCGCTGAATGAACCCCCGTCTTTACCACTTTGCCAGTCGCATCAACAACGATCATCATCGGCACACTGACCACACCTAACTGATTTGCCAACTGGCTTTCCATACCGCCCTTAGAGTACAAGTGCGACCAACCATATCGATTTTGCTGTATCACACGCTGTGCATCCGCCGAGTCAACATCGACATTGACCCCTACCAAAGACAGGCGATTACCAAATTTCGCCTGTAGATCCCGTAGTTGCGACATATCCTTCACACTAGGCTCGCTCCAACTCGCCCAATAATGCAAAACAACCACCTTGCCCTCCAGAGAACGGGTGTCCAGAGTTTTTCCATCAAGCGTTTTAGCAACTAACGCCAAGGGACGCCCCTTAAGCTCCAGTCGCCGCCTTGCACCCTCTGCCTTAGCCGCATTGGGAGAATCTCCATACCGAGCCCCTATTTCGGCATAGTACTTAATAGCCTGAGTCTCGTTTCCTGCAAATTCCTCAGCGATCCCCAACTGAAACAATGCCTCCGGTGCATCCGAGCTAGCAGGGAATTGATTCACGAATCCCGACAAGTCGGCGAGCCATTTTTCCTGGACCTTATCAAAATCAGCTTCCGGAACAGACAAGGCCTTTGAGTAACCGGCTGTCAGCAGGCGAAACTTCACATAAGCACGGTCGGCGACTCCATAATCAGCCGAAGCAGCAACCACCGATTCCAGACGAGCCATCCCGGCAGGAAACTCACCAGACTGCACTGCCGCACTAACCGTATCAGCAAACTGCCGAACCCACTGACTGCGATCATCCGCAGTGGAAGCCGCTCCGACAAGCCGCAATAGCACAGCGGCTCGCAAGTCATTCAACTCGGCAATTCGAGCTGGTGTCGCGGCCTGAGCAAGATCCTTATCAATCCGCTCCAACTCGCCCAGCATTTTTTGCGCAGCTTCACTTACGCCTTGCATGGGAGCCGCACCGACACCACCGGCGTTTACAACCGGACTATTGAAGAAGTACCCTGACGCAGCCACCGAATCCTCAGCGTCCTGCAAGGCAGGAGGAAACTGCACTAACCGCCATGCTTTCCCAGACTCGAGCATTGCCCCGACAACCAACTGTCGATGATTCGCTCCATCTTCAACAATCGCAATGACATTGTCGTAAACAAATACATCCTGCGATCTGCCACCTGCTCCCTGCGGCAATACGCCATACATGCCGCTAAAATGTACCCACTGCACACCGCTTGGAAGTAATGTTTTCTGCGTCACAGCCTTTGCAAAAGCTTGAACAGCATCATCCCGAGCTTCCTTCATGGACGCCACCTTGGCACCCCCAAAACCCGAGCGAGCCAATTCACTATCACTGGCAAACAACCTGGCAAACCGCGCGACATCCCTAGACTTAGCGGCTGCCACAAATTCCTGAGTGACCTCCTGAGCTGAGATAAATTTCCAGGAATCTATTTGCCGATCATCATCTGAATCCACCCCCCAGCGTATGCCTGCAGGGCCGAGCCAGCGAAAATTCTCCGCTCGGCCGTTGTAATCCAGATCGATATCACGATAGACTTCCACGCCCGACTTAAAGTAGGACCAGCGATCTACACTTTGGTCACCGTTGGTATCCATGAATTGTCTTAGAATCTCTCCATTGGCACTGGAGACCTGATAGCCTACTGAATCCCCAACCTTTATCGATTCAATCATTGCTTCCGCAGCCTGGGCGGCAGTGGGCTGATCGTAGTCGACTCCAGACTGAATCGGCTTAAACCTCGACAATGTTTCCTGCGCAGTCGGAGCCGCATGAAGGGGTAGCAGGCTGGTAGCGGTCATCGCCAGAACAACAGCAGACGAAATAGATTTAGTCTTCATACGTTTCATCGATTTCACTTCTATGAATAAAGTAATCAAATCTTTGGGGTCGACAGGGCGCTTGTTCTCAACAAATCGACCACCTGATTAATCATGGAGGATAATTTGGAATTGGGAGTGTACTTAAACAGTCTTTGCAATGCAGTAGCAATCTTAATAACAAGTTATAAGAGTCGCTGTAAACCGAGATTTCCCACCGGACTGTCAATTGGATGAACAGTACCCCATACAGGCAAACGGACGGGAAATTGTAGGGTTTTGTGTTCGGGAGGCTTAATCGATTGCCCCGTGGATGTGGAGCACCGATTACAGCATTCCACTTTTTCCAACTTTTTCAAAGCCCCCCCTTTATGAGGTCGGCATACGGGCTTAGAATAGCGGTTTCCGCCGAGGTTTTTCCGGTTATTCGGGGAAATCAGCATTCACGGGGGCACTAATCTTAATTGGCGACTAGTTGGCGTTTATTTTTGTTATTCTGTGCAAAGTTCACGCAAAGTCATTCCGATAGATAGTTACTCACGAATGAGGAAAAATGACTTGATGCTTGTTTTCTGGCATGCTTCTCAATAGATAGGGGAGAGCCACCAAGGGAATACAAGTGTCAAAGCAGAGTGTCCGGGCGTATAGCTCAGTTGGTTAGAGCGCATCGCTGATAACGATGAGGTC
>CEUQ01013861.1_pt1 | contig 26025 bp, 24 predicted proteins | sample 361491 | NCBI WGS metagenome assembly CEUQ01 (sample SAMEA2622796, study PRJEB7988) | marine metagenome | biome: marine biome (ENVO:00000447); feature: marine epipelagic mixed layer (ENVO:xxxxxxxxx); material: "saline water (ENVO:00002010), including plankton (ENVO:xxxxxxxx)" | depth 120 m | reverse complement strand
AACTTACTAATTTGATCAAGAAAGACTATCAATATCATTAGAGAAAAAAAATAAAAATTTATTTTCATATATTTTTTATAACTCCATCACATCTTTTACATATTATATCAGAGTCTATTTTAATAACGTCTTCTCTTATCTTCCAACATCTTACACATTTTTTTCCTGAAGATTTATAAACCCTCACTCCAAAACCCTCAAGATTTTCTTCTCGATAACAATCTATACTAACTTTTTCTTCTATAACCTTTACACTTGAAACTATAAATAACTCTTCTAGATCAATATCATCTATAGCATTTATATATTCCTGGTTTTCAATATATATTGATATACCTGCATCTAGACTTGAGCCTATTGTTTTTTCCTGTCTTGCAATTTCAAGAGCTCCATTTACAACACCTCTGATCTTTCTCAATAAATCCCATTTATTTTTTAATTTATCATCAATATAATTTTCTGATAATGAAGGGAAATGTCTTAAATGAACACTTTCCTCATTATCATCTCCTATATGAGCTAGCCATGCTTCTTCTGCAGTATAACTTAAAACAGGAGCCAGCCATGCTGTCAAACAATCAAAAACTTGTTTTAAAACAGTTCTGCAAGACTTTCTAACATTATTATTTTTATCATCACAATAAAGTGTATCTTTTCTTATATCAAAATAAAAAGCTGATAAATCCTGCGAACAAAAATTATGTAACTCACTATAAAAAGATTGATAAGTATAATTTTCAATTGCTTGTTTTCTTAATTCATCTATTTCCTTCAGTCTATGTAATACCCATTTTTCCACTTTTGGCATATCGTCATAATCAACAATTTCATTAACATCAAAATCAGATAGAGCTCCAATAGCAAAACGTATAGTATTTCTTAATCGTCTATATGATTCACTTACACCTTTTAAAACTTCGTCACTAATTCTTACATCTTCTGTAACATCAGTCATAGCTACCCATAATCTTAATATATCAGCACCATATTTTTTAATAACGTCTTGTGGGGATATAACGTTACCAATACTTTTAGACATTTTACGGCCATTACCATCTAGAACAAATCCATGAGTTAATACTGCATCAAAAGGTGCTCTTCCACGTGTTCCACAAGCTTCTAATAAAGAAGAATGAAACCAGCCTCTATGTTGATCCGTCCCTTCTAAATACAAATCTGCCGGCCACTTTTGATCTTTGTTTCCATCTAAAACAAAAGAATGAGTAGAACCCGAATCAAACCATACATCAAGAATATCTTGTACTTGCTCAAAATCCTCAATTTTATATTTACTACCTAAGAACTTTTGAGGGCTTTCTGAAAACCATGCATCTGCACCAAGTTTTTCTACTGATATTGCTATTCTTTCATTGACTTCTTTATCTCTAAGTATATCTCCAGATTTTTTATTTATGAAAACTGTAATTGGAACACCCCATACTCTTTGTCGAGAAACACACCAATCTGGTCTATCTTCCACCATAGATTTAATTCTATTTTTAGAAATTTCAGGCACCCACATCGTGTCCTCTATAGCTTTAAGTGCCAACTTCTTTAAATTGTTTTTTTCCATAGAAATAAACCATTGCTTAGTAGCTCTAAATATTACAGGCTTTTTTGATCTCCAAGAATGAGGATAACTATGCAAATATTTTTCCCGAGCTATTAAACTATTAGACGTTTTTAATGCTTCACATACTGGATCAGTTGCTTTAAATACATGTACACCAGAAAATAGAGGAACAGTTTCAGAATAAGTGCCACCATCTTTTACAGTATTAGGCACTGAGATATTATACTTTTTACCTAACTCAAAATCATCTTCTCCATGACCAGGAGCAATGTGCACAAAACCTGTACCTTGTTCAGTAGAAACAAAACTTCCAGAAAGTAAAGGAACATCAAAATCATAACCTGACTGATATAATGGGTGATGACAAATAGTTTCTTTTATATTTTTTCCTAAAATTTTATCAAGTACTTTATATTTATTAATTTTTAATACTTCCATAAAAGTACTTAATCTGTCTTCTGCAACTAAAATCTTTTTATTATTAAAATTTCCTTCTTCACAACTGCATTGTTCTATTTTTATTGCTAAATAGTTTATATCATCTCCATAAGCTATAGCTCTGTTTGCAGGTATAGTCCAAGGAGTTGTAGTCCATATAGGAATTATAGTATCTTTTAAAATTTCATTAGAAGTATCTTTAATCTTAAATGCTACGTATATTGCAGTAGATTCTATTTCTTTATATTCTACTTCCGCTTCTGCTAACGCAGTTTTTTCCACAGGCGACCACATTACTGGCTTAGCCCCCATATATAAGCCACCATTTATAATATATTGTCCTATTTCTCTTACAATCTGAGCCTCAGCTTTAAAACTCATAGTAAGGTATCTATTATTCCAGTCTCCAAGTACAAACAATCTCTTAAAATCATTCATTTGCGCATCTATCCATTTATCTGCAAATGACCTACAAGCCATTCTAAATTCAGAAATTGGAATATCATCTTTATTAATGCCTTTTTTCTTATAATTTTGTTCTACTTGCCACTCTATAGGCAAACCATGACAATCCCATCCTGGAATATAATGAGAGTTATAACCACTCATTTGTTTACTTCTATTTATAATATCTTTTAAAACTTTATTAAGAGATGTACCTATATGAATTGCACCATTAGCATAAGGAGGGCCATCATGTAATATAAATTTCTCATTATCAAGAGATTGATCTCTTAATTTTTTCCATAAGTTTATTTTTTCCCATCTTTTTATCATTTCAGGTTCACGAAGAGGCAAACCTCCTCTCATACCAAAAGAAGACTTAGGAAGAAAAACTGTATCTTTATAATCCATAACTATCCCCAAAATATTTCAATAATATTTTTTTAAATTTTATATTTATTTAATATATTTAATGCCTTATCACAATCATGTTTCATTTCTAATTTCATTTTTTCAATATCCGAAAAAACTTTTTCATCTCTAATTTTTTTAACTAATGAAACTTTTATATTTTTTCCATATAAATTCCCATTAAAATTTATCAAATAAGCTTCTAAAAATCTTTTTTTCCCCTTAAATTGAGGCCTAATACCTGTAGAAATTGCAGCCATATACTGTTTTTTTTCATGCAAAACCCATCCTGCATATATTCCATCTTCTGGAATTACATTATTATTATAATGTATATTTGCGGTAGGAAAACCTAGTTCTCTTCCTAATTTTTCTCCTGAAACAACTCTTCCTTCTACAATATAAAAATACCCCAAAGACTCTTTTACTTTTAACATATCACCAGATGATATCATACCTCTTATAGAGCTTGAGGAATACCTCCCATATTTCCCTGAAATTTCATTTATAATATGAACCTTAAATATTTCAGAAAACTCTTTTGAAACTAAATAGCTAACGTCTCCTTCTCTTTTATATCCAAATTTAAAATCATCCCCAACAACTACATTTTTAGCTTTTAAACCATTTTTTAGCACATCATAAACAAACTTTTCTGCAGTAATTTTAGAAAAACTTTTTGTAAACCTCTGAGCTAAAACAATTTCTACTCCTGCTCTTTCTAACATTTCTATTTTTGTCCTAAAACGAAGAATACTTTTAGGCTCAAATTCAGGTCTTAAAACTTTTAATGGATGCGGTGCAAAAGTTAAAATTGTAAAACTTGTATTAGAATTAGAAGCAAGTTTTTTAGCCTTTTTTAAAAGGCTCAAGTGCCCAAGATGCACTCCATCGAAATTACCTATAGCTACCGTAGATTTATTTATGAATTTTTTTGCATATTGAAAATCTCTGTATACTTTAACCATATTTAAACTCTTATTATATCTTCATATATTAAAAACTAATTTACTTTAATAGAAGCCAACCTTTATTTGCATCATTTTCAATAGATTTAATAAGTTTCATTTCTTCCATATGTAACAGATGTGCTAATACAGACCAACCAGCAGCTTTAATAAGTCTAGAGTCTAATTGTGGATACATTTTTTTTACTAAATCAGGTATGTGAGTGGGGGTTTTATGATTTAAAAATTTTGATATTTGTTTTTCACGCATCCTCCTATGACTTATTAAAGCCCTTACAAATCTTTTAGGCTTATCAATAAGGTTTCCATGAGAAGGAATATAATATTTTTCTTCCCTTGCTAACATCTTCTCTAAACTTATAAAATAATCTTTCATATTCCCATCTGGCGGAGAAACTAAAGTAGTTGACCAACCCATAATATGATCACCTGTTAATATAGCATCTGCTCCTAAAACGCTATAACAAATATGATTAGAGGTATGCCCTGGCGTATGAATACACTCCAAAGACCAATTTTCTCCTTTAATAACCTCTTTGTCCTTTAAAAAATGATCCGGAATAAAATTTAAATCTGCTCCTTCCTCACCAACTGCAGATCCATGCGGTCCATAACCCATTATTATAGCACCTGTCTCTTTTGATAATGGCATAGATGCTGGAGAATGGTCTGCATGAGTATGCGTGACAATAATATGAGTTATTTTTTCTTTTTCTGTTGCCGCTAATATTGCATCAATATGTGAAGTAATATTTGGACCAGGGTCTATAATAGCAACATTTTTTTTCCCTACTATATATGTTCCTGTACCATGCAATGTATATGGACTAGGATTTGGAGCTACTATTCTTCGTATACCTGGCAATACCTCTTTAGAAACAGCATAGTCAAAATCCAAATCTTTAGAAAGCAAATTTTGAATTGAAATATCCTTTGTTTTATCTATCAAACAACTTATCCTTAAATATTATTTACGTAACCTTACCTTTGGAATATATATATATATAAAATATAGTAAACTATAACCTAATCAGAATGAAAATATAAAATAATGACAGAAAAACAATATATAGCCAGAAGCATGGAAAAAAAAGAGTTAAAATTTACACCTAAAAATAAAAAAAATAATCCAATTGTTAAGCCAAGAAATGCAGCAAGTTTAGTTTTACTTAAAAATACAGCAAAAAGTACTAAAGTATTATTAGGTAAAAGATCTGATAAAACTCGTTTTATGCCTGGGGCTTGGGTGTTTCCTGGTGGCGTATTAGATAAAAATGATTTTAAAACTCACAAATATACTCAACTTAAACAAAAAATTGTTTCTAGATTAGCTGTATCCAATAACATCAATACTGCAAATGCATTAGCTTTAGCAGCTGTTAGAGAAACAGCAGAAGAAACTGGTTTATTTTTAGGACAATACCGTAAAAATATTATTTACAAAAATAATATGGAACATGATAACGGTATAAAAACAATGCAAAATAATAATTTAGTACCTGATCTCGCAAAATTAAGTTATCTCGGAAGAGCAATAACACCAACATTCAGTCCTATTCGTTTTCATGCAAGGTTTTTTCTATCTGATGCAAAATATCTGAAGGGAAAAATCAGAACTACTAAAGAGCTTGTAGAAATAGATTGGATACCTCTAAAAAAAGCTTTAAAACTTCCTATGGCTGATGTTACTGAATTCATGATTGAAGAACTCATTTCATTTAATGGAGATATATCCAAAATAAATAAAATGTTGGATAATAGACCCATGTTTACATGGAAAATGGGAAAACAGTGGATAACCAGAAAATAATCTACTACATGAAAACTTTTACAGAAAAACTTTATACTAACTACAAACAACAAATAGATATTGAAAGTATATTTGCTAAAAAAATAAGTAAATATCAGGAAATTATGATATTTCAATCAAAGCTATTTGGAAAAATTTTAACTCTAGATGGTGTTATTCAAATTACTGAAAAAGACCATCATCCATATTCGGAAATGTTAACACACGTCCCCACTTTATCTCATAATCAAATAAAAAAGGTTCTTATAATTGGAGGGGGTGACGGAGCTATAGCTCACGAATGTCTTAAATACTCTGAAATAGATGAAATAACATTATGCGAAATCGATGAAGAAGTTATAAATTTAAGCAAAAAGTATTTACGTAACATCAACTATGGCTCATTGAACAATAAAAAGGTCAAAATTTTAATTAAAAATGCTTTTGAATTTGTTAGCAATAAAAATTTTAAAAACTATTTTGACCTTATCATAGTTGACAGGCCTGACCCCATAGGACCTGGAAAACAATTATTCAGAAAAATATTCTATGAAAATATAAAACAAATAATGAAAGAAAAAGGTATTGCAGTTTTTCAAACTGGCGTTCCTTTCTTTCAAAAAAAAGAGCTTAAAGAAACAATGATTAAGTTAAAAAGTATATTTAAACATTCAGGAGTTTATTTAACTGTAATACCAACTTATACGGGCGGATATATGGCATTAACTTGGGCATCAAACAAAACTGATATTAAAAATAAGAAAATTCGTGATAATTTGATCCAGGATAATAATATTAAGACTAAATACTATAATGAACATATACATTATAGTTCATTCAATTTACCAGAGTGGATATTTAAGATAATTAAGTGATATCTAAGTAATACTCTTTCAATGTTTTCAAAGCATTAAAATTAGATACGTAAACAGAAGTATAAGCACCAACTCCAAGAATTCTTAATTTGTCTCCCGTTTTTAATGAAAGCGGAAGTTTATAGTTATTTTTTTCATATATAATATCAGCACCATCACAGGATGGACCTGCTATTATAACTGGACCAGTTTTACTTCTTTCATCATTTTTAGAAGGAATAATTTTATATTTTATTGCTTCATTTTCTGTCTCAGCTAAACCACTAAATCTGCCTATATCAATATATACCCATCTAATTTCATCATTTTTATTTTTTTTTGACACTAAAATTACCTCTGTTTCAATTATTCCAGCCTCAGCTACTAAATACCTACCAGGTTCCATAATTATTGAGGGGTGATCTTCACCAAAAATATTTTTTATTTCCGTATATAACTTTTTAGCAAAAATACTTAAATCACTATTATAATCCTTATAGCTTACAGGAAAGCCTCCCCCTATATTCAAAAACTCTAATTTGACGTTATGTTTTCTTAAATATAAATATACTTTATGACAAGTTTTTAAGGCATCTATCCACCTTTCTATATTAATTTGCTGAGAGCCAACATGAAATGATAACCCTGCAGGTTTTAATCCTTTATTTTTTGCTTCGAGCATTAAATCCTTCGCCATATCAGGAGAACATCCAAATTTTTTTGATAAAGGCCAATTAGCCCCATGATTATCTACTTGCAATCTACAAAAAACTCTAGATCTAGGTGCATTTTTATATAATTTTTTTAATTCTTCTTCAGAATCAAAAGCAAATAATCTTATTCCGTTTTTATAAGCCCATATAATATCTTTTTGTTTTTTAACAGTATTTCCAAAAGACATATTATGGGGATCTACAGATTGTTTTAAACATATTTGAATTTCCTTTTTGCTAGAAACATCAAAATATGATCCATTATTCTTTAAACAATCTATAATTTTTGGTGCAGAATTAGCCTTAACTGCATAATATATTTTAGTTTTTGGAAAAAGATTTGTCATTTGTTTATAAGACTTATCTATTACAGATAAATCCATAACTAAACAAGGCGTAGATAAGTTATTTTCATCTAAAAACTTTGATAATTTGGAATTAGACATCTTTTAATTCATTAAACCTCGTTTAATTTTTTTTACCTCAATTTTTTTTGGCTTCAATTCATTTTTCAATAAATTTAATGATAAATTTGGATCTGTTTTTCCACACATAAATATATCAAAAGCAGCATAACTTTTCTCTGGCCATGTATGGACACTTATATGAGACTCTGCTAATAATGCTATAGCAGATATACCTAATCCTTCTCCAAAGTGATAAGCATGTTGATACAAAACCGTTGCCTTAGCAGCTCTTGCTGCTCTTAACAATAAGTCATTAATTTTATTAGTACTTTCTTCATTACATATACCCCACATATCAACCAAATAATGCATTCCTGCATAAATTTTTCCATCAACATATACAAGATGACTATCTTTTTTTTTATAAATACTAGTTCCAACATTCATTTTTAATAACCTTATTTTATGTAAAAAAACCCCTAGGAAAGTACACTTTTGTTGCCAACAATCAAGACCCGTAATTATTACATGGTACCACTGGTCGGACTCGAACCGACACTGAGTTGCCTCAAATGGATTTTGAATCCATCGCGTCTACCAATTCCGCCACAGTGGCAATGTATTTTATTATATCATTAGTATAGAATTTAAAATTCAGCAAACAAAATCATTGATATTCATATTTTTTCATTAATAAGGGCAAATCTCTATTCCAAACCTCTTGAGCAAGATGGTAACTTTTATATTGATCTGAGATCCCTTTATCAAAGACCTCAGCCGGACTTAATCCTTTCTCAACTGCCTCTTTTGCTATTTTAGAAATATAATTTATCCAATTTTTAGTCATATATAACTCCTCTTTATCTCTAATTATAGGACCATGACCTGGAACCAATATTTTCCATTTATTATTATGTAATATATCTATATATTTAGACCAATTATCTATATTTGCGTGTGGAATAGTTGGAGCTCTTTTATTAAAAATCAAATCACCTGAAAAAACAACCTCCTCGTCAATATCCACTACAACGAGATCTCCTTCTGAATGACCATTTTTATATTCTCTTATACCGATTTGATGATTGCCCAAGTTTATTTTCAGAGGAAATACCTTATTATTTTCAATATCAACTATTTTAGTATTAAGAAACCATTCTTCACCTATTAAATTTTTCATTTGTCTTAATAATCTTTTTCCATATTTTTCGTATCTATGTATTTCACTAGAGCTCATAATTATTTCCACACCTAATTCTTGGTAACTAGAAACACCAAATGAATGATCTGGATGATGATGTGTTATAACTAAATATTTAATAGGAATTGAAGATATAGATCTTATAATACTTATAACTTGTTCTGCATAAAGTGCACTCGGACCTGCATCTATTACCAAAATACCCTTACTGCCAATTATAAAGCTGGTATTACTAATAGCACCGCCATTAATAGAATTCAATCTAGTATTATCTCCTTCTATCACGAATATACCATCCGCTAATTCTACATATTTTAAATTATACTTGAAATTTTCTGCAAATGTATTTTCTATAAAAAATACTATAAGAGCAATTACTATGATTATGTAATTCATTTACATAGTATTATGTGAAAAAAACTCTAAACCCTGAGAATCTTTGACATGCACCCTAATGCTTTGACCTTTTTCAGGCAAATCCAACAAAATAACTGGATCAGATGATAACGCTGCATATGTAGCAATATCTGCTATTGGACCATTATTATCATCTACATGTATTTTATTAACATAATATTCAGGAATAACTTCGCCATCAACACCAACAACAAATCCTGTTTCCATAGGATGCGTAATTTTCAACTTTATTCTCTCTGCCTTTCCTTCACGACCATATTGCTTAACAGCAATTTTTCCTACTTCTCCCTGTTCACATATCTCTACAGTTGGGTCGCATGAAGGTGATGAACAACCCCCTGGACTAGCAACAAAAACCATCTTTGAACCAACATGCCAAACACCTTCTTGATCTAAAACTGCAGCCCTAACTGGAGAATCATCCTCTAAACGCACATTCATACCAAGTGCTTCTATCTTTTTATATGGATTAAGTTCTATAACCTGTTGTATAGGATTATTCTCAATAATTAATATAAATTTAGTAAAGGCATGCAATCTTTTAGGAATTTTAACTATTAAAGGTACTTCATGTGGCTCTTCAACATGATCCTGCATTATTACTTTTACGTCTTCTACAAATTTTACTCTACTATTTATACCTAATAAATTTTCTCTTAGTTCATCCCACATAACCGAATTTTGCGGGTCTAAATTTTTGATAGCTTGGTCCAAACTATCAGAAGTAGGCATATTTCTGTTAACCGTGGGACTGGAAGTTAATTCTTCAGATAACTCGGCTCCTGCCTTAAAATCAGAGAAAGGCCCTGCGAGCAAAACAGTTGCTGAATTACAAAAGCATAAAATAAATAAAAATAAATATAATTTAAACATATATTTTCCCCAAAGGTAATATAGTGTGTTTAAATATAAATACAAATATAAATGGTTAAAATAAAATGTTAAAAAAACTTTATTTCAAAATTTTAGAACTATCAGCAAAACCTCGATCTGAATGGTTTCTTGCATTAGTTTCTTTTTCTGAAAGTTCAATATTTCCTATTCCGCCAGATGCATTACTTTTACCCATGACATTAGCAAGACCTCTAAAATGGATTAGACTTGCTTTAATCACGACTATATTTTCTGTTTTAGGCGGACTATTAGGATATTTTATAGGAATGTATTTATGGGATTCTTTTGGAGAACAAATAATAAAAATATATCACCTTGAAGAAAATTATAACCTTTTTAAAAATAATTATAATGATAATGGAGCAATAATCGTATTTTTAGCTGGCTTTACTCCGATACCTTATAAACTAATAACAATTGCTTCTGGTGGCTTAAAATTAAATATATTTACCTTTTTAATAGCATCCATACTATCTCGCGGATTAAGATTTTTTATAGTAGCAGGACTAATAAGATTACTCGGCCCTGTTGCTAAAAATTATATAGAAAAATATTTTAACCTTTTTTCAACTATATTAGGGATAATTATAATTGTAGTTGCCACTATATGGCTATATCTTTAGAATATGAATTATATATATAATAATTTTAATAAACCTTATTTTTGGGCTTTTTTAATTTCTACGTCTGCCCTTATTTTTGCTCTATATCTTGAATATATAGCCTCCTTGAGGCCTTGTCACTTATGTATACTTCAAAGATATGCTTATGGTATTACATTAATATTAAGTCTATTAGCTTTTATTTATAAATTTAAAAAAATTATATCCTTTCTGATTTGTATTTCCATGTTAGTTACTTTAATGATTGCTTTTTGGCACTTAGGTATAGAATTTCAATGGTGGTTACCATCTAGTTCTTGTTCAAACTGGGACACAAATATTGGTTCTTTAACAGAAGAATTAAATAATAATTTATTAGAATCTCGTTCTTCAAACTGCGATATATTATCTCCAAAATTTCTTGGAATTACGCTTGTGCAGTGGTCTTTTATTTATATTGTTGCAACTACATTTTTTATAACTATATTAACTTACAAAATGTTAAAGAAAAAAAATTATGGATAAAAAAGAAAAACATAAAGAAATAATTAATGAAATGATAAGAGTTAACCAAGCAGGAGAGTTTGGGGCCCAAAAAATATATGAAGGGCAGTTAGCTGTGCTACCAAAAGATAAAACTATAAAAGGTATGGCAAAACAGGAAAAAATACATTTAGAAGAATTTAATAAATTAATGGTAAAAAATAGAGTTAGACCAACTGCCATGTCTCCTATCTGGGCGGTAGGAGGGTTTTTCTTAGGTGCATCATCAGCATTGATTGGAAGAGATGCAGCAATGGCCTGCACCTTAGCTGTAGAAGAAGTAATTGACAAACACTATGAAGATCAGGAAAAAAAATTAAAAAAAAATGTTAAAGATATGGAATTACTTAAATTAGTAAAAAAGTTTAGAAATGAAGAAATAGAACATAAAAATATAGCTATCGAAAACAATGCTAAAAATGCAAGAGGTTACAAGTTACTAAGCTTTGGAATTAGAAATATAACAAGAGCAGCGATAAAAATTTCTAAAAAAATTTAATCCTATATAGTAAAAGACTCACCACAACCACACCGGGCTGTTTCATTAGGGTTTTTAAAGGTAAAACTAGACTGTAATTTATCCTGAGTCCAATCCACTTCGCTGCCAATTAGAAACAAAGTTGCCGAAGCATCTATATAAATATTTATATCACCTCTTACGATTTTTTCATCATTGTCCTTTTCTTCTGAAGTGTAACTTACGTCATAAGTCATACCTGAACAACCCCCGGTTTTTACTCCAAACCTAACTCCTAATGTATTCTCAGGTGCCTTAGACATAATAAATTTAATTCTTTCTAGAGCTTTATTTGTTAAAGAAATAATTTCTGGTCTTTTGTTAATCATATACACTCCTTATCAAAAAAATCCTAACTCAAGTTTTGCTGCCTCACTCATGTTATCTTGAGTCCATACAGGTTCCCATACAATCTCAACTCTAACATCCCCAACATTTTTACATTTTGATACTGCTTCTGCAACCCTATCAGGAATAGTTTCAGCTTCAGGACAATTAGGAGTAGTTAAAGTCATAACAATTACTACATTATTTTTATCATCAATATCAATATTATATACCAAGCCTAATTCCCAAATACTTACAGGTATTTCTGGGTCATATACAGTACCAAGAGCCTCTATAATTAACTCTTTTAAGTTATTATTCAGTTCTGGTTCTTTATTTTCTAATTCCGTCATTCTTATATACATTCCCAAAAAGTAATATATGCAAATCTTTTATTAATTACTATACTTTATTAAATATTTTATTCACCTTCAATAATCCGTCTGCAAGAACCTCAAAATCTTTTATACTATTGTATATGCCAATAGATGCTCTAGCCGTCGTAGAAAGTTTATACCTTTCCATAGTAGGTTGAGCACAGTGATGTCCTGTTCTAATTGCAATATTATATGTATTTAACAAAGTTCCAACATCATGTGCATGAAAGTCTTTATAAATAAAAGAAATAACTCCCCCTCTATTATAAGGATTACCAATTATTTTTAAACCCTCCAAGCCACTTAAAACTTTTATACCTTCATCAAGTAGATTTTGTGAATGATCATATATTTGATCCATACCAATAGAGTTCATCCATTTTAAAGCCTCACCTAAACCTATAACTCCGACAATATTCGGTGTCCCTGCTTCATATTTGCTTGGTAAATCAGCATATGTAGTTTTAGCAAATGATACTTTATCTATCATATCACCTCCACTTTGATAAGGAGGGGCCTCAGATAATAACTCTTCTCTTCCATAAAGCACACCAACTCCAGAAGGACCATAAGTTTTGTGGCCAGAAAAAACGTAAAAGTCACATCCTATATCTTGCACATCAACTGGCATCTGCGGCACTGCCTGACATCCATCTATTAACGTTATAATACCTTGTTTTTTTGCCTCCTTACAGATTTCCTTAACAGGGACAACTGTACCTATAGCATTTGAAATATGCGTAATAGATATAATTTTGGTATTTTTATTTATTAATTCTTTTATAGTTTCTAAAGAAATATTTCCATTATCGTCTGCCTCAGCGACTTTTATTATAGCTCCTGTTTTTTTACAAACTATTTGCCATGGAACTATATTGGAGTGATGTTCTAACCTAGAAAGTATAATTTCGTCACCTTCATTTAAAGATGCGACACCAATAATTTCAGCAACTAAGTTAATTGCTTCAGTTGCGCCCCTAACGAATATAATTTCACTTAATTTTTTAGCATTTATAAAACTTTTAACTACTTCTCGAGAGTCTTCATATTGATCCGTAGCAACTTGACTTAAAGAATATACGCCTCTATGAACATTAGCATACGAGTTTGAATAGATGTCCTTTATACAATTAATAACTTGATAAGGTTTTTGGGCACTAGCTGCACTATCTAAATAGGTTAAATTATTGTTCTTTAAAATAGGGAAATCTGCAATAATATTTTTAAAAATTGTTTTTGGATTCAATTTAATATGTTCCATAATAATCCGCCATAAATTTCTGTGCATTTTTTTTAAATGAAACATCTAAATTTTCAAACACTATTTCACTAAACGCTGCTATCAACATTTTTTTTGCCTCATTATTAGAAATTCCTCGAGAAGATAAATAAAATAATTGTTCTGGATCTAAACTCCCTACAGTCACACCATGGGAACAACTAACATCATCAGCGAGAATTTCTAACTCAGGTTTAGAATTAACTCGTGCAGACTGATTAAGTAGTAAAGATTTTCCAGACATATTTGCAACTGTATCATCAGCTTTTTTTTCTACTCTTATTTTACCTTGGAAGGAACCTCTAGCTTTATCATTTAAAATTGCTCTAACATTTTGATTGCTGTTAGTACTTTTAGCTATATGCCTAACTTTAGTTAACAATTCATTCTTAGATTTTTCTAAACCTAATAATAATCCGTTAAGATTCACCAATGAATTAGTTCCATTTAAATTTACCCTTATTTCATCACGAGCATCACCTTTTGAACAAACAAACGAAGTAGAGTTAAAAATCGCGTTTTCTTCTATATCTGCATGAGTACAATTAACATTAGTATTATTAAAATTTCCTGCTATAAGTCTCATAAATGAAAGAGAAGAATCTCTAGATAAATTTATATCCGTTACACTAGATGAAAATAATAGGTTATCTTCTGAATATAAACCTATATTTTTTTCAATAACTTTACATTTTGCTCCTGCTTCTAGGATTATTAATGACCTTATGTGATTCATTAAATTTGTCTTATTATTAGATAAATTTATTATTTCTATATATCCAGAAACTTCTATATTTTTTTCTATGTAAATAACGGCCCCATCTTTGTGAAAAGCTGTATTTAAGGAAACTATTCCCTGTGATTTCGGATCTATAATATTTGATAGTCTTGTTTCAAAATGTTTATTGACAGGATTGATATTTCCCTCAATTATTTCTGGATGATTTTCTATAAAATAACTTAAAGAATTTATTAATACTCTTTCAGGCAACTTATCTGCTTCTATTTTAACAACACTTCCATTATGCAATATAAGTCTGGCAATACAGTCTTCATCCTTAATTTTCAATTCAGATAAATCGATATTCTCCTTACCTGTTATAGAAAAATAATTATTAGTTAAATTTTTATAAGGATATACATTCCACTCTTCTACACTAGTGTCAGGCAACCCTGATTGTTTAAACTGGTCAATAGCTTCTTCTCTCAAATTTTCTAACCAAGGTATATTCTTTCCAGGCAAAGTATTCTTATGCTCTTCATATAATTCTACATATTTTTCTTTTAGAACTTGACTATTCATTTTACTAATTAGCCTCAATAATACCTTGATAACCCTTTTGCTCTAATAATAAAGCTAGAGATTTATCACCTGTTTTAACTATCTTGCCATTTGCTAGAATATGAACTGTATCTGGTTGAAGATAATCAAGTAATCTTTGATAATGTGTTATAACCAAACCACTAAGATTTTTATTTCTCAAATTATTTACACCCTTTGCTACAACTTTAAGAGCATCAATATCTAAGCCTGAGTCAGTTTCATCTAAAATTGCTAGAGTAGGAGATAAAATAGACATTTGAAAAACCTCTGCTCGTTTCTTCTCACCTCCTGAAAAACCAACATTTACAGATCTAGTGAAAAAATCTTCACTCATTTCCAATTCTTTTGCTTTTTCTCTTGCTAATTTAAGAAATTCAACAGCATCTAATTCTTTTTCGCCTCTCATTCTTTTTTGTGCATTTAAAGCAGTTCTAATAAAGGTTGAAGTGGCAACACCTGGTATTTCAACAGGATACTGAAAAGCTAAAAATACCCCTGATGCCGCCCGCTCATCAATAGACATTTTTAATAATTCTTTGCCTAAGTATTTTATAGAACCCTCTTTAACAGTATAACCATCCTTACCCGCTAAAACAGAGGCTAATGTTGATTTTCCAGCACCGTTTGGTCCCATAATTGCGGCCATTTCTCCACTATCAATTTTGAGAGAGAGACCATTTAAAATAGTTTTTTCTGCAACCTCTACAACAAGGTCATTAATTTCTAATGAAATAGCCAAAGTACATACCTCTTATTTAATGTTATCCTACCGAACCCTCTAGACTTACGCCTAAAAGCTTTTGCGCTTCCACTGCAAATTCCATAGGAAGCTTTTTTAATACCTCTTTACAAAAACCATTAACAATAAGTGATACTGCTTCCTCCGGATCTAGCCCTCTTTGCTGACAATAAAATAATTGTTCATCACTTATTTTGGAAGTTGTTGCTTCATGAGCTATTTGCGCGGTATCATTTCTAGAATCAATATAAGGAACGGTATGACCTCCACATTGGTTTCCTATTAGTAAAGAGTCACATTGAGAAAAATTAGTAGCATTTTTTGCTCCTGCCTGCATTCTCACTAACCCTCTATAAGTTTGTTGTCCACGACCTGCAGATATGCCTTTTGAAATAATCGTAGATTTGGTATTTTTTCCAATATGAATCATTTTTGTCCCAGTATCGGCTTGTTGTTTTCTATTAGATATAGCAACCGAATAAAACTCACCTGACGACCCATCTCCTTGTAATAAAACTGATGGATACTTCCATGTAATAGAAGAACCAGTCTCTACCTGTGTCCATGAAATTCTTGAATTAACTCCTCGACAAGCTCCTCTTTTAGTAACAAAATTATATATACCACCTTTACCATTTTCATCTCCTGGGTACCAATTTTGCACTGTTGAATACTTAATTTCTGCATTATCTAAAGCTATTAATTCAACAACTGCTGCATGAAGTTGGTTATCATCCCGCATAGGAGCAGTACAACCTTCTAAATAAGAAACATATGAACCTTCGTCTGCTATTATTAATGTTCTTTCAAATTGTCCTGTATCAGCTGCATTAATTCTAAAATATGTACTTAAATCCATAGGACATCTCACACCTGGAGGAATATAGACAAATGAGCCATCAGAATAAACGGCGGAATTAAGCGCTGCATAAAAATTATCGGTCTGAGGAACAACTGATCCCATATACTTTTTTATTAAATCTGGATGAGTTTTTATAGCTTCAGAAATAGGACAAAAAACTATTCCTAATTCCGCTAATTTAGATTTAAACGTAGTTGCAACAGATACTGAATCAAATACCGCATCTACAGCTATGTTTTCTGATCCTGCTATACCAGCAAGCATTTCTTGTTCCTTGAGTGGTATACCTAATTTATTATAAGTAGCTAATATTTCTGGGTCTATCTCATCTAAACTTTTAGGTTTATCTGCATCTGTTTTTGGTGCTGCATAGTAATATGCATCTTGGAAATCAATCTCTGGAAAATGAATATTTGCCCATTTAGGATTATCACTTTTCATATTTAGCCATTTTTTATATGAATCTAGTCTCCATTCCAATAACCATTCTGGCTCATCATTTTTATTAGATATAAATTTAACTATATCTTCATTTAAACCTTTAGGAGCAAATTCCGTCTCAACCTCTGTTACAAAACCATACTTATAATCTTTTGTGGCTTTTTCTACTGTTTCAATTGTCTTATTATCAACTGCCATTAATTTTCCAAATGATTAAATTTACTATTTATTGTACCAATTTTACTATTCCTAAAATTCTGAATAGGCTTGGACATTTCTTCTATAGATACGGAATTTAAAGCATTACTTACTGCATTATTAATTATCTGCCAATTACTATGAGATGGACACATAGCGGCTAACCCACAAGTATGATTAGATTCTTCAATACAAACTGTGAGTGCTACTTTACCATCTATAACATCTATTATATTACCTACAGAAATATCTTTCGCATCAGTTAAGAGTTTGTATCCTCCGGCAACCCCCCTAACTGAAGAAATAATTTTTGATTTAGTTAATTTTGTTAAAATTTTACTAACTGTAGTTATAGGTAAAGAAGTTTGCAAGGATAGATCTTGTGCGCTAAAAACTTTATCCTTTTTTATACTCATCCTACAAACTAAGAGGACCGCATAATCTGCCATTCTAGATACTTTTATCATATTTACCTCATATAACGCTATATACACGTATATATAGTATTCAAGACTAAATTGGTCAAGTATTAATTACCTGGGAAGATCAGTTTTTCCCATAAGAAATTTGTCAATTGAATGTGCTGCCTGTCGACCTTCTCTTATTGCCCACACTACGAGTGATTGACCTCTCCTCATATCACCCGCCGAGAAGACTCCATCTATAGAAGTCATGTAATCATCTTGATTTGCCAATATATTACCTCGAGAATCTAAATCCAGATTTGATTTAAAGTTAATATTTTTAGTGATTGGTCCCAAAAAGCCCATAGCTAGAAGCACTAAATCAGCCTCAATATTAAACTCCGTGTTTGGAATAATTTTTAAATCTGCATCAACTTTATTACATACCAACCCATTTATTTTTCCATCTTTTCCAATGAATTTTGACGTCAATACTGAAAAATCTCTATGTGCCCCTTCTTCTTGTGAGCTTGAAACACGCATCTTTAAAGGCCAGTTTGGCCATGTAAGACTTTTATTTTCTTTTTCTGGAGGAATGGGCATAATTTCTAACTGTGTAACTTTAGATGCACCTTGCCTTATAGAAGTTCCAATACAATCAGAACCTGTATCGCCCCCTCCAATTACAACTACATTTTTATCCTTTGCACTAATAAAATTAGTAGGCATTTTCATCTCACCTGAAACAATTTTATTTTGTTTAGGTAAAAAATCCATAGCAAACTCAATACCCTGCAAATTGCGTCCTGGAATATCTAAATTTCGAGGTATCTCTGCTCCTCCAGTTAATAAAACTGCATCATAATCATTTGCTAAATCTTTAAATTCAATATCTTTTCCAACTTCTGTATTATTTTTTACAACCAAACCTTCTGCTTCCATCTGTTCTTGTCTTCTATCAATTAATTGTTTTTCCATCTTAAAATCAGGTATACCATATCTCAATAACCCTCCAATTTTTTGATGTTTTTCAAACAAAACTACATCATGCCCCGCTCTAAGAAGCTGCTGAGCAGCTGCCATTCCTGCGGGCCCTGATCCAACAATAGCTACGCTTTTATTAGTTTTATTTTTAGGTAATTGGGGTGCTATCAATCCCTTTTCCCACGCATTATCGACTATTGCACATTCTATAGATTTAATAGTTACTGGTTTATCATCTATATTTAATGTACAAGATTCTTCACAAGGTGCAGGACATATTCTACCTGTAAATTCAGGAAAGTTATTAGTAGAATGCAAAACTTTAATAGCCTCTTCCCATTGATTGTTATAAACTAAATCATTCCAATCTGGTATAATATTATTTACAGGACAACCAGTATGACAATATGGTATTCCACAATCCATACACCTAGCACCCTGCTTAGATAAATCTGTTTTATCTAATTTTACAGTAAATTCCTGAAAATTCTTAATTCTTTCTTTTACTGGTTTATAAGATTTATCTTTTCTTTCAATTTCTAAAAACCCTGTTATTTTTCCCATATTTACCCTATTTTAAGCTATTTTATATTTAGTAGATTTATCATCTTTTTTTTCTAATAAGACATTTTTATAATCTATTGGCATAATTTTTTTAAACAGTTTTATAGACTCTTCCCAATTCTTTAAAATTTCATCACCCAATTTACTAGAAGTAAATTTTACATGTCTTTCAATTAAAAACTTAATTTTGTAATTATCCCCCTCAAGCATATTATCTTTCATTTGATCAATAGTTTTATAAGAGGAATTTATAAAGCTCAACTCTTCTACTTCCACCATTTCACTATTCAAATATAATCCGACTGTATTGTCTGGATCGTAAATATAAGCAACACCTCCGCTCATTCCAGCGGCAAAATTTCTTCCAATACTTCCTAAACACAAAACAATTCCTCCAGTCATATATTCACAGCCATGATCGCCCACACCTTCTATTACTGCTATTGCTCCAGAATTTCTAACACAAAAACGCTCACCGGCTATACCGTTAAAATAACACTCGCCAGAAATTGCGCCATATAAAACAGTATTACCAATTATCATGGACTCTTCAGATACTATTGTTGAATTAGAAGGCGGTTTAACAATAAGCTTTCCTCCTGATAATCCCTTGCCTACATAGTCATTTGCTTCTCCAGACAAATCAAACGTTACACCTTTAGATAAAAAAGCACCAAAAGATTGGCCTGCTGTTCCATCTATTTTAACTAAAATTTGATCTTCATTCAAACCAGAATGTCCTTTGACTGATGCTATAGCACCGGAAGTCATAGCCCCAAAAGTCCTGTCTGTATTTTTTATTGTTAAAGAAATTTCTTCATTACTATCTTCTTTTAATACTTTTTCAACTAAAGGTAGTAACTTTTTATCTAAAATATTATTTATAGGATGTTTCTGCTCTTCACAATTATAAAATTTTATATTTTTATCAACTTTAGGTTTAAAGAAAAGTTTTGAAAAATCTAAACCTAAACTTTTCCATTTCTCGATGGCAAAGGTAGTATTTAATTTTTCTACTTGCCCAATCATATCATTAAATTTTTTATATCCCAACTTTGCCATTAAAATTCTTACTTCTTCTGCTACGAAGAAAAAATAATTGATTACATGCTCAGGCAAACCAGTAAATTTTTTTCTTAATTCTGGGTTTTGAGTTGCTATTCCTACAGGACAAGTATTTAAATGACACTTTCTCATCATTATACATCCTGAAGCTATTAAAGGTGCAGTAGCAAAACCAAATTCATCTGCACCTAACAATGCTCCAATTACAACATCTCTTCCTGTTCTTAAACCTCCATCAACTTGTAATGATATTCTTCCTCTTAAACCATTCAAAACTAATGTTTGTTGAGTTTCTGCTAAGCCTATTTCCCAAGGAGACCCTGCATGTTTAATAGACGTTAACGGACTAGCACCTGTTCCGCCTTCAAAACCAGCAATAGTTATATGGTCAGCTCTTGCTTTGGCAACACCTGCTGCTACTGTTCCAACTCCAATTTCTGAAACTAATTTTACACTTATTCTAGCTTTCGAATTAACATTTTTTAAATCGAAAATAAGTTGCGCCAAATCTTCTATAGAATAAATATCATGATGTGGGGGAGGAGATATAAGGCCTACCCCTGGTGTTGAGTGTCTAACTTTAGCTATAATAGGATCTACTTTATGTCCAGGTAATTGACCACCTTCTCCAGGTTTAGCTCCTTGCGCTATTTTAATTTGAATATCATCAGCATTAACTAAATACTCTGTAGTTACTCCAAACCTACCTGAAGCAACTTGTTTAATTGCAGACCTCATAGAAGTTCCATCGGGCTGAGTTTTAAATCTATCTACTTCTTCTCCACCTTCTCCTGTATTAGACTTGCCACCTATTGCATTCATTGCAATAGCTAATGTTGTATGAGCTTCTCGAGAAATAGAACCAAAAGACATAGCTCCTGTAGCAAATCTTTTTACTATATTTTCAGCCGATTCTATCTCATCAATATTTAATGGCTCTTTAGCAAAATTTAATTCAAACATACCTCTAGGAGTCATTTTTTGTATTGCCTGTTCATTAATAGCCTTTGCATATTCATCATATTTTTCTTGAGATTTTCCTCTAACTGCATGCTGTAAATCTCTAACTGAAGTAGGTGTCCATACATGATCTTCGCCACGCAATCTATATGCATAATCACCTCCAACATCTAACATATTTTCTAATATCGGCTCTTGTCCATAAGCCCTAGCATGACATTCTATAGTTGAAGTCAATATATCTTCGATTGATAAACCTTCTATTTTAGAAGGAGTTCCAGGAAAATACTCATTTACAAAATCATTAGATAGCCCTACTGCATCAAATATCTGAGCTCCATTATAAGATTGATAAGTAGAAATACCCATTTTAGACATGACTTTTAAAATACCTTTTCCAATTGCCTGCACATAATTCTTACAAGCCTCTTCATAACTTACTGACACCGAAGGAGCATTTATTAAGTCTTTTATAGTTTCAAATGCCAAATATGGGTTTATAGCATCAGCTCCATATCCTGCTAATACACAATAATGATGAATCTCTCTAGCTTCTCCGGTTTCTATTGCAATACCAATTTTTGTTCTTAATCCAGTTCTTACTAAATGCTGATGCACGGAAGACAATGCTAATAGCATAGGAATAGCATACCTATCTTTAGATATATTCCTATCCGAAATAATAATTATATTACATCCATCTATAATAGCTTTTTCCGAATTAGATTTTAATCGTTCAATTGTTTTTTTCATTCCAGATAAGCCCTCCTGTTTTGCAGAAGTTGCATCGAGTATGAAAGGTTTGTATCCTATATCTGATTTTTCTATATTTTTTATTAAATTTATTTCATTATTACTAAGAATAGGCTGATCTAACATTAAACATTTAGAATTTACTGGCTCAACTGATAATAAATTCTTCCTTGGTCCCAAAATACTCATCAGGCTCATAACCATTTTTTCACGTATAGGATCTATTGCAGGATTAGTAACCTGAGCAAATAATTGTTTAAAAAAATTATATAAAAGCTTATGTTTTGAGGATAATACAGCTAATGGTGTGTCTGTGCCCATAGAACCAGTTGCTTCTTGCGCGGAATTAATCATAGGTTCTATTAAAAATTTTATATCTTCTTGTGTGTATCCAAAAGCCTGCTGAACATCTAATTTATCTTTCTTAGATAAATTTAACTCTTCATGTTCAACCTTTCGCAAATCGTCTAATTTAACTCTATTTTGATCTACTATTGAAACGTATGGGTGCTTTTCTATAAGAGATTTTTTCACTTCTTCATCTGTAATTATTGATCCTTTCTGTAAATCTATTAAAAGCATACGACCTGGTTGCAATCTCCACTTTTCTTTAATTTGATCTTCAGGGTATGGTAATACCCCCATTTCAGAAGACAGTATTATTTTATCATCTTTAGTTACAAAATATCTTGCTGGCCTGAGACCATTTCTATCAAGTGTAGCTCCAATTTGTTTTCCGTCAGTAAATGCAACTGCTGCAGGACCATCCCAAGGTTCCATAATAGAAGAATTATATTCATAAAAAGCCCTTCTATTTTTATCCATAAGCTTATTATCCTTCCAGGATTCTGGTATTAATAACATCATTGCATGCGCTAAACTATATCCACCCATCACAAGAAGCTCTAAAGCATTATCAAAACACGCTGAATCTGATTGACCTTCTGCTATTACTGGCCATATTTTTTTTAAGTCATCATTTAACATCTTAGAAGTCATAATATGTTTTCTAGCATTCATCCAATTCACATTACCTCTTAATGTGTTAATCTCTCCGTTATGACATATCATTCTAAAAGGCTGTGCTAAATCCCACGATGGAAAAGTATTTGTAGAAAACCTCTGATGGACTAATGCTAAAGCACTAACCACTCTTTTATCTTGTAAATCAGGAAAATAGTTTCCTACAGTATCAGATAAAAGCATACCTTTATAATTTAATGTTCTAGATGAAAAAGAGCATACATATAATATATTTTGTTTACCTGAGGCTTCATCATCTCTCAATTTATTAGAAAATTGTTTTCTTAAAACATATATTCTTCTCTCAAATGCGTCTTGATTAAAATTTTTTTCAGAAGCAGCTACAAATGCTTGCTTTATTATTGGAGCAGAAGAATTTACCGAACTGGATACTGCTTTTTCTGATACAGGAACATTCCTCCAACCTAAAAATTTCTCATCCGAAGTGCTTATCAAATCCTCTAAAATTTTTTCACAATATTTTTGCTTATCAGGCTCTGCTGCCATAAAAATTTGTGCTACTGCATATTTTCCTTCTTCTGGCAAGTTAATGCCTAAACTTTTGCATTCTTGCCTAAGAAATAAATCTGGTATTTGCAATAATAATCCTGCACCATCTCCCATGGTAGGATCTGCTCCAACAGCACCTCTATGAGTCAAGTTTTCAAGTATTTTTAGCCCATCCTGTATTATTGAATGATCTTTATTACCTCTTATGTTCGCAACAAAACCTATGCCACATGAATCATGCTCCAAATTAGCATCATATAAACCTTGACTTGTGGGTCTATCAGAAAAGTTCTTTTTTACAAATTTTTTATCCATAACTCACTTACTTTAATTTTTAGCCATCTAATTTAATCTAATAAAAATCCATGGAGGTGGAGACTAAACAAAATTTTACTTACAATCAAACATTAATATAAATAAATTAACTCTTTAAAAATAAATAAAATATTGTATTTACACTTTCAAATTACTATTTACCTCTATAGAGAATGACTGTTAAAAAAGATATAAAACTGGAAAAACATAAATGTTTAAGTTTATAAATATAATATAACATACCTCTCACATTACAACATAGTAAAAATAACAAAAATTTAAAGGAATAATATGAAAAAAACTAAAATTTACTTTGAAGATATTAAAGAAGGTGACAGTTATAAATTAGGCCCTTTATTTGTCTCAAAAGAAGAGGTAATAGATTTTGCTAAAAAATATGACCCTCAACCTTTTCACATAAGTGAAGAAAAAGCGAAAGAATCATTATTTGGAGGATTATGTGCTTCTGGATGGCACACCTGTGCATTATATATGAAAATGTTATGCGATAGTTTTATAAAAAACCTTGCCTCTTTAGGTTCGCCTGGAATGAATGAAATTAGATGGATAAAGCCACTATTTCCAAATCAAGAAATTTTTGGCAATGTAACTATAATAAGTAAAAAACCAAGCAAATCAAAACCTAACATTGGCAGTATGATAACTAAGTCTGAAGTTTATAATGAAAATAAAGAACTTATTATGACTCTGGAAAGTATAAGTATAGTGAGAAAAAGAAATGAAAAATAATAAAAAGTTTTCAAATAAACAATACACTATCTCAGGAGAAAAAAGAGCTTATGTTAATTTTAATGGTTTAAAAACTTTATGGTTTAATACAGGAACATTATGTAATCTAAGTTGTAAAGATTGCTATATAGAATCAAGTCCTAAAAATGATAGACTCCTTTATTTATCACATGAAGATGTTTGTAAATATTTAAACGAGATTGAAACATCAAATATTAATTGCAAATCTATAGGCATTACTGGAGGAGAACCATTCATGAATAAGGATATTATCAAAATTATCTCCACATGTTTAAATAAGGATCGCGAGTTATTAATCTTAACTAATGCAATGCAACCGTTACAAAATAAAAAATGTATGTTATTAAATTTTCAAGAAAATAATAATTTAAAATTTCGTATCTCTTTAGATCACTACACTAAAGAAAAACATGAAAAAATTAGAGGCAAAAATAGTTGGGATAAAACTATTAATGGCATTATCTGGCTTCATAATAATAATTTTAATATTAGTATTGCTTCCAGATCTTTATATGAAAATGAAAATCTTTTAAGAAAAGGTTATAAAAATCTATTTGAACAATTGAACCTAAATTTAGATGTCTGTAATAATAATGATTTAGTTTTATTTCCTGAAATGAACAACCTCACAGATACACCAGAAATAACTACAGCCTGTTGGAGCTTGCTAGGTGTAAACCCAAATAACTTAATGTGTTCAAATTCACGAATGATTGTAAAAAGAAAAGAGAATAATAAAACTCATGTTGTTGCATGCACTTTGTTGCCATATACAAAAGAATATGATTATGGTGAAGACCTAAATAATTCTTTTAAAACAACTTATTTAAATCATCCACATTGCTCTAAATTTTGTGTTCTTGGTGGTGCTAACTGTATAAATAATTAATTTATGGTGAAATTAAATGAATAATAAATCTTATGTAAAAAATAATATCGTTTATCCTTATACTGAAGTTACACAGAATATTCGAGTTAGTGTTAATACTAATTATTTATCTGATCAATCCGAACCAGATAAAAATTTATGGCTATGGTCATATCATATTTTAATTGAAAATCTTAATAAATCTTCAGTAAAACTTATAGATAGACATTGGAAAATTACTGATTGTACTGGATATATACAAGAAGTTAAAGGCGAAGGAGTTGTTGGAAAACAGCCAAAAATTGATCCTAATAATTATTTTGAATATTCTAGTGGCACACCATTAAGAGTATCTTCTGGTTTTATGACTGGAAGTTATGGAATGAAATGGCGTAATAATGAATACTTTAAAATTAATATTCCAACATTTTCATTAGATGTGCCTTCCAGTAATAAAATAATAAATTAGTATTTTAATAACATAAATAGG
>CEUQ01103206.1_pt1 | contig 26446 bp, 26 predicted proteins | sample 361491 | NCBI WGS metagenome assembly CEUQ01 (sample SAMEA2622796, study PRJEB7988) | marine metagenome | biome: marine biome (ENVO:00000447); feature: marine epipelagic mixed layer (ENVO:xxxxxxxxx); material: "saline water (ENVO:00002010), including plankton (ENVO:xxxxxxxx)" | depth 120 m | reverse complement strand
CCTAAAGATGAAGCTCCTAAAGATGAAGCTCCTAAAGAAGAAGCAAAATAGTTATGCCTAGGGTAAAAAAAGAAATAGAAAAAATTGAAAATTCAGAGATCAAATCACTAACAGAAATGGTTGAGTATATTGCTAGGGCACTAGTAAGTTCCCCAGACGAAGTTAATATCAATCATGAAATGTTAGTTGAAGATGACCAAGAAAAACATGTAATTAAATTAATAGTTGATGAAAACGATAAAGGCAAAATAATAGGAAAAGATGGTAGAGTTGCCCAAGCAATAAGATCCCTCCTAAGAGTTGCTGCTGTAAAGTTAAATACGAGAATAAATCTTGATATAGAATAATTACTGATATGGGTAAAAATGACCTTATCTTAATTGGAAAAATAATTAAAACGACAGGTATAGCTGGATATGTATTCGTTCAAGCATATTCGGAAAAAAGTAATAGGTTTACTATAAACGAAAAATTTTACATTGATAATAAAATTTATATAGTTGAAAATACAAAAAAATCTAATAAAAATCATAAAGTAAAATTTTTTGAAGTTAATTCATTGGATGATGCAAAAATTCTAATCGGAAAAGATATAATGCAACCTGAAAGTATGTTACCAGAAAAGGATAAAAAATCCTTTTATCATTACCAAATTATTGACAGTAATGTATTAACAGATAATGGCAATAAACTTGGGAAAGTAGCACAAATTATAGAGACTGGGAGTAATGATGTTCTAGTAGTAAGAGATAAAAAAAGAGAAATTCTTATACCTCTGCTAAGTAAAGTTTTAATAAAATATAATGAAAAAACAAATACAACAATCGTACATTTACCATATAAAATATAAATAAGGAGTATTATATGTCAGGACATTCTAAATGGAGTACTATAAAGCATAAAAAAGGAGCTGCTGACGCAAAAAGAGGTCAATTATTTACTAAGTTGTCCAGAGAAATAATGATAGCAGCTAAACAAGGAGACCCTAATCCTGATCTCAATTTCAGGTTAAGATTAGCAGTAGATAATGCTAAATCCTTAAATATGCCCAAAGATAATATTGAAAGAGCAATATCAAAAGGTAGTGGTTTAGGGAGTGATTCAGTAACTCTTGAAGAAATCACTTATGAAGCATATGGACCTGGTGGTATTGGGATAATCATCCAAACATTAACTGACAATAAAAATAGAACAGCAGCAGAAGTTCGATCGCAAATAACAAGATCTGGTGGCAATTTAGCAGGAACAGGCTCAGTATCTTGGAATTTTGAACAAAAAGGAATAATTAATATCAGTGTTATAGATGGAAACGAAGAAGAAATAGCACTTGAAATTGTTGATAATGGAGCTGAAGATTTTGAAATTATAGACAGGAATATTGAAGTAACTGTATCTTATGAAAAATTTTCAGAAATCAAATCAAATATTGAAACAATTAATGGAATTGAAATAACAGAAGCAGATTTAGCACTCGTACCCAACTCAACAACCATGCTTAGTGATAAAGATGGGACTCAAACATTAAAATTAATAGACTCACTCGAAGAATTAGATGATGTTTCAAAAGTATTTTCTAATGCAGATTTTAGTGAAAAAGCAATTAATGACTTTTCAAAATAAATGATAAATACTCGAATAATAAAAGAAAAAGATAAAAAATTAGAAATTCTAAAATTTATAATTAACAATAAAAATAAGTCCTTGAATGAAATTATAACTGTTGCTGCTAAAATTGCGTGCGGATATTTGAAAATAATGATTTATGAATACGATCCATTAAACAATTTTTTACAAACAAAAATCACACAAAATAAAAGATTTCAATTAGATTTAAATGAACAATTATCAGAAAGCGTTTTTAGAGCAAAAAAAAACATAATTTTTTCAAAAAAAAATAAGGAATTTGAACCACTCCCTAAAGAATTTAGTTCTGAGTATAATACAGGAATAAGTATACCAATTCCTCCAAATAAAAAAATTAATGGAATAATAATAGCGCTGAATAAAAATGAAACTACACCAACAATCAAAGATATAGAAAATTTAGAATTTGCTTTATATTATTCAATAAAAATATCTGATAATTTTTTAGAAGAAACTGAGAAGGAAAATATTATTAAGGTGGGAAAAAATATTCTAAATATCAATGAAAGTAAATTGAAAATTGATAATAAGTTTATATATCTATCAGAGAATGAAAGAAAAATTTTAGAAATTCTTTTTAATAATAGTAATAAAATTATCAAGCCAAAAATAATAATTAATTATTGCTGGCCTAATAGGAAAAATTCATCAAGTTTGTTGGATGTAACTATTTTTAGACTAAGAAAAAAAATCAAGGAAATTAATAAAGGTAAAGATATAATCAAAACTGTAAGAAATAAAGGTTATAAATTTACCAAAAAAAGTTTCTAGAGAAAATATACACCAACCTAGAAACTTCTTAAGTTATATAGTAGAAAAAAATCAGAAGCGAAATTTTATTTTTTCAACACCATTTATTCTTGTGTACAAATACACTAATTTATTTTTTTTCATCATTTTAACCTTTGCTATTTATTTGGAACATTTGTTCTATTTTACCATACAAACAGAACATTTGTGCGTTTTGTACACGTTTGCGTATAAAAATAATTGCGAATTTACAGAATGCTTTTCAGCCTAGATATTGCTTCAGACAAATTTTCTCTTGAGTTTGCGAATGATACTCTAACGTAACCGTCCCCATATTTTCCAAATGATGTACCAGATAAAAGAGCAACACCTGCATCATATAAAGCTGCATGTTCAAATTCTTTTGAAGTCATACCAGTACCTGTTATATTAGGAAAGGCATAAAAAGCGCCTTTAGGAGTTTGACATGTAACTCCGTCTAAAGAATTCAAACCATCTACAACTAAATCTCTTCTTACAGTAAACTCTTTCATCATTTCATTTACAGACTCTTGAGATCCTTCGAGAGCAGATATAGCTGCAATTTGACTGAAAACATTAGTACATGAATTGATGTTAGTCATAATCCTCGTTATTTCGTCAACTAAAAATTCAGGAAAAACTCCATAACCCAATCTCCATCCAGTCATTGCATAACTCTTTGAGAAACCATCCAATATTATGGTTCTTTCACGCATTCCTGGGAATTTAGAAATAGATACATGGTCATAATCTCCATAATACATATCTTTGTAAATTTCATCGGATAAAACTATGAGGTCATTTTTTACAGCAAGGTTAGCTATTTGTTCAAGATCTGATTCTGGAATTACACTTCCACACGGATTATTAGGTGAATTAATTATGAGCAATTTAGTTTTGTCTGTTATAAGGCTTTCCAAGCCTTTAATATCTGCATTATAACCCTTGTTTTCCTCAAGTTTCATTGGGATACTTTTCCCTCCCATGTACTCAATCATTGACTGATAAATAGGAAATCCAGGATTTGGGTATATAGCTTCAACACCTTTTTCAATCAAAGCCATAATCGTAAATGACATTATTGGCTTAGCACCAGGTGTTACAACAATATTTTCAGGTCTAACTTTGTAGCCCTGTCGTTGAGATTGATGTTTAGCAATAGATTCACGTAATTCCATTTGGCCTGCTGAAGGTCCGTAATGAGTAAAACCATCATCAAGAGCTTTTTTGGCAGCATCAACAATATGTTTAGGGGTATCAAAATCAGGTTCCCCTATTTCAAGATGAATAATAGATTTACCAGTTCTCTCAAGCTCTTTAGCTTTTGCTAAAACCTCAAATGCAGTTTCTGTACCTAAATCAGACTGTCTTTTAGCTAAATCAAACAAATCTAATAAACCTTTCTTTATTTATTGCAGATAAAATTAGTATAAATGAAAAAATTAAAAAATAAATAATATTAAGATCAAAATAATATGAATTATAAAGATTGGGCTGAATGGTACGATATTTTTTATTCCTCATCTGAAAATGAAGAAGAAAAATATTATCAAGAAATATCTAAAAATTTCAAAGATAAAATTTTAGAGATAGGCGTAGGCACAGGCAGAATTGCAATAAAATTAGCAGAAATCGGTAAAGATTTAGTTGGGATAGACTCAAGTATTGAGATGATTGCTAAAGCAGAAAAAAAAATCAAAGATAAAAAACTTTCAAAAAATATATCACTATTAAATGCTGATATGCTAAATTTTGAGCTTAACGAAAAATTCAACCTTATTATCATACCAGCAAATACTTTGTTGCTTTGTAAAAGTGAAAAAGAGCAAATTAAAGTTCTGAAAAATTGTGCCAAACACCTAACAAGCGAAGGTAGAATCATATTCAATGTTTACTATCCTGACAATGAAATGATAAATGAAAATAATAAAGATGAATTTTTATTTAACACGATTCATTTGAAAAACGGGGAAAGATATATTCTTTATGGAAAAAATAATTTTGACATCAAAACACAGACTAATGAAGGAACCCAAATTATAGAAAAAATTTCCAATGATGGTAATTTATTGTTTAGAAAAAATCTAAAAGTAAAAACGAGATACTTATACCCTGAAGACATTATAAAAATATGTGAAAAATCTAATTTGATTGTATCTAGTATGAAGAGAGACTTCTCTAATTTACCGGTTGATGAATTCACTGAAAATATTATTGTCTTTGCAAAAAAAATTAAACCCCTTTAATCTTGTCACAAACATAGTCAAGACTCTTGCTTGATAAAAACTTCTCTAAATTAGAAGTAAATATGTTTCTTCTCATTTCATATAATTCAGGTGTCAATGCTGAGGAATGAGGAGTAATTATTACATTTTTTAAACCCCATAAGGGAGATTTTCTGGGCAGCGGTTCAACGGCGGTTGCATCAATTGACGCCCCATAAATATGTGAAGCTTTAATCAATTCTGCTAAAGCTAATTCATTCACAATTTCGCCCCTAGATATAATAATCACGTAACTACCCTTAGGCATCAAAGATAATCGATTTTTATCTAAAGAATTTCGGGTTTCATCAGTTACTGGCGCACACACAATCAAAAAATTTGAAATTTTACATAAATCATCTAATTTTTCTTGCCCCCAGCATTCTTCAATATTTTCTGGTATAAATTTAGGATTAGGATCTATGGCATAGTTTTTTGTATCAAAACCAATTAACCTTTTAGAAACCTCCCTCCCTATGGCACCTAAGCCGTAAATACCAATTGTTTTTTTAGAAATTTCCGTTATTCTAGATGAGTATTTTTCAGTATCCCATATTTTTTTCTGTTTATCTTCGAAAGTTTCAATAAATCTATGAGTAAGAGCAACAATGGATCCAATCACATGGTCAGCCATAGAGGTTATATGAGTTCCAGGAGCATTTGTTATTACAACATTAGATTTTTTTATATTCTCGTACATCACAATCTTGTCTATGCCCATACCTGGACAAGCTATCCATTTTAAATTTTTTGCTTTTTCAAAGGCTTTATCATCTGGCCAACCAAAAAATACTTGAACATCATTTATAAAATTATAAATATCTTCTTTAGTATAGGCTTCTAGGATTTCAACATTATTAAATTTACCACGAAGGTTATTAGCAAATTCCTTACCTACATGATCTGTTCCAATCATAACTTTAATTTTTTTCATTCTTATCATCCTATATAATTTAATAAATGTTTTTAGTCATGTTAATCTATAGAATTGATTTATGCAAAAAAAATTTATAATCAAAGATGATTTCATTCCACGTGGAGATCAAAAAGGCGCAATTAACTTTTTAGCAGATGGAATAGATAAAAAAGTTAAAAAGCAAACATTACTTGGAGTCACAGGATCTGGAAAGACATTCACAATGGCTAAGGTGATTGAGAAAGTACAAAAACCAACTTTAGTTATAGCTCACAACAAAACTCTAGCAGCTCAATTAGCATCTGAATTTGAAGACTTTTTCCCTGAAAATTCAATCGAATATTTCGTTAGTTATTATGATTATTACCAGCCAGAAGCATATATTCCTAGATCAGATACTTATATTGAAAAAGAATCAGATATGAATGAAGAAATAGATCGATTACGCCATTCAGCAACAAGATCTATATTAACTAGGCAAGATACGATAATTGTTTCAAGTGTTTCATGCATTTATGGGCTAGGATCTCCAGAGGAGTATGCATCAGTAGTTTTATCATTACGGTGTGGGGAAGAAATATCTATGAGGAAAATTATTCGAAAACTTGTTGACATGTATTACCAAAGAAACGATATAGAGTTGGATAGAGGGAAATTTCGAGTTCTTGGTGATACTTTAGAGATAATGCCAGCATATGAAGATTTATCTATAAGAATAGAATTTTTTGGAGATGAAATAGAAAAAATCTATCAGATAGATCCTATTACGGGTGAAATATTATCATATATAGATAATATAGACATCTTCCCTGGCAAACATTTCGTTACACCTGAAGATAGCCTAAAAGATGCTTTGAAAGATATTGAACAAGAGCTTGAAATAAGAGTAAAAGAATTGAAAGAAAACAATAAATTAATAGAAGCTCAAAGAATCTACGAAAGAACAAATTACGATCTTGAAATGTTGAGAGAAACAGGAACTTGCCCAGGAGTGGAAAATTATTCTCAACCACTAGGTCGTAGAGCAAAGGGTTCCCCTCCATGGACACTACTAGATTATTTTCCAGACGATTTTTTGATTTTTATAGATGAATCACACATTACTATTCCACAAATAAGAGGAATGTATAAAGGAGACTTTTCCAGAAAAAGCACTTTGGTAGATTTTGGTTTCAGGTTGCCCTCTGCGATAGATAACAGACCTCTTTCTTTTGAAGAATTTGAGGAAAAAATCAACCAAATTATTTTTGTATCTGCAACTCCAGGAGAATATGAAAAAGAAAATGAATCCCAGCGGGTTGAGCAAATTATAAGACCTACAGGCCTTATAGACCCTGAAATAATTATCAAACCAACAAAAAATCAAATTGATGACTTAATTGAAGAAATAAGGATAATTATAGAAAAAAAAGAAAGAGTATTAGTAACTACATTAACTAAAAAAATGGCGGAGGAGTTATCTGAATATCTTTCTGAGATAGAAATAAAAGTTCACTATCTTCATTCAGAAATACAAACAATAGAAAGAGTTGAGATATTAAGAGATTTGAGATTGGGAGTTTACGATGTGGTAGTTGGAATTAATTTGCTTCGAGAAGGATTGGATCTTCCAGAAGTGTCGACAGTGGCAATTCTGGATGCTGATAAAGAAGGATATTTAAGGTCTAGTACATCGCTAATACAAACTATTGGTAGAGCAGCAAGACATGTAAATGGAAAAGTAATAATGTATGCTGACAAAATTACAAAATCAATGAAATATTCAATTAATGAAACAAACAGAAGAAGAAAAATACAATCTGAACATAATAAAAAACATGGGATAATACCACAGTCGATAGTAAAAGAAATTAGAGATATCACCAAAAAAATTAATAACGAATCAGAGAAAAAAGAAAATGAATCAAAAGCTAGTAAATTTAATAGCAAAAATTATAGTAAGTATGAAATTACAAAAAATATAAAGTTACTAGAAAAAGAGATGAGAACTGCAGCAAAAAACTTAGAATTTGAAAAAGCAGCAATGCTTAGAGATGAAATTCAAGAGATAAGGAAAATAGCTACAAGTTATTAAAAAAATCTATATAATTAATTATAATAGTATTATACTCAAAAATTTAGAAGGAATTTTTATGCCTGAAACAGAACAACTAAATAACGATACAGTGATGGAAGCCCTAAGAGATGTATTTGACCCTGAAATACCAGTAAATGTGGTTGATTTAGGCCTAATATATTCTGTAGAAGTTTCTGACGGAGATGTTCATGTTGAAATGACGCTTACAGCACCTGGATGTGGCATGGGACCATATATCGCCCAACAAGCTGAATGGAGAATTGCAGAAATAGATGACGTAGAAGATGTACAAGTCGACGTAGTTTTTGACCCACCATGGACGCCTGATATGATTACCGAAGAGGGAAAAGCCCTTTTAGGGATTGACTAATGGCTTCTCCAAGAAAACTTACTCCGCAAGAAGAAGCAAAATTAGCTCAAGCTAGGGAAAATTTTAAAAATAGAAAAAAAATTACTGATTCATTAACTTCTATATCAAAAAGAATTGGTGTTTACTCAGGTAAAGGTGGTGTTGGGAAAACAACAATCACAACAAATCTTGCTGTAACTCTCTCAGAAAAAAACCAATCTGTTGCCATTTTTGATTGTGATATAGACTGCCCAAATGTGACAAGATTATTAAGAATTTCCGAAGGTCCAATACAGGATAAGGATAAGCTCATACCGCCATCTAGATTTGGAGTCAAGGTAATGTCTATGGCTTTTTTTCAAAAAGATGAAGATGAAGCTATAATATGGCGTGGTCCGATGATACATAATGCCATTAATCAATTCACCCAATCTACATTATGGGGAGATTTAGACTATATGCTTGTAGACCTACCTCCAGGAACATCAGATGCTCCCTTGACAGTTATGCAAACATTAAACCTAGATGGATTTATAATTGTAACAACCCCTCAAGAGCTGGCTGTATTAGATGCTAAAAGATCGATAAATATGATAAAAAAAATGAATCTAAATGTATACGGAATAGTTGAGAACCTATCTGGAGGCGTATTTGGTAGTGGTGGGGGGAAAACTCTAGCGGAAGAAATGAATTTGCCTTTTTTAGGAAGTGTAAGCATTAGAAAAGAATATACAAATGCAAACAAACCGGTAACATTAGAAAACCAAGAAATTCAAAAAGAATACTCAAATATAATTGAAAACCTGAAATCTTAATTTTTTTATGAATTTAATAAATTTATTGTTTCAATAATTTTTCTGTTTTTGTCAATACTATCTACTCTTTCATGTCCAATGGGAGAAGATGCTATTTTTCTAAATGTTTCAGCAGCTCCTTGATGAATTTTTTCAGAGTTGTTAGAGAAACTAAATGTATCAGCTATTTCTTCCATTTCTCCGATCCACCTAAAAGCTTTTGCAGAAATAGAATTAACAGACTTTAATGAATCAAAAACTTTAGGTTGGCTATATTTTAATTCGTCTAAAAGGTTTTCTAGTAAATCAAAGTGTTCTGCAGTCATTAGGGAAGCAGCATATAATGCAGCAGTACCTTTAGTGATTGCAGCATAGGTCATCTTTAATCCAGAAGCTGAACCAATATTAGAATTCATATTTACAAATTCAACATCATCTGTATTTAATTGTTCAAGAAGATTAGCGTGTTCACCAGATATATAAATTCTTGGCTTTTCACCAGATCTTGGAGAACCACCAATTATACCTCCATCAATATAAATACCATTTGATTCTTGGATAATATAATTAATTGATTCAGATGTTTTTGGTGATATTGCATTACAATCAACAAAAATTTTTTTGAGATTTGAATTAGCTGTTATAGAGGCAACATCTTGAGCAAAACTTAGGGCTTGCGATGGAACTAAAATCGACAAAATAATATCAGAATTTTCTACTAAATTTCTTAAGCTTCCAATATCTGTAATTTTATTTTCTCTGGCTCTAATAATAGAATCTTTACTTCTATTTTCAAGTGAAGTTATAACATTATAACCATTCTGTCTAAGCACACCCGCTACCCCACTACCCATATCGCCCATACTCATAACTCCTATAGTATCTAATTTCATATAATTTTCCTTTTTATCTTAAGTTTTCTTTCATTATTTCATTGATAGTTTGAGAGACGATTTTTTCCTGCCCAAGCTCTAATCCAAAAACCATAATACATATTTTTGAATCCCCTTCTTCAATCCTTGTCCAAATTGAAGGAGAAGATTGCTTTAATTTTTCAACTAAAATTTGAGGATTTATATTACTAACATTTTCATCTATATCAATATAGAGACCAAAGGGTTGATGACCTATAACATTATCAATCTTTTGAGTTATAATCCCATTTTTGTTATCTATATCTTTAATAATATTATTTGTCATATATTCAAAATTTGCTAATCGATCTTCATGATTTAAAGTCATCCATCTTTCAACTGCTGTAACAACTCCAACTATTTCTTGCCTATCAATTTTGTGAGGCCTTCCAATTCCTCTAATTCTATTGGTTTCGTATCCAACAAATGAATTTTTTGCAATACGAGATATCATTTCTTTAGTGCCTAGAGCAAAACCTGTAGAATGAGGTGCGCCCATATACTTGGCAGCAACACATTGAAAGTCCGCTCCCATTCTTACATATTTACCTAAATTTTCTAAAGGATATATTTGTCCAGCAGAATCGACTGAAATTGGGACATTGTGCTTTTTTGCTAGATCAATTATAGTTTCCAGAGACAATACATTTTCATCAATTGGTTTTTGCTCGTATACAGGGACATGAATTGCAGCGGTTTTTTCACTAATTATTTTTTCAAAATCTGCAACTGATGTATTATTTTCATTACCTACTTCCACTAATCTTGCACCTGAAAATTCCATACACCTATCGTACCAATACCTTTGTCTTTTTTGAATTAATATTTCATTTGGCATACCTTCTGTATTAGGTAATTTCTCTATATTTTCATCAATGTCACCAGTCATAAATGCAGCTGAAGCTAATGTTAATGCTGAACCTGCACCAGAAGTTATATATGCAGCTGGAACCGATAGCAATTCAGAAATTCTTCCCCCAGCATACTGCTCTAATTCAGCTAAAAGAACATATGATGAATCTGCCAATTCCATGGCATCTCGAACTTCTTTTACAGGAGTTGATCCTCCTAATAGAGTTACGCTTCCTGTTGCGTTTATTACAGGTTTTGCACCTAATTCCTCGTATACCTTACCCCATTTATCATTTACCGTCATACAATCAAATCCTTTATAAATTACTAAGTATGTTAGATTAAAAAAAAAATTTTAAATCTATTTTTCTTTAATATACATGTAATTATTCATAAAAAAGATAGATATTTTGTTGAAATTATTGCAAAATTAAATTTGCTTATTTAAATATTACAGGTAAAAATATGAAAGTATTATTCTTAAATGACTTAAGACCAACTGCCAGAGCTGGTGATATTAAGGATGTAAAAAATGGTTTTGCAAGAAATTTTCTTATTCCTAATAAAATAGCTGTTGTAGCTACAGAACAGGAACTGAAAAGAGCTACAAAATTGCGCGAAGAAGCAGCACAAAGAAGATCTTTAGAGCAAAAAGACTGGGAGAGAATTTCAGAAGAAATCCAGAAGAAATCTATAGATATTGAAGTTAAAACAGGTCCAACTGGTAGACTTTATGGATCCGTGAATAATACTATTATTGCATCTAAATTAAATGAGATAACCAAAAGAGAAGATATAGACCGAAAAACTATTCATATATCATCACCTATAAGAACAACTGGCTCATATAAAGTCAAAGTGAATTTATTTGAAAATGTTTCAACTGAAATCAATGTAAATGTAGTTCCAGATGAAGAATCTAAACAACTGAACAAGCAAATGGAAGAAGTTTCAAAGCTTATTACCAAAGAAGAGAATGTACTTGACCCATCTTTTGAAGATGTATTAGCCGCTGCTGAGGAAAACATTCAATCTTCAAATATAGATGATTCAAACAATGCCCCTGAAGAAACAAATCAGGAAGTTGAAGAGAATAAAGAAACCCAAGAGTAATTATCTTAATTCTTTATACCAATATTGGGAAAATTTCCCAAAATATCCTTATATAATTGTATCTTCTATTGACCATTTGAATTTAAAAGTTCAAACTAATCTTATGGCTAATGATGTTCAAATTAATAATATAGATCTACCACACAACTTAGAGGCTGAAGAGGCCGTTCTTGGTTCAATAATAATTGATAGCGAATCAATAACAAAAATTATGGGAGAACTCAAAGTTGATCATTTTTTCCTTTATACAAATGGATTTATTTACTCTGCTTGCCTTAGTTTGTTTGAACGCCAAGAAGCAATTAACCAAATAACACTAATTCACGAATTAGAAACCAAAGAAATATTAAGTAGAAACGGTTCTGAAAAAAGTAATCAGTTAGAAGCTATAGGTGGAGCAGAATATATTTCTGAGTTAATTGCTAACACACCAACGTCAGTTCATATAGAACATTACTCTAACTTAATTATTAGGACATCAACAATGAGAGACCTAATAAAGACTGGTGAAGAAATAAGCGAAATTGGATTTAAGGATGATTTTGATGTAGATAAATCATTGTCTACAGCAGAAGATGCATTATATAAAATTAGGCAGGAATCAATAAGCAGAGATTTTGTGCCATTGTCTAGATCTCTAACAAACTACCTAGAACAAACATCATCTACAGATAATTTAGATGAAGACATTGAAAGATTACCAGTAACAACTGGTTTCTCTCGATTAAATGATTTATTAGTTGGAGGTCTACAAAGATCAGATATGGTAGTACTTGCAGCTAGGCCATCAGTTGGAAAATCAATGCTAGGTCTAAATTTAGCTGTCTCTGCAGCAAAAGCAGATTTTAAAGTAGGAATATTTTCTCTGGAAATGGGTAGAGAACAAATAGCACAAAGATTATTAGCTTCACAATCAAAAGTTAACATGCAAAAAATAAGAAATTTTTCTTTACAAAATACTATAGAACAACAACAGGTTGTTGACTCTATTGGACTTTTGTCAGATCTTTCTATTTCTGTAGATGATACGCCCTTTCAAACTGTAATGGAGATGAGAGGTAAAGCTAGAAGACTACAAATTTCAAATGGTCTAGATTTTCTTATAATTGATTATATGCAGTTAATAAACGGTAATAATAGGGGAAGGGAAGGAAATCGTGCACAAGAAGTTTCAGAAATTTCAAGACAAATAAAATCTTTAGCAAGAGATCTAAATATACCTATACTTGCAATATCTCAATTAAGCCGAGCTATTGAGCAAAGAACCTCTAAAAGACCAATGCTATCTGACCTTAGAGAATCAGGTTCAATTGAACAAGATGCAGATATAGTCATGTTCATACACAGAGAAGACAAATTAATAAGTTTGGAAGAGTGGAATAAGGCTAACCCAACATCACCTTATCCAAGAAATCGAGCATCAGTGATTATTGCAAAACATAGAAATGGGCCAACTGATGAGGTAGAATTTCAGGTCGAAGATTCTATAGGTGTATTTCAAGAAATTTCAATGATAAATAGTACAGCTAATTATAATGACCAGAGAGCAGAACAATCAATTGAATAAAGGATTACCCTTTGGTGTTAAATATATTCCTACACCTGCACCATTATTTTCTACATATTTAGACAAATATGAATCTCTTGAGGAACTAAAAGTTTTATTGAAAATAATACATAGTTTATATCTCAAAAAAGACTTTCCTGCATTTTTACACTACGATGAATTAATTTCAGACCCAGCAATACTCAGAATTTATAAAAATGAAAATATTAATGAAAAACTCATTGAATCCTTAAGTCAACTAGAAAAAAAAGGAATAATTTTACTTATTAATGAAAACGAAAATAACCCGAGAATTTTTCTAAATACTGAACAGGTTAGAAATTATATAATCAAAGAAGGAATAGAAAAAGATTTTTCACATAACAAAGTAGATTCAAACTTGACTGATTTTACATCAGAAAATCAAAATCCTGTAATAACTACATATGAAAATAATATTGGTTATATAACTCCAATAATTTATGAAAATATTCATAATGCCCTAAAAGAATACGATGAAAAAGATATACTCGATGCAATTAAAATAGCGACGGAAAATAATGTTAGGAATTGGAAGTACATCGAAACAATCCTTCAGAGATGGACTTCTGAAGGAAAAGAAAGGGGGAATAGAAATGAAAGGGATGGAACCTTTAGACGAGATTCTGAAGAGAATCGATCGGACGAATTCTACAAAGAATACGTCCGAAAACAAAAATCAAAAGGAAGAAAATAATCTTGGATATGATTGCAAAATATGCAATAACACAAGATGGTTTGTTGAAGAACCTTTTGAAAATGCTCCTGCGTCGGAAAGAAAAATTATAGCTTGTGAATGCCAAGAAAAAATTTGGATCGATTCCTCAAATAATCGCCTAAAGGAATATTCTCAATTAGAATCATTTGAAAGATTTACTTTTGATAATATAGAACTCGGAACAAATGAAAGATTTTCAGAACCATCATCGTTTAGAAAAGCATATCATGAAGCTCAAAAATTTGTAGTTAATAAAGAAGGTTGGTTGATAATAACTGGACCCTCAGGAACAGGAAAAACACATTTGGCAGCAGCAATAGGAAACGCATTATTAGAGCAAGGCGATCCTGTTAAATTTATATCTATACCTAATTTATTAGATCACTTTAGATCTGCACTTAACTCAGAAACTGAAACAAACTATGATGATACTTTTCAGCAAACAATTGAAGCACCAATACTAATATTAGATGATTTATCTGTAAACAATCTCAGTGGTTGGGCAGAAGAAAAATTAGATCAAATATTAACACATAGATACAATAGAAGAATGCCAACCATTGTAACCACATCAAAATATTTTTACGAACTAAATGATAGATTTAGAACTAGGCTTAGCGACCCTTATTTTTCTTCTATTATAAATATCCAGCCTGGTAGAAATATAGAACAGATACTAGGAACAGGGCTAAGTAAAAGAATTAGAGAAAAAATGACATTCAAAAATTTCACAACATCAGGAGCACAAAAATCATCAAACACCCAAAAAAGATCACTCAAAGAAGCATATGAAGTAGCAAAAATATTTGCAGAAGAACCATCTGGGTGGCTATACTTAGCTGGGCCAACAGGAGTTGGAAAAACACATTTAGCTATTTCAATAATGAATGAATCAACAAATAACAATTTTTCCGTATTATTTAAGTTCTTGCCAGATTTACTTGATGACTTGAGAACATCATATGGTCCAAATGGTAATGATTCATTTGATAAAGTTTTTAATCAAGTAAAAAATGTAGATCTATTAATATTGGATGACTTAGGTACGGAAGCTTCTACTCCTTGGGCAGAAGAAAAACTTTACCAAATTATAGTTCACAGATATGACTTAATACTACCAACTGTTTTTACAAGTAGAATAACTCTAGAAAGTATAGGTAATAAAAATAACTTAATTACAAATAAATATTCAGATGCAATTGTATCTAGGCTCAGTGACGCTAATGTAGTCACAGAAAGATATTTATCTGCACCTGATTTTAGAAATAGGGGATAAAAAACATGAGTATAAATGAAAAATGGAAATACGAAGACTTAACATGGCCTGAAGTCAATGAAGCTGTGAAAATGAAACTAATACCTGTACTTCCTGTTGGCACTATGGAACAACATGGACCTCATTTGCCCATCAAAATGGATAAATGGACAGCAACAGAAATAGCAAAAGAAGCTTGTAAAAAAAATCCTAAAAGATTATTATTCATGCCACCTGTTTCATATGGATTTACTACTCATGTTATGGATTTTCCAGGTTCTGTAACTATCAACTACAACACTTTTATAGACTATATAAGTGATGTGCTCAAATCATTAACTTATCACGGTTTTGAAAAAATCATTGTAATAAATGGTCATGGTTCAAATATGATCCCATTGGAATTAGCATGTAGAAAAATAAATTTAGAAAGTACTGCTAATATTTCACTGGCATCTTGGTGGGGATTAACGGATGTAGATAAAAAATTTATGTCTACATGGAGAGAGTCAAAATTTCCAGGAGGGTGTGCACATTCAGGAGAAGCTGAAACATCCCTGGCATTACATCTAGATGAAAATCTAATCCAAATGGATAAGGCCGTAAATGAAGTTTACGGAATGAATAAACATGAATCAGATTTTGAATGGGTTGACCTTTGGGGTCAAGGTCCAGTATCAATGATTTCTTGGACAAGTGAAAATTCTGATACTGGGATAGCAGGAGAACCATTACTAGCTACAAAAGATAAAGGTAAAATGTTATTTGATGAATCTGTTAATAATTTGATTAAATGGGGAGAAGAATTTCATAAAAGAAAATTCAATAAAAGAAAAGATCATCATACTTCAAAACCAAAATCAGATATGCCTGGCTAATTAGCGCCCATTTTTTGAAGTATATTTTGAGCTTTCTTAACTGACTTAGGATCGTAACTAATTGTTTCATCAAACGTAAAATTCTTATTATCAGAATAAACAAATATTTTTGAAAATAAAAATTTCTTTCTTACTCTTCTAGCAAATTTATTATTCTGAGGCTTATTTGAAAAAACAAAAAATATATCTCCTAGTTTCAATATTCTTAATTGATTGTCTTCATCTTCAAATGTTTTTGTAATAATATTTCTTTTATAAAAAACTTCATCAGAGAAATTAGATACTTGAGTAGCTAATAACAATCCCATAGCTTGCACATCAGTTGATTGTCTAGATGAGTGTGAAAAGTTAGGGTTTGTTTTCCACCAATTATAAGGACGAATATCTGAACATGGAGCAGGTAGGAAAATAGATACTCCACCATATTTTTGTTCTAATGCCCAAGATGAATAACCAGGGAAATCAGCTGTCCAGTTATGATTTTGTTCTCCCATAATATTCGCTGGGCAAGAAAAATTATAAATTTTAGCAATGGTATTTTTTGATTTTCCTATGATTTCTGCAACAAAAAGTGCTGGGTTTCCAGGATAATTTTCTTTTTCATAAAAAGTAGACACATTCGGAAGTTTGGTTGCAAAAGAACCTATCGATGCCGGAGCTAAGTTTTCTGTAGCCATGTAAGATGCACTAAGGATTTGTTCAGGCAAATAATTATAGTAATTTCTATATATTTTTTCATCTTCATTAATTGAAGGAGATGTAGCATTCCCTGTGGCTGAAATAAAAATGTCTTGTTGACTAATATTTATTTTTTTCGAAACTAATTTTCGAATTTTTGTTAGAAGATAATCTGAAACACCCCATATATCAAGACTAATAAACATGATTTTTTTTTCAAAAATATCAATTACCACTACCCTACACAGTAAATCATCAAGAATTCCATTTGATTTACGAGTTTTGAACTCTGGACTAAAAATTGGGAAAGACACAGGAGGAGTGATAACTGACTTCGCTGAACCAGCCATAAATTGCTCATCTTGCATTGATATTTTAATTTCTAAGTTCATATTCTCTGAGATAATTTATATAATCTTTAAAGATCATTTTATCTGTTAAAATAAGAAATATATTATTTTGAGGATTGTAATATGGATAAAAATAAAATTTTTGAAATTTTTGATGAAAAATTTCATTCGATTATAAATATAAATTCTCCACTAGAAAAATTACCAGGTAAATTTTCATTCACAGAGGGACCTTGTTGGGATAAAAATAATGAAAAATTAATCTTTAGTGATATACCTAATGATTCAATTTTTGAATGGTCGGAAATCAAAGGCACAAAATTATTTAGGAATCCTAGTGGGCATGCAAATGGGAACGCAATAGACAATCAAGGACGACTCATATCTTGCTTAACCTCCGAGAGAAAAGTTATAAGAATAGAACATAATAGAGATATAACTATACTTGCCGACTCTTATAATGGGAAAAAACTAACCTCGCCTAATGATGTAGTAGTAAAATCAGATGATTCTGTATGGTTTACTGATCCAGATTATGGGTTTTTAGAAGTTGAATTAGGGCACGGTAAAGCCCCTGAACAAGATCGAAATAGAGTATATCGAATAGATCCAAAAAGTAAAAATATTACTTTTATAAGCGAAGATTTTGATAAACCTAATGGTATTTGTTTTTCTAAAGATGAACGTAAATTATATGTTAGCGACTCAGGCAGAACTCACGGGAAATTTAGGAATCATAATATAGTAGTTTTTGATCTAATCAAAGATAGAGTTGAAAATCCTAGTGTATTTACTAATATAGAACCATATGTTCCTGATGGCATAAAGATTGATGATAATAATAATTTATGGACGTCTTCAGGCAGCGGGGTACAAATATATGATGAAAATAAAAATTTATTAGGTAAAATTAATACACCAGAGGTTTGTGCTAATTTATGTTTTGGCATGAAAAATAATAAAACATTGTTTATAACTGCAACAAGTTCCGTTTGGAAATTAAATTTAATCTAATTAAGGATGTAACTATGCTCGCTAAAAGTAAAATTTGGGAAAATCATAGAAACGAAACTTCACATGAAGTTTTAGAAAAAAGAAAAGCAAATCCTATTGAGATATATGATAAAAAATTCTTACAACTAATTGATCCAAAATCAGAACTCGTAAATTTATGGAAAGGGTGTGAGTGGGCAGAAGGACCCGTTTATTTCCCAGAAGGAAATTTAGTTATCTGGTCTGATATTCCTAATAATAGAATGCTTAGATACGAAATTAACAAAAAACAAACTTTTGTACACAGAGAACCTTCAAACAATTCAAATGGTAATTACAGAAATATGGATGGGGACCTAGTTTCTTGTGAGCATAGAACTAATAGAATAACTTTAACTAATTCCGATAACGAAATAGTAGAATTAACTAGTAGATATGACGGGAAAAGACTAAACTCACCCAATGACTTAGTTATAAAAAATGATGGAACGATATGGTTTACAGATCCACCATACGGTATTATCTCTGAAAGAGAAGGAAATCAAAGAGATTCTGAAATTGGAGGTAATTATACATACATTTATGAACCGGATTCTAATAAAACATCAATTGTTGATAAAACATGTGACAGACCAAATGGTTTAGCTTTTTCACATGATGAAACTAAACTTTATATTGCAGATTCAGGAAAGCCAGGCACAATATCTATATTTGATGTTAGTAATAATAAATTAAGTAATAAAAAATTATTTGTGAAGGTTAGGCCTGGTATACCTGATGGTTTTAGAGTAGATATCAACGAAAACATTTGGACAAGTGCAAAAGATGGAGTTCACTGTTATGATGCATCTGGCAAACTTTTGGGTAAAATACTTATACCAGAACAGGCTACAGCTAATTTAGTTTTTGGAGATAATGAAGGCAAAACACTATATATTTGTGGTGATACGTCACTCTATAAAATTAGAACTAAAGTTCAAGGTTCTCACCTTTTTTGGATAAATTAAATAAAGAAAGAATAAATATGAAAATTGCAATAGGATTTGATCATGGTGGGTTTCCACTAAAAAAAGATATCATCAAAATAATTAAACGTATGGGTCATGAAGTTTTAGATATGGGTGCTTATGAAATTGATCCAGAAGATGATTTTCCTGATTTTGCGGCTCCAGTAGCAAAAGCAGTTCAAAAAAACACTGCAAAAAAAGGAATAATAGTTTGCGGAAGTGGTGTTGGAGCAAATATAGTTGCAAACAAATATAAGGGAGTTAGAGCCGGGTTATGCCATGATACTTATTCTGCTTCTCAAGGAGTTAAACATGACGATATGAATGTACTGTGCCTCGGAGCTAGAGTTGTAGGAGCAGCTCTAGCAGAAGAATTAGTAGTTTCATTTATTGAAGCAGAATTAGAAAGTAAAGAGGAAAGGTTTATCCGAAGATTAAACAAAGTAAAAAAGATTGAAAATAATGAATAAAATAATTAAATCAACAAAATCAATGGGTCAATCATTATGGCTTGATTCTATAAGCCGAGAGATGATAAACTCTGGAGAAATTGAAAATCTAATCAATGCTGGTATTACCGGCATAACATCTAATCCTACGATTTTTGATAAAGCAATAGGAGAAAGTAACGTTTACGATTCTGCACTTATTGAATACTCAAAAACATCTAAAACAACAGAAGAAATTTTTGAAAAATTAGCAACAGATGATATTAAAAAAGCAGCAAATTTATTAAGAAAAACTTATCAATCTTCTAATTTTAATGACGGTTATGTGAGTATTGAAGTTTCACCTCAACATGCAGATAATTCAGAAGCTACAATAGTGCAAGCTGAGAGACTATGGAATAAAATTAATGAACCCAACGTAATGATAAAAGTTCCTGGAACTGATGAAGGATTTGTTGCTGTAAAAACGCTAATATCTAAGGGAATAAATGTTAACATTACACTTCTATTTTCGGTTGAACAGTACGAAAAAACTGCATATGCATACTTAGATGGGCTTACAGAGTTTGCAAAATCAGGATTAGGAGCAACTAATTCAGTGTGTTCAGTAGCATCTTTTTTTATAAGCAGAATCGATACAGCTGTAGATAATTTACTCGAAAAAAATTCACAATTAAAAGGGAAAATAGGTATTTCAAATGCTAAGATTGCTTATGATAAATACAAAAAAATATTTGACAAAAATCTTTATGGACAAGGCTCTTTTTTCCCTTTATATAGTACTGGTGCAAAAGTACAGAAGCCACTATGGGCTTCCACCAGCGTAAAAAATCCTGATTATGATAAAAATTTGTACCTTAATAATCTTATAGGAGCAGAAACAATTAATACAATACCTTTAGAAACTTTCAATAATTTTTCGCATACTGGAACACCTAATAATTCATTGATAGAAAATATTGATGAAGCTGAAGAAAATATTAAATTTTTAGCAAAACAAGGTATAAATTTTAATGATATTACCAATCAATTATTACAAGATGGGATAAAAGCATTTAGCGATTCATACGATTCATTACTAAACAAAATAAATGATAAATTATCAAAATTGAAAAGTTGAAAAAATTACAAATAATTAATGAAAATTCAAACTTAATTCAAAATAAAATCATCAATGATGAACTCATAAAAAATTTTATTGGGGATAAATCTATAAAAAATTATTTAGGCTGGATAAATCTTCCTGAAAAAATAACAAATATAAATAAAAAGTTCATAGCTATAAAAAATAAAATAGCTGAAGAAAAGATAGAAAATGTCATATTTATAGGTATGGGAGGAAGTATTGAATCAGCAAAAACAATACTGGGATTGTCTCAAAATAATAAGACAATAAATATATTTTATCTAGATAGTATTAAATTTTCATATATTAAATCCCTTGAGGAAAAAATCAGTATAGAAAAATCAATTTTTATTTTTTGCTCAAAATCTGGTAGAACAATTGAAACTAAAACATTAGAAAATTATTTCACAAAAAAATTATTTGTAAAAACAAAAAACATTATAAAAATATCAGATGTCAAACAAAAAAAAGATAAAAAATATTTTATGTATATTAATTCTGAAGGCAATATAGGCGGAAGATATTCATCACTAAGCGAATATGGAATATTATCTGCTTATCTGGCAGGGTATAACATGGAAGAATTTGGAAAGTATGCAATTATGATGAAACAAAAATGCTTAAGCAACAATTCTTCAAACCCTGCAATAGAATTAGCTGGATTTTTAATGAGTTGCTATAAAAATAACTTAAGAATAATTAATATAGTTAGTAGTACTAAAACATTAAATTTTTCCTTATGGCTTGAGCAACTTATATCAGAATCATTAGGAAAAAAAAATCAAGGTTTTCTACCAATAGTTAATGAAATAACAAAATTAGATAATCCTAAACTAACAAATAGAATCTTTCTAATTATTGATCCTGACGAAAAAACTAATATATATGCAAAAGAACTATTAGAGAATAATATACCAGTAAAAGTTATAAATTTCGCAAAAAATAAAAGTTCAATCTCTGGAGAATTTTTCAAGTGGCAAATGGTGGTTAGTATTTTAGGGAAGTTAATGAATATTAATCCTTTTGACCAGCCGAATGTTGAAAAATCAAAAAATCTAACAAAAAAATACCTAGTTGAAGAAAAACTTATTGAACCAGACTATGATGATTTAACCTCTATGGAATTAGATGAAAAAATTAGTTGTGTAGTTATATTAGACTATAGTGACAACTCAGAAAAATCACAAAATTATATTAAAAACATACAAATGCTTATTTATAATAAACATGGGAAATCATGTATAGTTTTGGAAGCTCCAAGATATCTTCATTCTATTGGCCAATTATTCAAATCTGGCATAAAAAATGTTGCTTATATTTTTATTGAAAACAGTTATATCTTAGATGAAAATAGTAAATATTATGAATTATCTAAAATACTTCATGCCCAAGCATTGAGTGAGTATGATATTATGAAAAAAATTGCGAAAAGAGTTCTAAGACTGAGAGTATAATTATGACAATGTCCGAGCAACAAAATGTTAATAATATTCTAGTAGATATAAGTAATCCCTTAGAAATCAAAAATAAGGTATTTAATAATAAATTACTTCAAGAGTCAGTAATTAATAAAAAAATTTCCGATTTTTATAATATCATCACAAAAAGTATAATTGAATTAACCAATAAATCAATTAGCAAAGAAAGTTTTTTACTTTTGGGAGATGATCATATAAGTGAATCAAGTATTTTAAGAGCCAAAAGTAACAATATATATACTGGTATAAATCAAAAAAATCGTAAGCCCAGCAATATTGATTATGATTATCAGACAATAAGATTAGATGCTAGCAAAATCATAGATAAAAGCTATAAGCCCTTATATGATTTAAAATTAGTTTGTGACCAGATAAGACAAAACGGTTCAAAATTTATACTAGAATTAATCATAAAACCATCTGAAAAAGATTTGAAAAATTTTGGGGAAGAAAACGATGTAGACAAAATCATGTTAGTTAATATCGTGGAAAATTTACATAATTTTAGCGTCAATCCCGATATATGGATTATTGGTGAAAACACCGACTCCGATTTTATATCTACTGCCAGCGCAATGATACATTTAGACGATCGTAAAAATTCTATCCTGATAAGAAATTCTAGTACTTATTATAAAAAACCTAACACGCCTAAAACTTTTGGGAAATCTTATGGAATCAACGGTGTCGTCATCTCAGATTATAATTATGAACTTATACTAAAAGATTTCTTAAATGAAAAAATTTCTGAAAAAGATTTTAGTAACACAATATTTACGGATATACTAAACACTTATAATAATCTTGAAAATTCAAACAAGATATATGAATTATTATAGGAAACAATAAATGAATATAATAATTGTTGGCCTTGGGAAAATGGGAGGTAATATTGCAAAAAAATTACTCAAAGACAATCATAATATTATAGGATTTGATTCTGATAAAAACCAATCTAATACTATTGAAAAATATGGAGCAAAAATAATTGATTCTCTTGAAGATATTAATTCTTTAGATCTATCTCCTAAAATAGTATGGATGATGCTCCCATCTGGCAAAATCACACAAAAAACTTTTACTAAGCTCTTAGGTATTTTGTCACCTGAAGATATTATTATCGATGGGGGCAACTCAAATTATAAATTAACCAGAGCAAGATTCGATGATGCAAAGAAGCTTGATATTCATCTTATTGATTGTGGAACTAGTGGTGGCATATGGGGACTAAAAAATGGTTATTGCCTAACTATAGGTGGAGAAAAAAATATTTACGAAAAATTAAGACCTATATTTAATTCACTCACCCCAAAAAACTCTAAAGGTAACTTATACGTAGGAGAGAGTGGTTCTGGACACTATGTCAAAATGATACATAATGGCATTGAATACGGAATGATGCAAGCTATTGCAGAAGGAGTTGAGTTACTAAAAAATAAATCTGAATACAAGCTAAATATTTCAGAAATAGTAAATAATTGGAAAGATGGAAGCGTAATTAAATCATGGTTAATTGATTTAATTTCTGATGAATTAAGCAACGATAAAAACCTTGAAAACTTCAGCTCATATGTAGATGATTCTGGAGAAGGAAGATGGACTATTGAAGAGTCTATTGAATTAGGTATTCCTACCCCTGTAATAACCGCTGCATTATTTGCTAGATTTAGATCCAGACAAATTGAACCAATTAGTGGTAAGGTATTATCTGCTATGAGAAAAGGCTTTGGAGGGCACGAAGTAAAAAATGGATAATAAGTTTGATAATTTCCCAGTACATCTTAACAACTTAAATCTTAATCTAATGACTGCCAAGGAGTTAAGAGAAGCCCAAGAAGAAATATGGGAATGGATCGACGAAGCTGAAATGTTAGATGATGAAAATGCCCCTGATATATATATAATTGACGAGGCAAGAAGAATTATGGGAGAAATTATAAATGAAAGAGTTGACAGGCATTCAGATGAAAGAGGAAGAACTCCCGAATAATTTATTGATTATTTAACCATGAAATAATATTAATTTTTGAAATTTCCATATATTCCTTAATATTTGTAAGGGTAGCATAACCAAGGTGAGGGCTCAAAATAACATTATCTAATTGTGCAAGTTTATGTTCTTTAGGAAGAGGTTCGGTTTCAAAAACATCAAGTCCTGCACCAGATATAATTTTATTTTCTAAAGCGAATATGAGATCATTTTCATTTATAATTGCCCCTCTAGCAGTATTCACAATAAATGCTGATTTCTTCATCATTTGTAATTGTCTCAATTGAATAAAATTTATAGTTTCTTCTGTTAATTTTAAATGTACAGATAGATAATCCGAATCTGATAATAACTGATCTTTACTAACCAATTTAATTTTATTTATATCAGCTCTTTTTTGATCTATTGTTCGACTCCAACCTATGGTCTCCATTCCAAAAACTTGAGCTATTTTAGCAACCTTTAGTCCTATGCGACCTAATCCTAAAATCCCAATTTTTTTACCATATAATTCATCAATTTTTTCACTTTGCCATTTACCATGTAAAAAATTGTTGTGATGAATTACCAATTGTTTTGAAAGAGCAAGAATCAATGACCAAGTTATCTCAGCCGTACTTTCACCAGAACTACTTCTAATGCCTTTAGTAGTAGTTATGTGAATATTATTTTTCTTTGCAGATAATAAGTCTATGTTAGCTAACCCTGTGCCACTTGCTGCAATCAGTGATAGATTTGGCAAACATTCTAATATATCTTTTGGAAATTTGCTTCTTTCTCTAATAATTACAATGATGTTATAAGGAAGAAGCCTTTGAATAAATTCATTTTTATCAGCAAGTGTATCAGTATAAAAATCCACTTTTGAATTTGGTATCTCTGACCAATCAATTAGATCTTTTGTTATGTTTAAGTAATCATCAATTACTGCTATTTTATAAATCATATAATATATTATTCATTTTTTTGTATAAGTTCAGATGTTTATCCTTTTCCTCTGAATAAACATCTATTTTCTTTTTTGAGGGATTTATTATTGATTGATTTTTATACTTAAAACTAGAAAAATCAAAATTGTTTTTAATACCCATAATAGATAATATTGCTGTTCCACGTGATGTTTCTTCTGGTTCCTCTAAAATCTCTAAGGGATGAGTTAATACATCTGAGAGAGTTTGCTTAAACCATTTAGATCTACGAAAAACCCCTCCTGAAAGAATAATGCGAAATTCTTTAGTAGAATATTGCTTAATCATATCTAATACCAACGAAAATCTTATAGCAAGTGACTCAAGCATTGCTTGAAAAATATCCTCTGGTTGAGTAGAAAAAGTTAATCCGCTAATTACTCCTTTAGCTTTATCATTCCAACCAATAGATCTCTCTCCACCAAAAAATGGAAGAATTGAAATTCCGTGAGCTCCTGGTTTTTTGTTTGATAAAATTTCATCAATATTATTTATATTCTTCAATTTCAGATTATCTTTAGCCCAAGAAATTATATTCCCGCCTTCAGAAAAAGAGCCACCTAAAAGGGAATATTTTTTAGTAAATTGATATTCCCATAGTCCAGGTAATATTTTTTTATTAGATTTAGGTCGCAATAAACGAATCGCACCAGTTGAACCTATAGTCAGGCCAATGCGATTACTTTTTGTAGCTCCAGATCCGATATTTGCAGATAAACCGTCTCCTACAGCTAAAAAAAATGGAGTATCACATAATTCAGACCATCTATTTTTATATTCTTTTTTTAATCCTATGTACTTTTTGTTATAGGAGTATAAATTAGGTAAATTATTCTCATTTATTTCTAAATACGAGCACAATTCTTTATGCCAAACTAATTTTTTTCTATCAAGTAATCCACTCCAAGAAGCAATAGAAAAACTAGAATCATATGTAAAATTTTCAAAAATTTCTGAATAAAAATATGTAGAAAAATCTATAAATTTGCTTATATTATCTTTTAAATTTTTCTTAATCCATAAGATTTTACTTGGTATATATGATGTATGTTGAGTAACTCCAGTCTCATCAAAAAGTTTGCTAGACTCAAATGTTTTTTGGATTTTTTCAACTTGATTAAATGATCTAGTATCAGAATACAAATAAACCGGTGTCAGTGGCTTTCCATTTTTGTCTATAGCTAGCAATGTGCTTGACATACAGTCAACACCAACAGCTACAATTTTTCCTATTTTTCCCTTGGATTTATATAATGTCAAATCAATTGACTGTATAA
>CEUQ01067960.1_pt1 | contig 26466 bp, 24 predicted proteins | sample 361491 | NCBI WGS metagenome assembly CEUQ01 (sample SAMEA2622796, study PRJEB7988) | marine metagenome | biome: marine biome (ENVO:00000447); feature: marine epipelagic mixed layer (ENVO:xxxxxxxxx); material: "saline water (ENVO:00002010), including plankton (ENVO:xxxxxxxx)" | depth 120 m | reverse complement strand
TTATATTTTTTACAAATCAAACAAAATCAAAAATTATAATTACAAATCTAAATATCCCTTCATATTCTCCTTATGGAATTTTTGAGACAAAATCAGAAGATAGTTTTCATAAAAGTATAGTAAAATTTAATCAGAATCTAATAGATGAATTTGTTAATAATAATTCTGTTTATATTTTTGATTTTAATTCTTTTGTAAATTATTATGGTGAAAAAAATATTTTTGATATCAAACAATTTCTATCTGGCGATATTAAAATTTCATTAGACTATATCCCAAAATTAGCTGATCAATTAATGGGATATTTTTATGCTACTTTAGGATTAAGTAAACGATGTATTGTACTTGATCTTGATAATACCCTATGGGGGGGTGTAATTGGTGAAGATGGATTTGATGGAATTAAACTTGGAGACAATGCACAAGGTAATTCTTATGTTGAATTTCAAAAAACTCTTCTTGCATTACATCAACGAGGAATACTACTTGCAATAAATAGTAAAAATAATCTAGACGATGCAATGGAAGTAATTACAAAGCATCCAAATATGATTTTGAAGAAAGAACACTTTGCTTCTATGAAAATTAATTGGAATGATAAAGTATCAAATATGATCGATATTTCAAAAGAATTGAATTTTGGATTAGATTATTTGGTATTTTTTGATGATGATCCTGTGAATCGTGAATTAATGAAATCTTCTTTACCTGAAGTTTTAACGATAGAACTTTCAACGGATTCTTCAGAATATTCTACAATATTGAAAAATATGAAGGAATTTGACGTCTTAAAGATTACAAAAGAAGATTCAGATCGTGGCCAAATGTATTTTGAACAAAAACAACGACATGAACTGGAAAATACAATAACTAATTTAGATGAATTTTTAAAACAACTAAAACTAAAAGTTAAGATAAAATCAGCTGATAAATTCTCAATTCCTAGAATTTCTCAACTAACATTGAAGACTAACCAATTTAATCTAACAACTAAAAGATATCAGGAAGAAGACATAAAGAATCTTGTTGAAAATAATAAACTAGAAATTATTTATGCACAGGTTGAAGACAAGTTTGGTGATAATGGTATTACCAGCATGTACATTCTTGACAAAACAAATCCTGAAGAATGGTATTTAGATACATTTCTTTTAAGTTGTCGTATCATGGGTCGTCAAATAGAAAAATGCCTTATGCAACATATAATCTCTAAAGCAAAAATAAATAATGTAAAAAAAATAAAAGCAGATTATTTACCAACAAAAAAAAATAAACCAATTGAAACTTTCCTACCTGACTGTGGTTTTAGACAAGAAAATAATTCATGGGTTTTTAATGTCAATGAAGAATTCAAATATCCAGATTTTATTGAAGTGGTTGATGAATAATGTCTGAAAAATTATATGGAATAATTGCAAAAGTTATGGATATTCCGTTGTCAAGTATTAATGATGAATCAAGTCCAGAAACAATTGAAAGTTGGGACTCATTCAATTCATATGTTTTACTAGATGAATTAGAATCTGAATTCAACACTGAATTTACAATTGATGAGGTTGTAGAAACAAAAAATGTTTCTGACATAAAAAAATATTTAAAAATTCATGGAATTGAACTAAATGACTGATATAGAAAATCTAAATTTTGATGAAATTTCATTAGGCTATACAAAAAATTTCAGTGTAAGAATAACAGAAGAGATCTTAGATAAATTTGCTTCAATATCTGGAGATTTTAATCCTTTACACATGGATGAAGAATATGCAAAAAACACTAAATTTCAAAAGAGAGTTTGTCATGGAATGTTACTGGCATCCTTTTTTTCAAGGTTAATTGGAATGTATATTCCTGGAAAACCTTCATTATATTTTTCACAGTCATTGAATTTTGTTAGTCCATGTTTTATAGGTGACACATTAAAAATTTCTGGAACTATAACTAAAAAAACCTCTGCAACAAAAATGCTTACTCTAAATACTGAGATTCATAATCAGAATAAAGATTGTGTAGTTAACGGTGTAGCAAAAGTGATTGTAAGAGATTAATTGGTTTTAAAATGATTGAACAATTTGGAATTGGAATTGATGTTGTCGACATAAATAGATTTCAAAAAATTTCGTATGATTCAAAATCTAGTTTTTATAAAAAATTATTTAGAAAAAATGAAATTAAATATTGTTTAAAATTTAAAAATTCAGCAGAACATTTTGCAGGAAAATTTGCACTAAAAGAATCTGTAAAAAAATCCATTAATAGAAATATATCTTTTTTAGATATTGAAATTTCCTATAAAAATTCAAAACCTCAAATAACAATTTTTGGAAAACAAAAAAATCGATATAATTTTTTAGCATCAGTAAGTCATGATGGAGGTATAGCTACTGCTATTGTTCTTTCAGAAAAACTGCCTTAAAATTGAATTTTCTTCTTTGCATTTACACTTAATTTTGAAATTAACATATTAAAAATATGTCCAAATTTACTCTCTGTTACATTATTTGAAAGGAAAACAAAATCTGGAAATGTTTTAATCAATTGTACATCACTAATGATCTTTTTATTTTCTAACTCCAAGTATTTTTTTGTAATCTGTTCTTTGTTACGTGATATGTCTAGATTTGCTTTAATTTTTGCAATAAGAAATCCTTTGGAAAAATATGCAATCCATATTATAATCTCTGAAAGAATTAATTCTAATCTCATTTTTGATAAAGTTTCTTTAGAATAATGTGTTAGGATACAATATTTTCTATTTCTCTCTAACCAATAAAATTTCTTTGAACTCCATTCTAAATTATAACTTTTGACATGAAAAATTTTTGATGTTGGTATGTAGAATGATTTTATACCCATTTGTGCTGCCCTCCACCCAAAATCTAAATCATCATGATAAAGAAAAATAAAAGGATCAAATAATCCCACCTTTTTAAAAACTTCTGCAGATGTAAAAAAACAAGTTCCCGCTGCATAACTAACATGCTCTTCAGTATCATGTTTTCCAGAATCAATTATTCCTAAATCTCTAGAAAAACCAATTCCAAATAGATGAATCATATTGCCTGTACTTTGAAGTACATTTTTTTCTTTTAGAGACAGAATTTTTGGCTGAAAAATTCCCTCACCTAATTTGTTATGTGCACTCAATAATTCATGTAACCATGATGGTGAAACCTCTGTATCTGGATTAATTATTACTAAAAATTCTCCATTTGCTTCCCTGATCCCGACATTATTTCCTTCACAGTATCCAAGGTTCTCTTTATTTTCAATTAGTCTAATTTGTTGAAATTCTTTTTTGCACAAATGATGACTGTTATCATTTGAAATATTATCAACAACTATAACTTCAAGATTTTTGTAATCTGAATCAAAAATTGATTTCACACAATTTTTCAATAATTTTCCTGCATTGTAATTTAAAATTATTATACTTACAAGAGGTTCTTTTTCCTCCATTTATTATTGATAAAAATTATTAGTATTTAATATTACGATGTATTTAGGTTATAATTGAATTTTAGAACCTTCTCCTAATAAAAACACCTTGTTATTTTTTTGTTCTAGTTTAACTTGTGCATTTGAAGAAATTATGCTATTTTCTATGTTGAATTTTCCATCAATATGGCAATCAGACATTATAATTGAATCCCTAATATTACAGGATGAAATAATGGAATTATCTCCAATACTGGCATTGGGTCCGATACTAGTATTAGATTCAATAATACAATTTTTCCCAATTGATACTGGCCCAACAATTGTTACATTTGATTTAATAATTGAATTTTTTCCTAGAGTTAAATTTCCATTTAAAGAAACATTCTCTTCACATGTTCCTTCTAACATTGGTTTCATATGTGCCAGGATTTGAGCATTTGCGTTGATAATATCTTCTGGTGTACCTGTATCTTTCCAATAATCAGTTATCATTTCATATGAAATATTATTATTTTCTTCTAGTAATAGTTGAAGTGCATCAGTAATTTCTAATTCATTTCTCCATGATGGTTTTAATCTCTTAAAAATCTCGAAAATTTTTGGTGTAAGAAAGTAAATTCCGGTTACAGCTAAATTAGTAGGTGGATTTTTTGGTTTTTCAATAATTTTCAGAATTTTTCCATTTTTTACGTCTGCTATGCCAAATCGTTTTGGATCATCAACTTCACATAATAAAATTAATGCATCATTTTCCGAATTTTGAAATTCTTTAGCATAGTTTGAAATTGATTTTTGTATTATATTATCCCCTAAAAACACAAGGAATCTTTCATTGTTCACAAAATCTTTACAAAGTCCTATTGCATGTGAGATACCTTTTGGTTCATCCTGCTTAATGTATGTTAATTTTACATTAAATTTTGAACCATCACCATAATATTCTTTAACTTTATTGGAACCAACTCCGCCTATAATTATTGCAATATCTGTAATTCCACAATCTCTAATTGCTTCTATACAATACTCTGACATTGGTTTATTAGCGATTGGTAAAAGCTGTTTTGGTCCCGTATGTGTTAATGGACGTAATCTTGTCCCATGTCCTCCATGTAGAATTATTCCTTTCATTTAATATCAAATCTCATAATAATTAATTAGAACTTTTCCAAGGAGTAGAATTTAATACATTTGTTGAAATGTCATTAATGATATCTGGATTATTCATATACCACTCTATTGTTTTTTCTAAACCTTCGTCAAAACTTTTTTGTGCTTTCCAACCTAATTCATTCGAGATCTTCTTTGAACTCATGCTATATCTAAAATCATGACCTGGGCGATCTTCAACAAATTGAATTAAATCTTCTGATTTGTCCATTATAGCAAGAATTTTTTTTACTATTGAAAGATTATCAACTTCGTTATTCGCTGAAATATTATAAGATGTGCCTCTTTTTCCATTAAAAAGTGCTAATGAAACCGCCTCACAGTGGTCATCAACAAAAATCCAATCACGAATGTTTGAACCATTTCCGTAAATTGGGATTTCTTTATTTTGATTTGCTAAAATAATTGTTTTTGGAATAAGTTTTTCAGCAAACTGTCTTGGCCCATAGTTATTTGTACATCTTGTTATGATCACATCAGAATCGTATGTGACAGAAAAAGAATTAACTATTAATTCAGCAGAGGCTTTTGTTGCAGCATATGGGCTAGAAGGATTAAATCTTGATTCTTCTATTGCAGTTCCTTCAGATAAACTCCCAAAAACTTCATCGGTAGAAACTTGAATCATTCGCTTTTTTTGTTTTGTTATGATATCTAATATAGTAAATGCACCTCTAATGTTAGAAATTAAAAATGGGTTTGCATCATTAATACTTCTATCAACATGTGTTTGTGCTGCAAAATTAACAACTGCATCACATTTTGAAATTTGTTCTTCCATGAATGTCTTATTAGATATGTTGCCTTTTACAAATTCATAATTATAATTTTTATTCTCTTTTAGACATGCTAAATTTTTTTCATTTGAACCATCGAGCTGTGCATCTACATTTAGAATATGTAAATCAGAATTTTCATCAAATAATTTTAGGATAAAATTACTACCAATAAAACCAAATCCTCCTGTAACTAATAATTTCATGAATTTTTGTCAATCTTTATGTTAATAAAATCTCGTAATCAATTCTATGTCTCTACTCGTAGGTCTTCTTCGCTACAAATCTATCAATGTTTATTTATAGAACAAATACTTTGAAGAAAAGTGAAGATTCTAGCAGTTACATTAGGGAGATGTTCGGGATGCTCTATTATGATCGATGGAAAAATTGTGTATGCCGTCAGTGAAGAAAAATTTTCTCGAATTAAATCTGATGAGTCTTATCCAAAACTCTCCATTGATAATGCTCTTGCATATTGTAAAATACAACCTAATGAATTAGATCAAGTGCTTATAGCTGGAAATCGTATTGCGATAATTCCTCCTCTTCTACGTGTTTATACTAAATTTTCGGTTAAGGATCATCTAAAAATGATGAAAGATTACTGGTATCCAAAATTAATCAATAAAGAATCTATTAGCATGTTGGATGTTTTTAGAGATAGAATAGACCTTGATAGATATCCTTTAGATCAACCTTTTGCATCTGAATTAAATTTTGAAACAATTGAACATCCTGTTACTCCAGAAAGTGATAAAAAAATATCAAATTTCTTCAAAATGGCTATTAGTACTCAACTTGGTATTAGTTCCGAAAAAATTATTCATGTAGAACACGATACTTGTCATGCATGTTATGGCTTCTACGGAAGTCCAATTAGAGATGACAATACGCTAATTTTTACTGCTGATGCTTGGGGCGATGATCTTAGTGGAACAATTTCTATCTTTGACAAACAAAATCAATCAATCAAGAGAGTCAAAGAATACTCTCACAGGGATTTCCAATTAGCTAGGTTATACAGGTACACTACACTTCTCTTGCATATGATTCCTAATGAACATGAGTATAAGGTTATGGGATTAGCGCCATATTATAATGGAAGTAAGGTACAAGAAGTTGAATCCATTTTTGGTAAAATGTTAACATTAGAAGGATTAGATTTTAAATTTGATTCAAACATAAAAGACATTTTTCAATATCTAAAAGAAAATCTTGATGAATTTAGATTTGATCATATTGCTGCTGGAATTCAATCTTTTACAGAAAAGATGTTAGTTGAATGGTTTTCTAATGCTTTAGAAAAATATAATTCTGACACTATAGTTTTTTCAGGTGGTGTATCACTAAATATTAAAGCAAATTTACTTATATCAAAAATTGATAAATTAAAGAAATTCTTTGTGTGTGGTGGTGGCGGTGATGAGACATTACATATTGGTGCATGTTATGATTACGCAGAAAAAAATAAAATATCACCTGAACCATTAAAAAATTTGTATTTAGGTTCTGATGCAAAATATACTGATGATGAATTAAAAATATTTCAAAAATATAAAATCACAGAATTCAAAAACATTGAACAAATTTTAAATCTAATTCTTCAAAATAAAATAATTGCAACATGTAGAGGTAGGTTGGAAATGGGTCCAAGATCGTTAGGTAATAGAAGTATTCTTGCAGATCCAAGAAGTGGAGAAAACATTGAAAAAATCAATAAAATGATAAAAAATCGAGATTTTTGGATGCCATTTGCACCTATAATCTTACATGAACAACAAGAACTCCTAATTAATAATCCAAAAAATCTTGAATCCCCGCATATGACAATTGCATTTGAAACAAAAAATGGTAAAAAGAAATTTCCTGCTGCAGTTCATCAAGCAGATGGAACTGCAAGACCTCAAATATTAAAAAAAGATGTTAATCCTGAGATCTGGGAATTAATTAATGAGTTTTTCATTAAGACCGGCGTCCCATCTTTACTAAATACTTCATTTAATCTTCATGGTGAACCAATTGTTAATAATATCAAAGATGCATTACATGTCTTTGAAAATTCTAAACTAGATGCTCTATGGTTAGATAATCATATAATAGAAAAGTAGTAATCTAATTCCTAATTACGAGACATTTTTTGTTCATTGTTAATTTTTTCTAATTGCCAACTAAATTAGATAATGATTGTAGCAATCATTAGTAAGTAATATTATAGCATTTACTAATATCTGTATTATATGGAAATTCCAAAATTTTTTGATTTATCTGGTCGTACAATAATCATAACTGGAGCCGCTGGAAATCTAGGTTCTCAATATGCTGAAGGTCTTGCTCAGGTAGGTGCAAATTTAGTTCTAGCCGATATTGATCAAAAATCATGTAAAAAAATTGCAGAAAGAATTGAAAAATCTTGTAATGTGAAAACTTTATCAGTAAAATTAAATCTAAATGAAAAATCTTCAATAAAAAATATGGTTTCAAAAACAGTCAAAAAATTTTCTAGAATCGATGTATTAATCAATAATGCTGCTTATCAAGGAACCATCAAAACTAGAAAAATAAAATTTGAAAATTTTCCTTTAGCTGAATGGAATAAAGCAGTATCTGTTAATCTCACTGGTATTTTTCTAACCTGTCAGGAAGTAGGTGCAGTTATGAAAAAACAAAAAAATGGGAACATCATTAACATATCATCAACATATGGTCTTGTTGCACCAGATCAACGAATTTATGGAAAAAGTGGTCAAAACGCCGCTGCTTTTTATTCCGCCACTAAAGCTGCAGTTGTAAATCTTTCAAGATATCTTGCATCATACTGGAATCGTACAGGAATTAGAGTTAATACGCTTTCACCTGGAGGTGTAGAAAAAAAACAAGACGCTAATTTTATCAAACTCTATTCGGAGAAAACTATGCTTGGAAGAATGGCAAAAAATAATGAATATGTTGGAGCGATAATCTTCCTTTCTTCTGATGCTTCTTCATATATGACTGGTTCAAATCTAATAGTTGATGGTGGTTGGACAGCATGGTAAAACAATTTACATATTTAATTTATTGTGAACAACTATGAGTGTTGTCTTAGTAGTTGGTTATGGATCTATAGGACGACGACATATTCTAAACCTACTGCATTTTACAAATATGAAAATAATAATTTTTTCTAAAAGAAAAAAAATTAATTTAGATGATTTTAGTGGAATTTCAAAGAAAATATTAAAAGAACGTTTAGAAATTTCTAGTTCTATAGAAAAATGTATTACAAAAAACCCTCGAATTGCGTTTATTACTAATGAAACTAGTAAACATATTCCAATTGCAATAAAACTAGCAAAATATGGTATGGATTTGTTTATTGAAAAACCATTATCCAATTCTTCATTAGGTTTAAGACTATTAAAAAAAATAGTTCAAAAGAAAAAATTGATTTGTATGGTTGGTTGTAATTTTAGATTCTATCCTCCACTGCAAAAAATAAAAAAATTACTGGATATGGGCAGTCTTGGTACTCTACATTCAATTCATATAGAAAATGGTTCATACTTGCCAGATTGGCATCCATATGAAAATTATGCAAAAAATTATGCATCCAAAAAAACCTTAGGTGGTGGCGTTACTTTAACTCAAATACATGAATTAGATTATTTATGTTGGTTTCTAGGCATGCCTAAAGAAGTTACAACTGTAATGACTAAGATTAGTAATTTAAAAATTAATGTTGATGATATCAATGAAACAATTCTTAGATTTCCTAATTCTGTAATAGCAGGAATTCATTTGGATTTTTTTCAAAGACCATATTTTAAAAGTTGTAAAATTAGAAGTTCAAAAGGAACATTACACTGGGACTCAACTAAAAACCAAATAAACTTCTATACATCAAAAACTAAAAAATGGTCTAAAATCAAAGTAGCAAATAATTATAATTTATCCGGTAATAAAATAAATAAAATGTACCTTGAAGAATTACATCATTTTCTTAGTTGTATAAAAAAACGTTCTCAACCGATAAATAATCTATCTGAAGCAGAACGTATACTAAATGTCACTTTATCTATGAAAAAATCATCTTCAATGAAAAAAACTATTAAGATTTAATCTCTCTTTCCTTTTTTTCATAGGCTAATTTTATTAAAAGAAAAACTTTCTCTATTCCATTTTTTACATTAATTTTTTTCAATTTATCAAAGAATTTTTTTCTTGTTTTGTAAACACTGATTTTGTTAATTGCATTAACTAATTCCTTTTCAAAATCCTTCTTCATCGTGTTAATTTGATATCCTGTTTTTGTATATTTGACAAAACTATGTTCTGTTTCTCTTGCATTTACTGACAAGGCAATTATTGGGTTACCTAAAGATGCAATTTCAAAAATTGTTCGTCCATTTGATGATATAACAAAATCACAATCTACAATATATCTTGAAATGAAATCAGTTTTCTCAATTATGTTAATTTTGTACCCATCCTTTCGCATCAAATTAATTAATTTCATTAATCTAATTTTATATCTAAAGCCAAAACCTAGAATCAAATTAATTTCTACATCTTTTAGTAATTCATTCCTTTGAATAATCTCCATTATACGCTGTGTATTATTTTTATTATCTACTCCTCCTAATGTAATACAAATTTTCTTAATCTTTTTTCGTAATCGATTTTTTCTCCCAACTCTAAATTCATCTCTTACGCATGCAAATTCCCCACCATAATATTCATTCTGAAATTTCATATTTGTAGAAAAAATAGGATTGATTACTAAATCTGAAACTTTTCTTCCATTACCTGCATCTTCAAAATTTACTATGCATACTCCAATTTCTCTTAATTTTTTCATGTAATCTATTTTTGTATTAAGTATGTCATTGAAAATAATATCCGGTTTAAATTTTTTAATTTTTTCAAATAATTGTTTTTTATTAGAAAAATATTTTACGTTATACAAATTATCCGTAAATTTTTCTTTGCCAAGTGAATTTTTTAAATCCATTAAAATCAAAATTTCATTATTTCTAAATTTATTTAAAATCGTGATCATGTTATATACATGACCTAATCCGATACTTTTACCCCCATCTACTCGAACAAGAATTTTTAATTTCTTATTTTTTATCATCAATATTTTCCCATTGAATCGGTTGATCTTCTTGAATTTCTTTCTTAATTTCTAATCCAATAATTTTTTCAAAGAACTTTGGTAGTATGCCAGTTCCTGGTCTTTTTACACTTAGCATGTCTCTTGTAATTTTTTCTCCAACTGAAATATTTCTATTTGCAATTATACTTCTTCTTGCAAATTTTACTGCATTTTTTTCTGCATCAAAATCTTCTCTAATACTATTTCCTTTAGAAATTTCTGCTAATCTCAATTCTTCAACTAATTTCCTGAATCCATTAGTATCTAATGATAATTTGTGATCTGGACTTTGTGTTAATGTATTATCAAATGTAAAATGTTTTTCAATGCATGTAGAACCATAAAATGTAGAATATACTGGAATATTTGTCCCAATTGTATGATCTGAATACCCAATGACATATTTTGAATATTTTTCTTTTAAACTACGAATCATTTCCAAATTTGCATCCTCATCTTTAGTTGGATAGGATGTCATACAATGCATTATTACAATTTCTTGATTACCTTCATCCTCTATGGTGTTAATAGCCTCTTGTATCTCCTCATCATTTGCCATTCCTGTTGAGATAAAAATTGGTAATTTCTTTGCAGCAATGTGTTTAATCAATGGTATGTGCGTTATATCAGCTGAAGCAATCTTGAATACAGGAACATCAAGTGAATATAACAAATCAACACTTTTTTCATCAAAAGGAGTTGAAAAACATGTTATTGACTTCTTCTTTGCATATTCAAAAATTTCTCTCCATTCATCAGTTGTTAAACAATCTAAATTAGAAAAAACATCATGTTGGGATTCATTAGGTTTTCCATCATCCCAATATTTTGGAGCAAATTTAGAAGCTAATTTTGATGCATCATAAGTTTGAAATTTTATACTATCTGAATTAGCTTCAAAAGCAGCATCAATTAATTTTACTGCTTTTTCTAATTCTCCATCATGATTTGCTCCTGCTTCGGCAATTGTATAACATGGAAAATCATCTCCGACAAATTTATCATTAATTTTTATTTTAGACATTTTCTTTGAACTGAATTATTTTAATTATATTTTACCATCTTTTTAAAAGAATATCTTCCATTTAGTGATAACTCGTACATTTCCTTAATTAAATACAAAAAAATAGAAAACACATGATTGGATGTATCATTCAGGCAAGAATGGGTTCTAAACGTCTTCCTGGGAAAGTTATGAAACTTGTTGATGAAGAAAATCCAAGTTTATTTCATACCATTTCTCAATTAAAATTTTGTAAATCACTAGATAAAATTATTGTAGCAACAACAACACTTCCAGAAGATAATATAATTGAAAAATATCTAAATGAATTAGGTGTTGATATTTTCAAAGGTAGTCCTGATGATGTATTAGATAGATATTTCAGATGTGCAAAACATTATGAACTTTCTACTGTTGTACGAATAACTGCTGATTGTCCATTAATTGATCCTGATATAGTTGATCATGGAATAGAAATTTTCAAATCTGGAAATCATGATTATGTCACAAATACGTTTCCTAGAACATTTCCTGACGGGAATGAAACTGAAATTATTGCAATTAATGCTTTGGAAAAAGCTTGGAAAAATTCAATATTACCATCTGAGCGTGAACATGTAACTCCATATTTTAAAAATAACTCTAAATCATTTCAAATAAAAAATTTTTCTCATGATGTAGATATTTCTCATCTTAGATGGACTGTTGATTATAATGAAGATCTGGAGTTAGTAAAAATACTCATCTCTAAGATAGCTATTAGACCAATTCATCTAGAAAATATTCTGAACATATTAAATTCTGAACCTCAGTTACTTGAATTAAATAAAAATCATAAACCAAATGAAGGATATGAAAAATCATTAGAAAATGATAAAATTTTTCTAAATGATCATAAATGATATACTAAAATTAAATTTCTAACCTTGAATGATAAAATTATTTTTTCTGCTTAAATAAAATTTTTCCATGGAGGTTTTAAACCTATTAATTTTTCTAATTCTTTATTTTGTTCACCGTAAAACTCCTTTAATGTATCAAAAATTTCAGAACTTAATTCAGGTTTTTTCTTTTTGGTATTAAATTTTTTATAATAATCGACAAATGATTTTTCAAGATTAGTTTTTTGTAAAATTTTTTGAGAGACTTTATTTTTAAATAAAATTCTAACAATTCCTTTAGGTCTTTCATAATACACATTACTGGCAATTACTGGAAAGTCATGTAATTTTACATCAAACATATCTAACACATCTTTAACTGTTTTAGTAACATTTTGAGGAAAAACATTTTCAAAATAAGTAATTACAAATCGGTCTTTACCGAAAAAATTAAAAAAATTTGATAAGTGTTTTGAATAACAACCAATATTCACAAGATTGGGTTTTGTGATTCCACTGTAAAATTCATTAATTCCTTCATTAACTATACTCTTGATTTCTGATGGTGTAACATATCCATAATATGCATGAAGATGTGTGTGTAATCTCTCTATTGGATCACGAAGTATAACTAGAAATTTTGAATCTGGATTGAATTCATGAATTAATTTTGGTGTCTGAGTATCATAAAGATATCTTGTTGATGCATCACAAATAATTTTTTCATTTTTTACAGAAGAAAATAATGAAAGGTATTCATCTAGTGAAAAATCATGAGTTTCACTTGACAAACCAATATGTAGTTTATTTATAGTGGGTGAAAAAAAGTTTGGTTCTTTTACCGATGAGGCAAAAACCTCGGGGTTTGATTTTAAATAATTATTGAATGATGTGGTTCCCGCATGTGCAGCACCTAGGATGAAAAAATTAGGTCTATTATTCATGTTCTAAAATTTAATTACTTAAATTTAAACTAAATAAAATTTTTTAAAAATTATAATGAAGTAACCCACATTATAGATGTTAGTTTTGTAAATTCTCAAATAATTCTTTTGATGCATTACCTACATTATGAAAATTATTTTTTAGTTCCTCATTTGCATTTTTTACGATTTGTTCTCGTACATCATTATCTCTAATTAATTTTAAAAATTTTTGTTCAAAATCATCAACATCACTAACTAAACATGATTTTGAAATGGTTTCTGGTATTCCGTAAATATCATGTTCAATTTTTACTGAAATTACAGGTTTTTCAAGAACTTGTGCTTCAAAAATACTAGTAGAATATCCAACTGATATTACAATATTGGCCGATAATAACAAATCTGAAATTTCTATCTGCTTCAAAACTTTGATCTTTGGAAATTCTTTGAATAATGTTTCAGAAAATTCTGGTTCACCAAAATCTGGGTGTCTTTTGATAATTATATTGAAATTATTTTTAGAAATAACTTCACACATCTTCTTTACAAAATTTTCATATCTGTTCCATACATTAACATCATGTCCCGCATATTGTTGATTTCTTGGTCCAGTTAACAAAAGCAATACATTATTTGTATTTTTAATATTTTTCTTTTTTTCAAGAAATATTCTATCTAAATTCGGACTTCCAATTTGTTTTGTAATTTTTTCAAAACCTAGTTGATTGGAATAATCTTCTAAATTTTTACCCCAAACAAAGAACTCTGAAGATTTTAGTGGTATTACTCCTCCAATTATTTTATTAAAATTAATTGCTAACGAATTAGTTAACATTGCACCATGCTGAAGTAGTACAGTTTTTATCTCAAACTTTTTTGCTAATTCTAACATTATTTGTTCAGTTGCACCATTTTCTGAAAGAACAATTATTGCATTTGGTTTTTTTTCTATAAGAAATTCTTTACCAATTTCTATTTCAAGTAAAGATTTTGAAATTTTTGAATTAAAATACTCTATTATTAGTGGTTTAAGAGAATTCCAAAATGATACATCCTGAAATTTAAAGAATGAATGGAAAAATTCATCATTGTTAAAAAACTCCTCTGATTTTTTTTGAATACGTTTTTTTATTATTTCTAGATTGGATTCTAATTTTTTAGAAAATTTTTTATGGGTTATGTACGGCACTGTATGTGAATTTTTTATTATCTTAAATGATTTTTGATTGTATATTATTGGTCTACGTCTATTATACAGAAAAATTCCTGTATTAGATTCATTTGATTCTTGAAAAATTGTTTGATATTTTATTTGATCAAATTCTATTAATGCAATATTGTATTCTTTAGAAATCTTCTTTGTGACTAATATGGATGCTAATTTTTCAGAAATTTTTTTTAATTTTAGAAAATTTTTATTTGATAAATTTATTGAAATAGAATTTGTTATATTGTACTTTATATTTCCAAATACTTCATCGGAATCAATATGTTTACCTTCTAAAAGAGAAATATTATCTGTTATATTTTTCAAAATTTTAAAAATCATTTTTGTACAAAAAAATTCATCATTAGGATATTTTGTAATTATTTTATCTAAAGTTATTTTCTTCTTCAGAAAAGGAATTAAAAAATTATTAAATTCTGCACTAAACAAAGAACCAAGGTTAATTTTTTCATAACTAAGTAATTCATCCCCATTATTTTTTTTATACCACTGACAAAAATTCATACATGCTGAATCAATAGATAATAATTCATTATCTGAAAAAAAATCCTCAGATATTTTATGATCTATTGAATTTGATCTTAGTACTCGATGTGTTTCAAGATCAAATGAAATAATCTCATCAAATTTACTAAGAAAATTTTTATTATAATCTATAATACTTGTAGAGTCAACAAGTAAAATTTTTCCATTTGTATGAATATTTTTTATTTCCATTTACCCCAATCATAATCTTCAAATGTAACATTTTCCATTTCGTTATCATCTGGTTTCCATGCTATATCTGCCAGAACTAATACTGTTGAAATATTTGCAGTTGGATTAACTATTGCAGCTGGAATGTCATTAGAAACTTCAATTAATTTTGGTCTCTCTGAATCTCCTTTCAATTCATGAAACTTTCCTTCTTTATCTTTTACAATTATAATTATTTTCCCATCAATGCAGTAAAAATAACTAGTTCTATTTTTATGAATATGCGGCCCTTTGATTTGTTTAGGATCTATTTTATTGATATAGACCATCTTTGGTTCATTGATAATTTCATCCCAATCTCTCCAAACAACAGTTAATTCTCCATTAATATGGGAATCTTTAACATCTTTTGTTTCATGTCGTTCAAGTTCATGTATAGTAAAATCTGATTTCATGAAAAAAAAATATTGAATTAAGCAATAAAAGTTTGTATCAATTTCTCATCTTTTATTCTGTTTTCTTTTTCTATTTGATATGAATAGAATAATTGTCTGAACCACACTGGCTATAACAAAACTGCTTGAGCTTCCTATAATTCCGTAGATAGGGGTTAATATCACAATTAAAGCAATGAATACTACTGCAAATCCTATCCTGCTAATTAGAATTACTCTCGCATTTTCATCTCCAAGAAATTTTGAACTCAGAGTTAATGATAATGTTCCAGGAATAACCGCTAAACTAATAATCTGTATTGCAACTACTGCATCAATATATTCTGGAAAAATTATTGGGAAAACAACTGGTGTTAACAATAGTCCGCCAGTCATTATAATAATTGATGAAATGATAGCTATGATCTTGATCTTTACAGTACTTTCTCCGACTGAGTCATGTGGTAATGTATAATTGTAAATAATTTTAGAGAATATCATGAATAATGCATACATTTGTAATGCTAATGCATAATTTCCTAGTAATTCAAATCCAAGTAGTGGTAATACAATAATTTTATCTAGGTGATTTCTTGCGATTGAAACTAAATTAAATGAATAATTAGTTGTAACAAATTCCCATCTAGTTTTCAAAATTTTAAAATTTATTTGTGATGATCTCATAATTTTAAAAATTAGTATTATAAAATGAGAATATGATAACACTAATCCAAGAATTATTCCCTCAGGACCTAAAACAAAATATAATATTATTCCTAAAATAAATGTAAGACTCTTTTGTGCCAAAAAATATTTGGAATAATTCAAAAAGAATTTTTTTCCTAAAAGATAACCAATCCCTATATCATTAATTATAAATGCAATAACTAGAAGACTAACATCAAACTTCATGAACATGAATAAAATTATTACAGATGAGATGCCACCCGTAACTAAAGAAATTAAAGTTAGAGTTGATTGTAATGGAATTTTTTTAGCTGTGTAAACTGTTGTGATAGTTTGATTTCCTACTAGTGAAACTATATATGCTAAACCAGCTATACTGATAAAATATTGAATTTCACCATATTCAGATGGAAGAAGTAATGCCGCTATAATAAACCAAAAAACTGCAGTAATTCCATTACCTGAACTATTTGCAATAGTTAGGGATAAAAAATTATTAATTTTCTTCATAATATAATATAAAATAAAAATTCTCATTTCATTAATGTTCATTACTGATAATTGTTTACTCTATTGTCACAATTTCTCGGAAATCTATAACTAGGTAGATATCAAAAATCAATTATTATAGAGATGACACAAAAAATAATCTTCTGGCTAAATAGTAGTTTAACTTTAACATTTGTGGCCAAATGCATTAAAGGTATTACTGATTTACAGCTTTTTTCAATTGTTGATTGCACACAAAAAAATATTTCATTTTTTAAAAAACAAACAGATGTGATATTTGACAAACAATGGTTTTTGCACTCTGACATATCCAAACATTCAGAAATTGATTATGAATTTTTGAAAAAAATGGAAGAGTTGTATGAACTGAATTTATGGAATTTAGCAATTAATGAAAGAATATTTCACAAGTATAATCAATTTCATAAATTTACTTCTGATGAAATCTTATTAATTCTACAAAATGAATGTAAATTTTTTGAAAATATATTGAATGAATGTAAACCTAATTTTTTTATTACATATGAATCCGCATTACATTATCAAGAAATTTTTTATTTAATGTGTAAAAAACGAAATGTTAAAATTTTGATGTTAAATCAAGCACCAATTGGAAATAGATGTTATATCTCATCTGAATATGGTAAATTTTCTAATGGAATGATAAATAATTCAACTACTGCAAATTCATCGTCTGAAAACTCACTTTTAAAACAAATAACATCCTATCGTGATAATCTAGCCAATCAAAATTTTAATCATTTAAAATCATTTTTAAAATTATTATTTTCAAAAAATGATGAAAATAAAATAAACTTTTCATATTTCGGTCACACAAAAATAAATATTTTTTTCAAATATCTCGAATTACATCTTCAACTAAGAAATAGAAATAATTTCATTAACTCTAATCTTCAAAAAAATCCATCTACTGACATAGATTATATTTATTTTCCATTACATATGGAGCCAGAACGTTCTTTACTTATAGCTGCACCATATTTTACTAATCAATTAGAATTCATTACTAGTCTGGCAAAATCTATTCCAATAGAATTCAAACTATTTGTAAAAGAACATCCTTCACAATTACTTCGAGAATGGAGACCAATTTCATATTATAAAGAATTACTCAGTATCCCAAACGTAGAAGTAATCCATCCCGATTTTGATAATACTCAGTTAATTAAAAATTCAAAATTAGTAATTACTATAGGTGGTTCAACAGGATATGAAGCACTTGTGAATAAGAAACCTTGTATTTCATTTGTAGATATGGAGTATTCAAAATTTCCTGGGGTTGAAAAATTGGAAAATATATTAGATTTACCGAAATTAATTAAAAAAAGTCTAACTAAGGAATTGACATCTTCAGACAGCAAGGAACTCTACAATCATTATTTTGATAATACTTTCATATTCGATAACTTTGGTATGGAATCATTAATTGATAATGAATTCTTTAACAAGGGGACCTTAAGAGACGTTGAAATTAAACAATCAGTATTTGATTCATTCCTTGAAACTCACACAAAAACTTTTAACAATTTAGCAGAAATGTTTGTCAAAAATATTAAATAATTAAAATCACTAATCAAACCTCAATCATGTTTTTATAACTAAATTATTAATCAGAATCATGAAAAATTTCTATGATTTATCAAAAGTAAATATCTTGATTACCGGTTCTTCAGGTTTGTTAGGTTCTACATATTGTAAATATTTTTTAAAACAAGGAGCTCATGTAATAGGACTTGATAAAAATGTAAATTATAAAAAATTCAATTTAACATCTTCTGAAAAAAGGAATTTTTGCTTATTTGAATGTGATATAACTAGTGAACAGCAAATTAAAGATTTATTTAAAAAAAATTATAAAAAATTTAACAAATTAACAGTTTTAATTAATAATGCATCATATCTAAAACAAATTTCATCCAAAAATGAGTCTAATTTCTATAAAGATTTTTTAAAATCATCAAAATCTGATTGGGAAGATTTTATTGCAGTTGATATCACTGGTTCTCTCTTAATATCAAAATATTGTATTCCAATTATGAAAAAAAATCATGGTGGTAAAATTGTTAATATTTCTTCAACATATGGAATTTTATCACCAGATCAACGATTATACGAATCGATAAGTAACAACGGTAAAAGAAAGTCTAAAATCCAAAAACCAATTGGCTATTCAATTAGCAAATCTGCAATCATAAATCTTACCCGTTATTTATCAACTTTGTACGCTAAAAATAACATACGTGTCAACACGTTAACGTTGGGTGGTGTTTATGCTAAAAACCCTAAATCTTTTGTAAAAGCATATTCTTCACGGACTCCATTGGCTAGAATGGCATCTAAAGAAGAATATTGTGGGCCACTCCATTTCTTAATCTCTGATGCATCGTCTTACATGACAGGATCAAATTTAATAGTAGATGGTGGTTGGTCTTCTTGGTAATTTTAAAAAAATGCTAAATGTGAGATTTTATGAATGAAATTATTTTAGAAAATGGAAAAAAAATTGGTGGAACAAATTCCCCGTTTATTATAGCTGAAATTGGTAATAATCATAATGGTGACATTGAAATTGCAAAAAAATTAATCGAAATTGCATCACAAATAGGTGTAGATGCTGTAAAATTCCAAGTTAAAGATATTGAATCATCTTTTTCAAAAGAACTCTTAGAAAAACCATATAATGGCCCAAATTCTTTTGGAAAAACCTATCGTGAACATAAAGAATTCTTAGAATTTAATCAAGATCAATTAAAAAATCTTTATGAATATTCAAGACAAAAGGGTATCATTTGTTTCTCTACTCCATTTGATGTAAAATCAGTTGAATTGTTAGAGAATCTAAATAATCCCATCTACAAAATCTCATCTTTTCACGTAACAGACATTCCATTAATTAAAAGAATTATTGATACAAAAAAACCTGTGATAATGTCAACAGGTATGTCTACAATTGAAGAAATCAGTAAGGCGTATCAACTATTTACTGATACAAACAATCTGATATTACTTCAATGTACATCTTCTTATCCTACAAACGATGAAGATGTTAATTTAAAATCAATAATCACATTACGTGAAAAATTTGATGTCAATGTTGGTTATTCAGGTCATGAACGAGGAACAAGTGTATCTGCTGCTTCAGTAATGTTTGGGGCAAGTGTTATAGAAAGACATTTCACATTAGATCGAACAATGAAAGGACCTGATCATGCAGCATCATTGGAGCCGGAAGGAATGAAATTACTAATTGATAAATGTAAAAGAATTTTTAATTCAATAGGAAGTGGTGACAAAAATGTTTTGCCGTGTGAATTTGAAAATAGAAAAAAGTTTAGAGGATATTAATCGCATCTTTTAATTTAATTTTTTTACTAAATAAAATATAATCAATAAATTCTCTAACTGCACCTTGACCACCTTTACTATCACACACATATTTTGATATTTTTTTTATTTGATAATTTGCATCAGAGGGGCAAGCAGAAAATCCAACATTTTTCATTACATTATAGTCGTTAAGATCATCTCCAATATACGCAATTTGATTAAATTTGATTCTATATTGTTGAGTAAGTTTTTCAACAGCAGAAATTTTATTCTCACATCCAGAAATTAATTTTCTTATTTTAATCTTCTTTGCACGTTGTTTAACAATTAATGAATTTTCTCTAGTTAGTAATATAGTTGAAATTCCAATTTTTTCTAAAATTTCAATGCCAAAAGCATCTTTTGTATTAAATTTTTTCATCTCTTCACCATTCTTTGAATAATACATTCCTCCATCAGTTAATGTTCCATCTACATCACAAATTAATAATTTAATTCCACTTAGTGATGAATTTTTTTTAAATTTCATATCTTTTTTGTAGGTTTTATTTTCATTGTCCAAACTGTTTTTGGTATTTCACCTTCTAGATATTTTTCATATTCTTCATTAGATATTTTTTGTTTAATTTCTTTACATATTTTTTCAAATGTTGTTAATGTTCTATCAATATCTTCATTTGAATGTGAGTATGAAATGTAAATTGGATTTAATGGAGCCATAAATATTCCATTTTTGACCATTTCTTGCAGGATCAAAGATTTCAGACTAAATGACTCATTTCCTTTCGAATCTTTGCAAACTAAATTCATCCTAATTTCATATCCTTCAATTTTTGCATTTAATGCATTCTCATTTGAAATTTTATTCCAACCATCTTTCAATTTTTTTCCAGTTTCCCAGCATTTAGAAATTGTATTCTTTGTTTTCATTTCTAGAATCGTTGCATTTGATGCAGCCATTGAAATAGTTTCCATATTATTACTTGATGAGACCCACAACTCATCGAATGTTTTCATATATTCACTTTTACCAGTGATTGCAGAAATTGGATATCCATTTCCCATTCCTTTCCCAAAGCAAATCAAATCACCATCTAGATTAAAATATTTTTGTCCTCCGCCTATATCAAATCTAAATCCTGTAACAACTTCATCTAAAATTAGAACTGCATTATTTGCATCCGCAATCTTCCTAACATTTTTAAGAAAATTATCATCTGGTTTTGAAAATATTACCGGTTCAAGAACTATTGCAGCAATCTCGTTTTTATTTTCTTCAAAAATTCTCTCTAATCCTTCATAATCATTATATTCAAAAATTTTTATTAATTCTGCATTAAATTTCGGTACTCCTCCATCTCTACTTACCATGGCTGCTTGCCAATCATGCCAAACTCCACCACTTCCACAATAAGCAATTTTTTCTTTTTTTGTATAACCTCTGGCCGCTCTAACTGCTGCAGTTACTGCATTAGAACCAGATTTCTCGAATTTTACCATATCTGCATTTGGAATAACATCCATTATTGTTTCAGATAATTCTAATTCTATTGGATGAGGTAATGAAAATAAAACACCTTTGTGTAATTGTTTTTCAGCTGCATCGTTAACTGGTTCATAATTATAACCTAATGTAATAGGACCTAATCCACATAAAAAATCTAAATATTCATTCCCATCAACATCTACAAATTTTGAACCATTTCCATATTCTGCATATACTGGGTAGACACCTTCGACAAATGATGAAGCAGAACGACTGAAAGTTCCAGTTAATGCAGGATAAATCTTTCTTGATTTTTCTTTTAATTCATTAGATTTTTTTATATTCATATGTTTAATCATAAATTAGAGCTGATATAAAAATTGAGAACGATAAAGAAGATCCCTTTATTATTACAAGCTAGAATGGGTTCTTCTAGATTACCTGGAAAAATCCTTTTACCGGTTTTAGATAAACAATTATTGAAATTAACCATTGAAAGAATTAATCAGTCAAAATTTGTTGAAGAAGTGATTTTGTTAATTCCTGATTCATCGACTGATGACATATTGGAAAGATTTGCTATAGATGAAAAGATTAAATTTTTTCGTGGTAATGAGAAAAATTGTTTAGATAGACATTATCAAGCCGCTAAATATTTTGATATAGATACTTTTGCTAAGACCACATCTGATTGTTGCCTAATTGATTCTAGAGTGATTGATGAGGTAATTGAATTGTATTTTTCTAACAGTTCTAATTGTGATTATGTGTCGAATATATGTCCGCCAACATTTCCTGATGGACTAGATATTGAAGTTCTTAACTTTACAACATTAACAAAGACATGGGAACTTGCAAAATCAGATTTTGATAAGGAACATACTACAACTTTCATTAGAAACAATCCAAATTTATTTAAAATAATTAATCATGAACACTCTAAATCCAATTTATTCAAAAAACATCGTTGGTGTTTAGATTTTCAAGATGATTATTTATTTATTAAAACAATCTTTGAAAAATTATATCAAAATAATAATAATTTTTCCATGCAAAACATCCTTGAATTATTAGATAATAATCAAGAAATTAATATGATAAATTCACATTTATTAAAACATAATACTGTTCATTCTTCAATTTGATTAAATTTTTTAATAAAAAAATATTCTTTAGTATTAAAATCATTTAGAATTGGAAAGAATCTTTAAGATATTTACGTAGAGTAAATGTCCGCCATCTCCAACTTTCACTCTTGAAGTAATGAATCTTAAAATCATAAATCTTTGTAATTTAAGAAAATCAAAATTAAATTTTAAATGTTCATTCATTATTTTTTTTATAATGTCAATTGATTTCATAGCCTTGCCATGATTATACTGATTTTTAAAAAATTCTTTTTCTGGATAATTTGATAACATCATGATATTTGTAGCCAGCCAAACAAAATCATAAATTGGGTTTCCTTCTTCTTGAAAACGCCAATCCCAATCAATAATATTCACTTGATCAGAATTTTCATCAATTAAGATATTTCTTACTTGAAAATCTCCATGTACTCCCGTTTTCTTTAATTTGGTCTTTTTCATTTCTTCTTTGTAATCATTAAGCCATGATTTGTATGGTAAATTAGCCATAACATCGATCTTTTTCAATTCATTTTCAATATCTTCAATTTCTTTTTCAATTTCATCAAAAGTTAAATCATTATTTTTTGTTGAATTTTGAAAATGTATCAACCATTCCATGACTAATTTCACATGTGATAGATTTAATCTATCTAGGAAGTTTCCTTCAAGCCATTCTTCTAAAACTAATTTCTCATCAGGATTTTTCATCTTTGGAAATTTTCTCTCTACTGAAATAATTTTTTCTGTAAGATCATATTTTGTATTTTTACACGTTAAAACTTTTTTTGGTTCGCCATGATTATTTAATAAGAAAAATAATACTTTGGACACTCGTGTATTCTGAATAAGACTATCATATTGAGTATTTTTTTGTATCATTTTTTCTAAAGTATTAATTGATTCATTTTTGTAAGAATAAAACAAAAATGATGGACAAAATTTTAAGACAATAGATTTTCTTGTTTTTTTATTTAATAATTTTAATAATTTCCCAGCCATTTTGAATTTCTGATCCACAGAAAATTTCTTGTCAAAATTATCAAAAAACCATTTTAATGATATATCATCAGTTAATTTTCCAGAAAAATGTGGCTGTTCATGTGATGGTAAAACCCAATATGATTCAGTTTTTAATCCTAATGAATTTAACAATGAATCATAACCATTGAAATTATCAAAATAATCATTCTCACTTGTTATTCCATTAGTAATTGTAATCCCACTTTTGTTTTTTATGGCAAGACATAAGCAACCATTATCATTCAAATGATTTTTTAGTTTACTTAGATAATTCTTTATTCTCATTTTCAAATCGTGCGAATTTTCTATTTGTATTCCATTTAGTATGATAAGATCATAATTTCCTTCTATTGAATGTGTTTTATCTGAATCTATTGTTTCAAATACCACGTTAGTAATTTTTTTAGTCTTAAATCTGGCTTTTTGAATTAAAATTTTTTCTGGTGTATCTAGTGAAACAATTTTTTCATAAATATCTGAAAAAAAATCTGGTATATTACCTAAATCACTATTAATTATTAGACAATTTTTATTATTTTCATTTATACTTCTAAAAGCTAAATTCCCTTCTAGCTTATCAAATCTATACTTATCCGATGGATATTTTTTAATAAATTCATCAACAGCTTTTGAATATCCAATTTCTTTTATGGATTCTAAAAGGAAAGTTAATTTTGAATTTTTGAATTTGATTATTTCATTCATACTATCTCAATTTAGATTTAATATAATCAATTGAATTAACTAATGTTGGATCAGTATTGTTTAAAATTGCTGAATAAATTGTTGAATAGTCTAAAAAGTAGATCAAATTTACAACTTTTGATAAAATATTTCCATCAATTGAATTAATTTTCATGTAATTAATTTTTTTTAATTTGAAAAAATCTTCCAAAATTTTCCATCTTTCAATTGTCTTTTCATGGTCGTCTTTTCCTTGAATTAAAACTGGGTTAACCACAGAATTTTTTTCCCAAGATACAACCCCATTATGACAGGTTTCTATAACATTCTCAGTCATTGCATGGATCTTTGTATTTTCTTGTAACGAATTCTTATAACGAATTGCTACTGATTGAAAACCTGCTGGATAATATATCGCGACAACATCTTTTGTAAATTCTGCAAGATTTAGTGATCTATTATTGTTAGTTAAATTTCCTGAAAAAATTTCTTTCTTTGTATTTTCTAGTGTTGAAATTGATTCTATAATTTCATTTTCTTCAATTGGTAAGATAGGTTCTAAAACATTTAGTATTGAATAAAGGAATCTTGTAAAAGATGCTCTAGGAGAATGCACCATAGGTATCTTATGAAAGAAAATTTTGTTATCTTTACAGTATCTCTCCATCGCCCCACCCGATGAAAAACCAACAATTTTTGCATCTGTTTTTTTTGCATTTCTTAAAATCTCTATTGTTTCATCCGTCATTCCTGAAACGCTAGTCGCAATAACAATTGATTTTGAATCTACCGTTTTAGGAAGTGTATATCCTTTAACAATTGAAACATGAATATCTTTTTTTGATAATATAGCACTTATTGTGTCACCAATTGAACCCGAACCTCCCATTCCTGCAAATACAATATGATCAATATCCTTTGCATCTATTTTTTCAAAATCTTTTTCATGAGCATCTTTTGCAATTTCTGGCCATAAATCATACGTTTCAAACATCCGTTCTTTATCTACTTTTGTTAAATTCTCAATATTCATACTAACTAATTGATTGAACTTGTTGTAAAATACTTAACTACAAAATACTCGTTTTTTAAAAAATAATATATGCCTATTTCAGTAAAATGATATTGGCTTTAAGAACTGTTGAATGGAAAAATAATTCCGTAATAATGATTGACCAGACAAAATTACCAAATGTACTTGAATATGTAACTTATACGGATTTCAATCAAGTAGCAGAAGCAATTCGTACTTTGGTTGTAAGAGGAGCTCCTGCTATTGGTGTATCTGGTGCATTTGGTCTGGCCTTATCCGCATTACAGAGTACCGCTACCAAAAAAGATGATTTAATTTCATATATGGAAAATGCAAAAAAAATCTTATTTGAAACAAGGCCAACAGCTGTAAATCTTGCGTGGGGACTAGATAAAATCATGGATGTAGCAAAAAAATCAACCACTGTTGATGAAATAAGAACTGATGTTGTTAAACATGCAAAAAAAATGGCTGAAGACGATATTCAAATTAATATGACAATGGGAAAGAATGGTTCAGAATTATTTAATGACAGTGATACTATTATGACTCACTGTAATGCTGGTGCATTAGCTACCGTTGGTTATGGTACTGCATTGGGTGTAATTCGCGCAACAAAAGACAGTGGAAAAAATGTGAAAGTTATAGCTACTGAAACTCGTCCAATCCAACAAGGTTCAAGATTAACTGCTTTTGAATTAAAACATGATGGAATTGATGTAAGTCTAATACCTGATACTGCCGTTGGTTATTCAATGGCAAATGGTTTAGTAGACAAGATTGTTGTAGGTGCTGATAGAATTCTACGAACTGGTCATGTTTACAACAAGATTGGAACATATCAAGTAGCAACTATGGCAAATCAACACAAAATTCCAT
>CEUQ01164816.1_pt1 | contig 26569 bp, 24 predicted proteins | sample 361491 | NCBI WGS metagenome assembly CEUQ01 (sample SAMEA2622796, study PRJEB7988) | marine metagenome | biome: marine biome (ENVO:00000447); feature: marine epipelagic mixed layer (ENVO:xxxxxxxxx); material: "saline water (ENVO:00002010), including plankton (ENVO:xxxxxxxx)" | depth 120 m | reverse complement strand
TTCCACTTTTGGTACATGTTTTAATGCTGCAGCATGGAAAACATAATCCGCATCTTCAAATGCTAATTCCAATCGTGCCAGGTCTCTAACATCACCAATAAAAAATCTTAATCTACTATCGTGAAATTTTTCTTCCATTTCAATTTGTTTTAGTTCATTCCTACTGAAAATTCTAATTTGATTGACTTTAGATTTTAAAAGCTTGGATGTCAATGCCTGACCGAGAGAACCTGTTCCTCCTGTAATCAAAACATTTTTTCCATCAAACATTGATAATAATTGTGAATCATCCATTATGTTTATCGACTTTCAGTAGTATTTGGATTTATCTGATTATTGATGAGAATCAATCTAATCAAAATTTTAAAAAATGAATAATTCTGAGACAAGATTTAGATACTTAAATTCAAAATATTTTTTGTGGAGAAACCAAATATTCTATTAATTGTAGTTGATTCTCTGAGATCTGACAAATTTTTTGGGGCAAAAAAATCTTCATTAACTCCGACTATTGATAAATTAATCCAAGATGGTACATATTTTGAACAGACTATTTCTTCTGCAGCATCAACAATTTTAGCTGTAAGCAGTTTGCTTACTGGAATATATCCATTTAAGTTGGGATTAGGTGGTACAAATTATAAAAAATATCCCTCTGAATCTAACAACATTGCAAAAATTCTAAACGAACATGGTTATACAACATACGCAACTGCTCCTGAGGTGGCAACTGATTTTGGTTTAGTATGTGATTTCAAAAATCCTGATACGGCATATGATAATTATTATAGTTTATTTGCTGGGTTGGGAGATGAAATAATTAAAAAATTTAGAAATAATATATTACAAGGACCATGGTTTTTTTATATCCATTTATTTGATCTTCATACTCCTGTAATTGTTCCTTCATCATTTGATGAAGAAAAATTTGGAATTAGTAAATATGAAAGAATGGTTTCTGCAATTGATAACTGGCTTTCGAAATTGTTTGAATACGTTGAAAAAGAAAATACAATTATCATCATTACTTCAGATCATGGTGAATATATCCCTGTAGTTCAAACTGAAAATGGAATAATTAGTTTAGAGTCATCTAATACTGATCAAAAATTATGGAAATTCGGAAATAAGATTCCAAAAAACCTTTATCCTCTCAAACAAAAAATGGGTTCAGTAATTCGTAAATCAAGAGATAAAATTAAATCTGCAAAACTTGATGAAATCAAACTTTCTGAATATGAAAAAAGAATTTTATCAAATACTAGAATGTCAATTGGTCACAAATTATTTGATGATTTTTTAAAAGTACCTCTACTATTTGTAGGTCCTAGAATACCTGAACAAAAACTTGTTAAAAATTTAACAAGGCAAATTGATATTTTTCCTACGATTCTTGAAATTCTTGAATTAAATTTACCTAAAAATATTGATGGAAAAAGTTTGAAATCGCTAATGAATAATCAATTAGAGGATGAATTTATTGCCTTAATCGAAAGTCCCCCATCCTTAAAAAATACCTCTCCTAAATTTGTCGGATTAAGAAATTCTAAATATAAATACATTAAAAGTTTAGATGATAAAAAATCCATTCCTGAATTGTATGATCTAACGAATGATCCTTTAGAAGAAAAAAATATTTCTTCTGAACAACCTGATCTTGCAAAAAATATGGAAAAATCACTTAGTGAACTGCGAAATTATGATATTAAAGGACTTGATTTTGATGATGGAGAAAAAGAACGTGTTGAAAATACTTTAAAAAAATTGGGTTACATCTAGATTCACAGTAATGCTTTAGAAGACAAAATTTTGAACAATATTATGACTAAAATTCAAACCAAATTGGATAAATCAAAATTTTTCCAGTCAAAATCTTCAACATTAAAACTGTTAAAAAAAAGATTAAAAAAATCAAAAATTGAGGATATTCTTGATTTTACTTTAGATGAGTGGAATACCAATGAAAATTTAATTCTTAAAAACATAAAAAAAAAATTTAAAAATGAAATTATAATTCGAAGTTCTGCCATTGGTGAAGATTCTAAAGAAAAATCACATGCTGGAAATTACATGTCCATATTGAATATTAATTCTCAATCAGATTCAAAAGTAAAATCATCAATAAAATCAGTAATAAATTCATATTCTGAAAAAGGAAATTTTAATGAAAAAAATCAAATATTAATTCAATCACAAACAAAAAATATCAAAATTAGTGGAGTAGTTTTTACAAAAACTCCTGATATGGGATCTCCATATTATATAATTAATTATGAAACTACTGGTGCCACTGATGGCGTAACAAAAGGAATAGTAAATAACACTATCAAAATTTTTAGGAATTCAAAATTAAAAAAATCAAAAAAAATTTGGAATTTGTTACTCAGTTCTATTAAAGAAATTGAAAAAATTGTGAATAATGATTTATTAGATATTGAATTTGGAATAACAAACTCTAATCAAATAGTAATTTTTCAAGTAAGGCCGATCACTACATTAAACTCAAATAATATAATTAAAGTCGCAAAAGTTGAAAAATTAATTCAAAAATCTAAAAATTTTTTCAATAAAAAAAATCAAGAAAAATGCATTTTTGGAAAACATACAGTTTTTTCAGATATGGCTGATTGGAATCCTGCTGAAATAATTGGCCATGATCCAAATACTCTTGATTATTCACTTTATGATTATTTAATTATGAATGATTCATGGCAAAAAGGAAGAGAAAAAATTGGCTATCAAAAAGTAAATAATAATTTAATGGTTAAGTTTGGTAGGAAACCGTATGTTGATGTTCGTTCTAGTTTTAATTCATTAATTCCAGAAAAAATTGATAATAATTTAAAAAAGAAATTGATTAAATTTTATTTTAAAAAATTACAAAATCAACCTTATTTACACGATAAAATTGAATTTGAAATTTTATTTACATGTTATGAGCCATATCTTAATGAGCGACTTGAAGAACTAAAATTACACGGTTTTACTTCGAATGAAATTAAAATTCTCAAAGAAAATCTTCTTCTTTTTACAAATCATTTAATTCAAAATTTTAGTAAAATTTTTGATGAATGTAATGATTCAATTTCTAAAATGAGAAAAAATAGAACTAAGATTTTAGCAATATTGAATAATTCACATCATACTCATAAAGAACTAATTTCTGCCTCAGAATTTTTATTAGATGATTGTAAGTCTTTAGGTACTGTATATTTTTCTATAATGGCAAGAATTGCATTTGTAGCTTCTATTATCATAAAGAATTTAGTAAAATCTGGAATTATTTCTGAAAAATTTGTTAATGATTTTATGAACTCAATTAATTCTCCTTTATCACAATTTCAAATTGACCACATTAGTTTCACGCAAAATAAAATTTCAAAAAAAGAATTCCTGCATAAATATGGTCATTTAAGACCTGGTACATATGATATTACTGCTACTCGCTATGATAAGGATTCAAAATTCTTAGAAAATATGAAATCGTTAAAATTACCAAAAACTAAAAAAAATAAAATTAATTATCCAAATCTTGAAAATACTTTTAAAAAATCAGGTTTAATCTTTTCTAATACGACTTTTTATGATTTTGTAAAAAAATCAATTGTTCAAAGAGAGGAAATGAAATTTGAATTTACAAAAAATTTGAGTGATTCATTGGAGTTAATTGCTGAAGCGGGAAAAAAACTAAATTTTTCAAGAGATGAACTTGCAAATATAGAAATCAAAAATATAATTAATGACTCAAAAAAATTAAAAACCAAATTTTTAAAAGATAAATGGAAAAAAATCATAAAACAATCTATTAAAAATAAATCTCTTAATCAAAATTTAATTTTACCTCCAATAATTTCATCTGATGATGATTTTGATTACATTTCATATCCTATGTCAAAACCAAATTTTATTACTTCAAAAAAATTATTCTCTGAATTAATATCTGTTGAAAAAATTGATGACATTTCAATTTTAAAAAATAAAATTATTTTACTTGAAAATGCTGATCCGGGTTTTGATTGGATTTTTTCATCAAATCCTTCAGGATTAATAACAAAATATGGTGGGGTTGCTTCACATATGGCAATTCGTTGTGCAGAGTTAGGACTTCCTGCTGCTATTGGTTGTGGGGAATTATTATATGAAAAATTGAAACACGCATCAAAAATCCATCTTGATTGCCAAAATTCACAAATAATTATTCTTGAACAAACAAAATCTGATAAATATGCCGAAGAAAAACGTCTTTTGAAATCACTTGGGTACATCAAATAATTTAAGGTGGAAAAATGTTAAAAATTGGAATTACATTTAGAATTACAAATGCAGAAAAATACGAAGAACAAAGAGATTCAATTAGTCATGATTGGCCACTATTTTTAGAAAAAATTAATGCATTACCAATTTGGATACCTAATTCTATTTCAAATTTAGATAATTTTCTTAATGAAATTAAGTTAGATGGTATAATATTATCTGGTGGAGATAATATTGGTGATACTCCAATTCGTGATGCAACAGAAAATTCAATTATTAAATATGCAATGAATAAAAATATGCCACTTCTTGGTGTATGCAGAGGTATGCAAATCTTAAATGAATTTTTTGGTGGAACAACACATACATTAACTAATGATTCCCACATCGCAAATAATCATTTAATAAATTTGAAAAATGAATTCCTGTTAAACTTAATTAATAATTCAGAAATTTCTGTTAACTCATTTCATAAAAACATCATTACAAATTCTTCTCTTGCAGACATTTTAAATCCAATTGCACTTTCAGAAATAGATGACACAGTTGAAGCTTTCATGCACAAAAACTTTCCTTTTATTGGTGTGATGTGGCATCCAGAACGCCAACAAAAATCTTTTGATGAAGACATTCTAAAAAAAATATTTAAAAAAAAATAAAATGAATGTTATAATTCTAGCTGCAGGTCAAGGAAGTAGATTAAAACCACTAACTAACAAAAAACCAAAGTGTTTGGTAGAATTATTTGGTAAAAGCTTATTGAAGTGGCAATTAGATTTATATCACAAACTTCAGATAAATGATATTTCAATTGTAACAGGTTATTTAAAAGAAAAAATCTTTTTTCCAAATATAAAATTCTTTGAAAATCATTATTTTGATACAACTAATATGGTTGAAACATTATTTTGTGCAAGAGAAAAAATTAATGATTCAACAATAATCTCGTATGGTGATATCATTTATGAAGAATCTGTTGCTAAAAAATTAATCGAAAATAATGATGATATATCATTAATTGTAGATAAAAATTGGAAAGATTATTGGAGTATGCGATTTGAAAATCCAATATCTGATCTTGAAAGTCTTTTAATTGATTCTGAAGATAATATTTCAAGTATCGGACAAAAAATCAAAAATATTGATGAAATTCAAGGCCAATACATTGGATTAATGAAATTTCAAAACAATGGATCTGAATCTTTGAAAACATTTTATGACAAATGTAAAAGTTTTGCAAACAATGGAAAAAATTATCTTAATACAAATTCATCATTTGAAAATTCATACATGACTGATTTGCTACAAGGAATGATTGATGAAGGATATAAAATTCGTGCAATACCAGTTAGTAATGGTTGGTTAGAGCTTGATTCCTACGATGATTATATAAAATACAATACAATGTATGAAAATAAAACAATTTCAAGATTTTTCAATCCTACAACGTAGGAATTATTCAATTAATTTAATAACAATTTTTTTCAATTACTAATGATGAAATATGAAAATTTTAATATAATTCTCATAAACATAGATGGTTTTAGAAAAGATAAAATCAAATCATGTAAAAATCTTGAAGAAATTAAAAATGATTCATTATATTTTTCAAACATGAATACTGTTGCTCCTTACACATTTGCATCTTTACACTCTGTTTTTTCTGGTTTATATCCATCTAAACATGGTGTAAATGGTTATTACAATATTTTTAAATTTAAAAAAGATGAGGTAGTAACTTTTACTGAACTCTTACAAAAAAATGGTTATTATACAAGTTATGATATCATAGATGACTCTGTAGTTCCATCACAAGGTTTTGATGAAAAAAATGTTTTCGATGAAAAAACTGTTGATTTTAATAAAAGACATTCAGAAATAATTTCAAAACTTGTGTCAAAAGGAAAATTCTTTTTATTTTTACATTATACTGAAATGCATAAAAATTTGGTTAATGCAGTCATTCAAAAATATGATCAAGAATCAAATGACGATAAATATTTTCAAAATTTAAGTGAAAATGATGATCGATTTAATTCATATCTTCCATATTGTGATGCATACATAAAAAATATCATTAATACTTTAAAAAATGAGAAAATTTATGATAAAACAATTCTTATCTTATTTGCAGATCATGGAACAAGTTTAGGAGAAAAAAAAGGTGAAAAATTTTATGGTGTGTATTGTTATGATTATACATTAAATGTTTTTTGTATAATGAAAATACCTGGAATGGAAAAAAAATTAATTAGTGATCCATGTAGAACCATAGATCTTTTTCCAACAATTCTGGAATTAGCAAAAATTAAACCAACCTCTGAATTAAGTTCTGATGGTGAAAGCTTATTTCCTCTTGTTGAAAAAAACAGCAATCCTGAAAGAGAAATTTTTGCTGAAACGGGTGGTCTTTATGGTCCTTGGCCATCTCCAGAAAAACATAATGTTTTTTGCTATAAGTATAATTCAAAAAAAATTATCTACAATCAAACTCCAAATACTTGGGAGTTTTATGACTTAAAATCTGATCCTGATGAATTAGATAATATTTACAGAAATAATTCTGATATAATCAAATTATATAAAAAACGTTTAGAAAATTTTCTTAAAAATAATGGTATTTTATCATAATTAATTATCTATCAAACCAGTCTTCTAATTTTTTTTTAAGATTTTTTTCAATTTCTGATTTTCCTGTAAAAATATTATTTATTTCCATTGGATCTTTTTCCAAATCAAAAAACTTCCATGTATTTTCTGCTTTTGAAAACATCATCTTGTGTTTAGGTGTTTTGATAGCAAAAACATTTGAAATATCTGGTGATGGATATGGACCTTGTAACGCACCTGTTTCAGTAAATGTAAATGGTTTTTCTTTTAATTGACTATTTTCGTTAATTAAATAATTAGTAAAACTATCTCCTGGGCGATCAAATTCTAATTCAAAGTTACATAGTTCCATTAATGTTGGAAAAATATCTATTGTTGCTCTAAGCGAATTTGACTGGGAATTTTTTTTTATATTTTCACCAATGAAAAGGTAAAATGTTCTGATAGTTTCCTCAAAAGTAAATGAGCCATAATTTCTTTCGCCATATCTTTCTCCAACACCTGTTCCATGATCTGAAAAGAACACCACAATAGTATTTTCTTTTAAATTATTATCTTCTAATTTTTTTAAAATGAATTTTGAATACTTTGCTGCTTCATCAAACGCTGAATCATATCTTTTCAAATTTTCTGCTTTATTTTCATAAAATTTTTTATCATTCCATTCATATTTCTTTAAAACTTCTGAAACCGTAACTGTATGAATTTTTGAAAAATAGAGAAATAAGAATAGTGGTTTTCCTTCAGCTTTTTGTAAACAATTTTTTATAAAATTTGGATGCCTTTCAAATAGATCATCAGTAAATTCGTCATGAACTTGATGTATATCAAATCCTCTGTCTGGGATAATTTTATCTGTTAGTACATCACATCCTGTAAAATATCCTTGAGATTGAAATATTTCTGGAAAATTCTTTATTGTTTTTTTCAATCTTAGCATTTTATAATAGCCATCAATTCCATTTTCTTTACCATATAACCCTGAAAATGTGGCATTAATCGAACCAATTGTATATGGCATAGCTGTTGAAACATTATTCAATAGTGTACCTCTTTTACAAATTTCTCGGAATTCATTTGATTTTTCTATTCGATCCCATCTTGCACCATCTAACAAAATGAAAATTACGTTAGGTTTCAATTAAATTCAAATCCCATATTAAGAATATAAACTAAATTTATAATTTATTCATATCCTAATTTCCTAAGTTCATCTTTAATGATTTTTGTTTCTTTTTTATCTGGAATTTTCGAATCGGAATTAATTTCATAGTTAATTTTTGAAATATATTTTTCCATTTTTTCCACCAAATCTGGACGTGAAGATGAAATATTATTTTCTTCATATTCATCTTTTTCTAAATTAAAAAGATGTACACGATTTAGCGGATTACTGACATCTCGAAAATATTTGTATTTTGTAGTTCTTATTCCAATTACTAGGTTAGCCTTTTTCTGAATAATTGGAGTGTTTTCTATGAATCCAAATCCATCATCAGGTTGTTCATTATTTACTTTTGTTAGCAGACTTTCTCCATCAATTTTATCAAAATGAATTTCTGAATTTATAATTTCTAGTATTGTTGGTGAAATATCTACAGATCTAACTAATTCATTTATTTTTAAATTTTTTGGAAACTTAGAATCTAATATGAGTAAGGGAACATGAACATTTTCATCATAAAGAAATTTGTCAAGTTCTCCTCTCTGAAACATCACTTGTCTAAGTTGGTGTGATGGAAGATTGAGATTTGAAACATTTCTTTCTTTCTTTTCTTTTCTTATTTTTTCTAAAGCAAAAAATGCCTTACTTTTTAATGGAAATAATTTTTCAGGTAAAATTTTTCCAATTTTAGGTGCTAATGAATTTAATATTTGCTTACTGTCCAAATCTACAATTTCATTATCATTTATTACTTCATTGATATGTGTTCCATGGTCTGCTGTAATTATAACTGATGTCTCATCCAAATTTATTTTCTCAATAATTTTTCCTATCCAAAAATCAATTGATGCCATCACTCTGTCATATGTGATTTTTCCAAATTTTTCCTGATCAAATTTTTCTGAAAGTTTAATTGGAAAATGCATATCGTAGGAATGTATAACATAACACCATGGCTGTTTTAATTTAGAGAATTCTGATATTATTTCCTCACCTAAACCATCTTCAAAATTTGTATATTTGTTATAGAAAATATTTTTATTTTCAAATTCTGGAAATAAACCAATTTTAGCTGCAACTTCTGGCAAATGTCCATAAAAATTGTAATTATTTTTTTTTAATATATCGAATAATGTAGGAATTTCTTTCTTAATTTTTGAAAATCCATCTATATTGATTCCTGTTTTGAATGGATACAAACCCGTAAAAATTCCTGCCCATCCTAATAGTGTTCCATCAGATGGTGCAACAGTTTGTTTAAAATAAGTTCCATTTTCAATCAAGTTATCGATATTAGGAATATGCATCGCTTTATTTTTGCCAAAAAATTTGTCGGCTCTGATTGAATCTAAAATAAGTATTAGAACATTTTTCTTTTTCACGTTGATTAGATTGGAAATTGGATTATAAATTTTATTTAACTTTGAATCGTAAAATGATAGTTTTTTACAACGTTCTTATTATATGAGACTAAGACTGATTAATTATGAAAACATTTCTTTTTTCATTATACAAAAAAGGAATAAAATTATTCATTGGCTCAAATATATCAAAATATGGTGTAGTTAGAAAAACATCTCGCTATATGAATCGTAATTTACATCCTGAATTTGTTGAAATTGATGGTAACAAAATTTTTCTTGATGAAAACGATTCTTTATTGCTATCTTCTGGCATTACTCATGAAAAAACCGTAATTAATTTAGTAAAAAATGAGATAAAGAAAGGTGACGTTGTAATTGATATTGGTGCTCATATTGGATATTATACTGTTCTATTTGCAAAACTTGTTGGTCCTGAAGGAAAAGTTTTTGCATTTGAAGCTTCCCCAAAAAATTTTGAAATATTAAAAAAAAATGTTGATATGAATGGATACAAAAATGTTGTATGTAATAATAAAGCAGTTTCTGATAAGAATGGAAAACTTACCTTATACATGACTGGTCGTACTAGTACTGAAAATTTTTTATTTAAACCTGAAAATTTTACTGATTCTACAACAATTAAGAATACTGTTGAAATTGAATCAATAACTTTAGATGATTATTTTACTGATTTTAAAGATAAAATCAATTTTTTAAAAATGGATATTTCAGGAGCTGAGCCACGAGTAATTAAAGGAATGAAATCATTATTAGAAAAAAATGTTAACATGAAAATTCAACAAGAATGGTGGCCAAATGCAATTAGAACTCATGGATTTGAACCTGATACTCATCTTAAATTACTAATCAATAAGGGTTATAATATTTTTGAAATTGATGGTGCTAATAACGAAATAAATCTTGTAACTATTGATTACTTGATGAAAAAATATCCTAACTCCAAACTAGAGGATATCAATATTTTTTGTACAAAGGATTCATTACAAGACTCTGATGATTTATGATTCAGTCATTTGAGTTAAATTCTAGAAAACAATTTTTTTTTTGGTGATTAATTGTTTGGTGATGGATTAAAAAACAATAAGGCTTTTTCTGGAATTTTAACTATTGGCACCGGAAATGTAATTGGCGGTGTAATCACATCTGTATTTTGGTTATTTCTAGCTGGATTTTTAGGAACTGAAAATTATGGTCAACTAAGTTATTTTCTAGCTATAATGGGTATTACTTCAGTAGCTGCAAGCTTTGGTGGTCCTTTCACAATGCAAGTATATGTTTCCAAAGGACTAAAAATCGAGTCATCTCTATACTTTATTTCCATAATTACCAGTCTAGCTGGAGCAATAATTCTATTCTTTATGTTTGATGATATTGGTTTGTCACTATTAGTTATAGCCACTAGTATAATGAATCTATATTTGGTAGAATTACTTGGAAAAAAATTATTTTCCAAACATAGTAAAATTTACGTTTTACAAAAAGTATTATTCGTTTCATTATCATTAATACTCTTTTTTACTATTGGTTTTGAGGGAATTTTAATTGGCTTTGCATTATCAAATTTTATTTTTATGAAACATTTAGTTAAAATTCTAAAACAAAATAAATTAAATTTTGAAATTATAAAACAAAAGAAGAAAATTATTTTTTCAAATTATATGTCTAATCTAATATCTACCACCAGAAATCATATCGATGAGCTTCTTACAGTTCCTTTATTTGGATTATCTCTTCTTGGAAATTACTTCTTAGCACTTCAAATTATTGGATTGATGTACATCTTACCATCGTTAGTTGTAAAATATACTTTAAGTGAAGATTCACGTGGTAATTCTACTCTAAAAATTAAGGGGTTTACAATATTATTATCAGTAATTGTAAGTCTAGCTGGAGCATTTATTCTTCCTCTGTTACTTCCAATTTTTCTTCCTAAATTCACTGAGGCAGTATTACTTATTCCAATCTTATGTTTTGCCGCAATTCCGAGAGCAATTACTCTAATGCTAATGTCTTCTTTTTTGGCACAAGAGAAAAATTTTCATGTTCCAATAGGTCATATAATTTCAATTTTTATTATGGTAATTGGAATTTTAATTTCATTTCAATTTTCATCAGCGATTGGAATCGCATATTCATATGTACTTGGAATGTCTGGAAGTGCCGTTTATTTATCCATAATTTCATGGAGGAAAAAAATACTGAAAACTTAATGCTTATTTTTTTCTTAATTTTTATACCAAAAACTAAGATCTTTTCCCAACATTTCACTTAATTCATCAACTTCTTTTCTAATATCTTCTTGGAGTGATTTCTTTAATATTGGATTTAGTGGAACCCGTTTAGATTCACTATTGTTGATTTTTCTATATGTATTTGCTATGCCAGGAATATTTCTTAATACTCCTCTAATTCCAAATTTATTATTCATTACTGCAGAATGAATTGTTCTATTACGATATTTTCTACCTGCATTTGTTTTTACACTTTTAATTTCAAAACTATCATCCACATCTAAAAATTTGAAAATTTCTTGAAGAGTTGATAATTTATTTTTAATATATTCTTCAAAAATTATTACTTTGACATTTTCTTTACCAAAGAGTTTGAAATATCTTTCAACTTGTTTGGGATATCTTACAGTTTCTCTGTAGAGCATGTGTGGATGATATTTTTTTGGAATTACATTATAGCCATATTTTTCTTTTCTTTCCTGTTCCATTTTTAATGCATCTTCAAAATTTTTAATATTTTCAACAGTTTCACGGTATAACATTGTAGAATGTAGTGAATACATTACATCTATTGGATTTCTTAAAGTCATTATGATCTTTGCATTTGGAGAAAATTTCTTAATTTTTTCAGCAGCCCATGGACATGAAAGATAATCTCCTCGTTTTTGACCAATTATTTTTTCATTTACTCCTCTAAACTCTTCAAGGAATTCTTCATCAGATTCAAAACTTGATTCAAATCCAAAAGGTCCATTTGGTTTTTTCCAAGATTTAGGATAGTAGAAATAAATTTCGGGGTGTTGATCTAATTCTTCTTTAAGTGATGTAGTTCCAGATCTTGTGTGGCCGACATAGAAAAAATTTGGTCGTTTAATAGATTCTAAATTGCTACTCAAACTATTCTAAAGTCATTTTTTTCTTATTTTTATGGTTTTTGAATAAATTGCTAATAAGATATTTATGCAATTTTTTGTTATTCAGTTTTCAAACAATTTAAAAGTGCAATATGTTTCAATACGGGGTGAATTATGTAATAAGTTTCTCCATTAGATACTTGTTTTTTAAATTTTGATTTTTGAATTAATTCTTTTTTCATAACTTCAATTAATGTTTCTGAACGAATATGTGCATCATATACATCATCTACAAATTCATGATCCGGTTTTAAGAAATATTTCTGGTGTATTATGTCTCCTGTATCTAAATTCTTATCCATAATGTATGCAGTAACTCCACATCTGTTTTCGTTCAATATGCTATAATAGAAAGTAGTACTGCCGCGATATGACGGAACAATTCCTGAATGTAAATGAATAAATTTCATACCAGAATTTATTATTTGATTTTTTAAAATCCCTCCTCCTGTAAAAATACAATAATTAATATCTAATTTTTTCAAATAAGTTATTAATTTTGAATTATTAATGTCAACAAAATCAAATTCATGATAATCAAGATTATTGTATTTTAAGGTAGTTTCCACACTAGTTGTAATATCGAAAGAATTTTTTTTTGATTGCTCAACCATTTTACCATCATATTTTTCTAATTCTCTCTTATCATTCATAAAAATAATTTCATCTGGAACAAAATTATTTGCAATTAGTTTTTGTATATAAGCTCTTGATCTAGAATCCGGTGTTAATATTATACCTATTTTAGACAACTACATCATTCTCTTTAGATAATTTCTTAATCATTTTAATTTCATTTTTAATAATAAAATTGATAATCTGTGATAAATTATGTTTTTTAACAATACGAATGTTAGATGATATGATATCATTGAGCTTTAAGGATGTATTCAAATACTTTAAATTTTTTGTGTACTCGTAAATTTTTAAACAAATTAATGAAAACAGAATATAATTATCCAATTCATCATGTATTTCAGATGTTTTCTTCTTACCAATATCGTATGTTGTAAATATTTTCTTTGAAATTTCAAATTTTTTTAAGAATAAATCTATTATTTCCTTGATTTCATTCACAGGATTTGATTTTATTACTGAATTAAGAAGAAAAATAAAAAGTTCCTTGGTTACGACATTTTTTTCAATTATTTCATTTTTATTTTTAATTAAAAATTTAGTTTCAAAAATTTGCTGTAATTCTGAAAATTGATTAATATTTTTCTCTGAAGATGTTATAGAAATAATTTCATTTCTAGATTTTATATAAAATGACAGAAATTTATGACCTTCAAAATCTGATTTTTGATAAGACTCTGGAATTTCCATTAAATTTTTTTTATCATATTTGTACATTCAATAAGCCCTCAAAATCTTTCATTTTTCTTTTACAACAGTAACAATTGAAAAAAGAATTACTGCTGTCATTAATAGGACTGCACCTAAGACAACACATCCAATTCCAATTAATGAAACATTTGTAATAATTTCTTGATGTATTGAATAAATTTGAATTGTCCATCCGATAAACCCTAATCCAATTCCTAAAAAAATTATTCCCGGTATTCCATAGAATTTTAATGGATTATGAATAGAAATGAATTTTAGTGTACTTAAGATAACAGATGTTCCATGCGATATTGGATCGTGTGTAGATGTATCACCTTGGTAATTCACTGTAATAGCTACTTCTGAAATTTTTAATCCCATTTTACTACATTTTATTAATATCTCTGTTGATACGCCCATACCTTCTTCTGTTGGAGTAATTTGCTCTAGTGTTTTCTTAGAATAAGCCCTAAATCCACTTTGAGAATCAGTCAATTTTTCATTAATTGATGTATTTGTTACACTCGTAATCGCTTTTATGCCGAATTTTCTATAACTTGGCATCTCATCTGATTTTTTTTCTAAAAATCTTGAACCAATAACAACATCTGCTTTATTTTCAGATATCGGTTTCATTATTGAATTAATATCCTCTATTCTATGTTGTCCATCTGCATCAAATGTGATAAATACATCTGGCCCAATCTCTTTTGCCTTCAAAAATAGTGATCTTATTGCCGCACCATACCCCAAATTTTTTGTATGTGAAATCACAATTACACCTAAATTTTCAGCGATTTCTTTCGTTAAATCGTTCGAACCATCATCACAAACAATTATTGAATTGGTAATTTTTTTAAGTTTTGTAATTATACCTGCAATATTTTTTTCTTCATTAAAAGCAGGAATTCCTATTGTACATTTCATATTTTTTTCTTTATGATTTAGATATAAAACCTAACTGATGAATTATACTTAAGATCTTACAACTTACTTTTGATGAAATCAATAGCTATGACTGGGGAAGGGTCTGTTTTAGATAATATTGCTAAATAGATTGTTGTATAATCTAATAAATAAATCAGGCACACGAGTTTTGAAATTATATTTCCATCTACTGAATGAACTTCCTCATAATCAATTTTTTTCATATTGAAATATTCTTTAATTATATCCCATCTTTCTTTTGTTTTCGTATAGTCGTCTACACCTTGTAATAAAATTGGTTTAAAGTTACTTTGATTTTCCCATGTGGAGATTGAATTATGTGATGCTTCAATGATGTCTTCTATGCTTGCATGAATTTTTGTATTTTCTTGTAGTGAGTTCTTGAATCTTATTGCGGCTGCTTTCAATCCATCAGGAAAATAGATTAATGGATTTGAATTAATTTTTTTTGCTAAATTTAATGCTAAATTATCTTTCTCAAGATTTTTTGAATTAATTTTTTCTTGTAAATTTCTCATTTTTTCAAGTGATTCAATCACTTCTGTTTTTTGTATTGGTAATGCTTCGCCAAGCATATTTAGAATTGAGTACAAAAAAACTCCAAATGATGCTCTTGGTGAATGATTCATTGAAATATTATAATGTGGTATTGAATATTCCTTACATTTTTCCACCATCTCTCCTCCAGATGAAATTGCAATAAATTTTGCATCCAAATTTGAACTATAATCTAAAATTGATAGTGTTTCTTTTGTATTTCCAGATATGCTAATCGCTATTACCAAAGTTTTACTATCAACTGTTTTTGGTAACAAGTATCCTTTCACTGTTGAAACATGAAAATTTTCCCGAGATAATATGGCTTCAATAATATCTCCAATAGCGCCAGAACCTCCCATTCCAGCCAAAACTATATGATCAATGTCTTCAAAATGTATTTTTGGTAATTCTTTTTCATATGCCTCTTTAGATAATATTGCCCAATTGTCATACACTTCGTACATTTTCTGTGGGTCAAATTTCTTAATTTCATCTATATCCATGTTGAATCATTAAAACTCATCTAATAAAATACTAAGGACTGTTTCATACTTAATTTGATAAATAATATATTCCCAATTTTCTAGAAAATCATATGTCATTAAAAACAATTGAATGGAAGGATAATACTGTAATAATGATTGATCAAACAAAACTGCCAACCATTCTTGAATATGTTACTTACACTGATTACAACCAAGTTGCAGATGCAATTAAGACACTGATCATTAGAGGTGCTCCTGCAATTGGCGTTGCTGGTGCATTTGGTCTTGCATTGGCCTCATTACAGTGTAATTCTACTGAAAAAAGTGAAATGATATCATATATGGAAAATGCTAGTAATGTGCTATTTGCAACTAGACCTACCGCCGTAAATTTGGGGTGGGGTCTGAATAAAATCTTGGAGGTTGCAAAAAAATGTACTACAGTTGATGAAATTAGAAAAAATGTAATTGATTATGCAAAAAAAATGGCTAGTGATGATATACAAATCAATATGACCATGGGAAAAAATGGCTCTGAATTATTTGATGACAATGATACGGTAATGACTCATTGTAATGCTGGTGCTTTGGCAACTGTTGGATATGGCACTGCGTTAGGAGTTATTCGTGCAACAAAAGAAAGTGGGAAAAATATCAAAGTAATTGCAACTGAAACTAGACCAATTCAACAAGGTTCACGCTTGACAGCTTTTGAATTAAAACATGATGGAATCGATGTAAGTCTTATTCCAGATACAGCAGTAGGTTATTCCATGGCAAATGGACTTGTCAATAAAATTGTGGTTGGGGCTGATAGAATTCTTAGAACCGGTCATGTTTTTAATAAAATTGGAACTTATCAAGTTGCAACAATGGCACAACAACATAAAATTCCGTTTTATGTTGCAGCACCACTTTCAACTTTTGATATGAAGAGTAATCCTGAAGATGTGATAATTGAACAAAGAAAAGCTGCAGAAGTTACTGGAATTGGTGATAAAAAAACGGCACCAGATGGAATTGATGTGATAAATCCTGCTTTTGATATGACTCCTCCAGAACTTATCGCTGGAATAATCACTGAGAAAGGTGTTGCAAAACCTCCATTTGAATCATCAATAAAATCATTTTTCCAATGATTTTTATTTTTTCAATTCAAATAAAACTAAGAAAACATCAACTTCTTTTAAATATCTTAAAATTAAATCAAAAATATGAAAAGCTACTACAGTCATCTAAGTTCCAGAAAAGAATTTGGTGAAAAAATTGATAATGTAAGAAAACCAATTTTGAGAAGTTCTGCAGTTTTTCCAGTAGTTAGAAATGAAAACTACACATCAAGAATTAACTTTCTTGGTTATTGGTTAATTAAGCGAAATATTCCGGAAGTTCATTTACTAATTACTTTACGAGATCAGATTGGAAATACTTTGCACAGAAAATCCAAAATAATTTCATCTGTTCAAGCATTCTCAATCACTTTGGATTCCCTATTAAACGACATCCAAATTACTAAAAATGAAAATTTTACTGGTTCCATAGAAACCGAATTTTTCACAACTCAAGATATGGTCTTCCCTTATCCTGCTTTGGTTCTTGAATATTATAATGATGAATTTAACACATGTGTTCATACCTTAGGAAGAATTTACAATGATTTTGAAGACCTTCGTGAAAATGAACAAACTACTGTACCTGAAACTGGCTTTGATATTTACTGCAACGATGATCTCAATTGTTTCTTATCTTTTGTCAATGGTCCTATTCTAAACCAATGTGGAAAAATTGAATATATTATAACAAATTCTAATTCTGAAAAATTTTCTGGCTCATTCCAATTAGATGAGATAAAACCATATGAAACAAAATTCGTTTTTCTAAAAGACTGCATTCCAAATCTAAATCAATTACTAGGAAATTCATCTGGTTCAATTTCCTTAAAACACAACTTTGAAGGATTTTATCCTAGACTGTTAGTTGGAAACATACAAAACTCATTTCCTTCTGTAAGCTTTACACATTCCTACTATGATTGCTCATCGTGTATTAGTGATACTGATTTTTGGAATCGAATAGATGAAAATTTTCATGATTCATCAGTTTATTTTCCACTATTTCTGAATGGAAATCAGTTTACAGATTTAGTGATATATCCAAATTTTTCGCCATCTGAATATGTATTACATCTTGAAATTTATTCAACAAGTGGAAAAAAATTATTTGAAAACCCAGAATTTCAAAAAATTAAGAGTCACGATTCAAAATTAATTAAAATTAAATTCAAAGAATTAATACAGCAATTCAATATACCTGAAAATGAAATTTCATGTGCAAGAGTCATAACAAAATTTCATGAGAAAAAAATACCTACAAGAATAAAATTTGGATTGAATGTAGGGAATTCTGAAATTAAATCAAAACTACCTTGCAATATCTGTTTTAACTCTAATCTAGGAAATCCAAACATAGAAAAAAAACCTGGATCATTTCACTGGTCTCCTATGTTCAAAAATGGTTCATGCATAATCACATTGGCAAATTTTTCGAATAATAAGAGCTATTCACAACCTGCTAAAATATCATTAAATTTTTATCATGAAAATGACTCGGAATCTATTTCAAGAAATATTTCTTTAGAGCCTTATCAAGAATTTAAATTATCTTTGGAAGATGATGAAGAATTAAAAAAATTCTTTAAAACAAATGGCTGGATGACTGCAACTGCTGATAATCCTCATATTCAAGGATTCTATTTCACTTTTCATCCTTCTGGTTCGGTTAGTGGTGATCATTTTTTCTAATTTCAACATTTTACTCTAATCATAAAACAACAAATTATAATTAACACTATCATAAAATTTTATTATGCTTGATACAACACTTTCTGATGATTTTTCAAGACTAAAATCTGGATCAAATTTTCTAGGAATTCTAAATGATATTAAGAGACGTCCTGAAGATGCCGCCGAAGAATTAGGTGTTCCCTTGGAAACAATTACTGCGATTATTGAAGGAAAATCAGATTTGTCATATGAAATCATAGAACGTGCTACAAAAATTTGGCCTGTAAATAAAAGAGATTTCTTTATAATCGAAGATGATTGTCCTCAAGGAATTAAAATCATGACTGCACAAAACTCTGAAAAATCTAAACGTGTTATGGAACGTGCTGGAAAACCGTACTATGAATATAGGGATACGGCAATGAGTAAAATTGCACCGTTTAGACCTGAATGGATAAAAGAATTATGTTATGTTGATGATAATGATCCTGAAAATTCTAAACTACAATGGAATAATGGACATTTCTTACATCAATTCACATATTTCATTGGAAGTGTAAATTTCTATTACAAGGATGAATCTGGAAAAAAATGTACAGCAGTCATGAATACTGGTGATTCCATGTACATTACTCCATTTATTCCACATACTTTTGCAACTCGAGGTGATGGAAATCCTAACGGTCTTATTCTTGCTTTGACATATGGTGGAAAATTAACTGGTGAACCACAACAAGAACTTTCTTCTCTTTCAGGATTAGGTTCTGAATTTGCACTTGATTTTTCATCAAAAGAAAGCTCTAGTGGATCATTGTTAGTTTTTCATAGGAACTCTGCAAATTTTTCAATTAACGAATTATCAAAGAGAACCTCCATACCAATAGAAGACATTGAAAAATTCGAGAATGGTAAATCTTTGCCTACATTTTCTCAATACGAAAAAATTGCTAGTGCATTAACTATCAACATTCGTGATCTAATCCCAAATGATAAAATCGAAGATAAAGTTGTAATCAAAAATAAGAATGATGAACCAACATGGTTTTACCCTGAATCTACCAAATCTTATGAATTTCGTGCACTCGCTTCATCTACTAGTTTACCTTTCTCAAAAGCATTTGAAATAAGTACTCTCAAAAATAATAATGAGGAATTAGATCTTGAATCTGGATTACATCAATATGTATACAATATTGGAAACTCAACTATTACCATAAACTGGATGATTCAAGGAAAAAAACATAATGAAGAAATTCAACCAGGAGATTCTCTATACATCAAACCATTCATTTCTCATAATTTTAGAGGTTTAGGTAAATTACTTGTTTTAAGAATTGGTGGAAAAGTTGCTGGCGAATCTCAGAGAGAATTATCTATTGTTGGAAAAAAGAATGCAAAGAGAGCAATCTCTGAAACTATGCAATGGTTTGATACTAAAGGAAAAAAATAGAATTAAAGAATTTAGAATGAAAAAAAATGTTATTATTATTATGATTGATGGTGGGAGATTAGATTATGCATTAAATTCCAAAACATTTTCAAATATTAAATCCAATTCGGTCTTTTTATCTCAATCAATTACCTATGGACCACATACAATCGCTGCAATGCATGCGGTTTTTAGTGGATGTTATGGAAGTAGAACTGGAACAAATAGTTACTGGTCAACTTACAAATTTAAAAAAAATCAATTTAAGACTTTGACTGAATATTTACATGAACATGATTACTATACTCATGCAGATGTTATTAACAAATTAATTGTTCCAAAACAAGGATTTGATGAATTTCATATTCATGATGAAGAAAATGATGATTTGACATCTAATCATATTTCTCTATTAAATCAAATGAAAAAACTTTCAAATGAAAAAAACTTTTTCCTTTATTTACATTTTAGTTATATACATACTGGAATAAAAAAAGAAGTTTTAGATGTATATCATAATCATAGTGAAGAATTTTTTAAAAATAATGAATTGAATAGAAATAGATATTCAAAATTATTTTATAAAGCAGAAATTTATTTAGAGTCTATTTTAAATGAAATTAAAAAATTATCATTGGATGATGATACTCTAATTCTTATCATGTCTGATCATGGTGTAAGTACTGGCGAAAAATTTGGTGAACATGCTTACGGTGCTTTTTGTTATGATTATACATTAAGAACCTTTACTTATTTTCTTTCTAAAGATCTGCCTTCAATTGAAATCAAACAACAAACTAGAACAATAGATTTCTTACCGACCATTTTAGATATATTGAAAATTCCTTTGGATAATAATTCAGGTAATTTAGATGGTGTTTCATTATTGCCTTTGATTGATGGTTCATATATTCCAGAAAATTTTGCATTTTCTGAAACAGGAAATCCTCTATATGACAAAGTTCCTCCAAAAGAACCAAATGTAAAATCAATTCGTACCTCTAAATGGAAATTAATCTTTAATGAACATGATGACACAAAGGAATTATACAATCTTGAACAAGATCCAGATGAAAACAATAATCTAATTGATACAGGAGAAAAAATACAAGATAGTTTATGGGAAAATCTTACACAATTAATTAAAACACAAGATTAATTGTTAAACAATTCTTCAGCAATTTTCAAATCTTGCATGGTATCTATTTCACACCATTTTCCTTCCACAATAACTGGCTCAATTTTTATGTTTGAATCAATTAATTCTTGTAACATATCTGTAAGATATGCTTTTGAAATTGAAGGCGCACTATGGAAATTTCCTTCATGTTTTTTTAATATTTCTTCATATTTTTTCACGAAAATTTCAGATCCATAATTAGAAACTTTCATGATTCCTAAAAATTCACCTATTTCCATTTTTTCATCTTTAATATTTTTTCTAATTTCAATAATATTTCCTTTTGAATCTAACAAGACGTTTTCAGCTTCTGATTCTGGGTGTTCGTTTCTATTTTTGTAATGTTTTTTCCAATCCATATCTATTGCAATGGAAATATCATCATTGGATTTTAAAATTTGTTGAATAATTTTCGCTTCAAAAATTATATCTGAATATAAAATTACAACATCTCCTTTCAAAAATTTCCTTCCTTCCATTAAACTACCTAAGATATCATGCTTTTCATGTTCTTTATCGTGAATATATTCAACATTATTAACATTAAATTTCTCATGATATTTTCCTGTAATTACAAAAATTTCATTAATACCTGATTTTTTTAATACTTCTATTTGGAAATTAATAATTGGTTTTTCATTAACACAGATCATTGATTTTGGTGTTGATTTAACATCCTCACTAATTCGTTTACCTGAACCTGCAGCTATTATTATTGCATTCATTTTATTGAATTCATAAATCTACTTGTAATTTCTTTTGGAAGAATATCTACTCTTGAACTTTTTTCTTTACTTTTAGTAATGTGCACATGAATCAAAATTGGACCTTTAATTTTTTGGATTTTTTTCATCGTATTTTCAAGTGATCTTTTTGTGTTCGCCATAAAAATACTGTAATCATTAATTTTAGCAATTTTTGAAATATTGTTATTTCGTGAATGTGTTGGCTGACCTCCTGTTGATTCATGAATTCTATTGTCAAAAATTATGTGAATTAGATTTCTTGGCTGTAGTGATCCAATTGTCACTAATGAACCTAAATTCATCAAAATATTTCCATCTCCATCAAAAACAAAAATTTTTTTCTTAGGTTTTTTTAAAGCAATACCTAGTCCAATTGATGAGGCTAGACCCATGGAACCTATCATGTAAAAATTTGATTCTTTTTCAAGACTAGAAAAAACATCTCTACTAATGAATCCATTTGCAGAAACTAATATTTCGTCTTTAAGAAATTTACAAACTATCTCTACAGCTTCTTTTCTAATCAAGAAATTCCCTCCTAATTATCAATGCAACTGGTGTATTTTTTTTCATTTTTTCTAATGCCCATCTGCAATCTTTTTTCCATGATTTTTCATTCAAAACTCTATTTTCAAGCTCTAAATTTTTTAATAATTTAGGTTGAATCTTCCCAATTTTCTCATGTTCTGGGGCATCATTTTTTAGATATCCTCTCCAACCAATTAAAAAAATCATTGGAATTTGATATAGCTGAACAAGTGATGTAATTGTACTAATTGAATTTGCAAATCCTGCATTTTGCATAAACATGATTGTGGGACTATCCGCAAGAATCATACCTGTTCCAATTCCAATTGCTTCTTCTTCTCTATTGGCAATTAAGATTTTTTTTTGTTTTATTCCTTCAGCTATGAAATGTTTCAATGTCGAATCTGGAACTCCAACAAAATTTTCTATTTTATTTTTCATAAAAAATTTAAAAATTTCTTTTTGTATTTTCTCATTCATCAATGTATCCCATTTTTTTTAGATCTTGTTCAATATTCTTTTCTTGATTTGTTATTTCATACATCTCTTGTAATTCAAAAATTTTTTCCATTGAAGTCATTTCTTGTTTAACTTCGCTAATTCGTTCTGAATTTTTTATTTCTTTTAAAACTTTATTCATGGCTAAATATGATGCTCTTAAAGTCTGATTTGCATAAATCACCATCTTGAATTTATTTTTAATTAATTCTTCTACTGATACTGTAGGATATGTAGTCGGAACAACTACTAATGGAATATTACCTTTCCACAACTCTGAAAATTCGATTATTTCGTCAGGTGTTTCTTTTTTTGAATGAATCAATATTGCATCCGCACCTGCATTCTCATATGCATCCGCTCTTTGTATTGCTTCTTTCATACCTGATTCTGCTATCAAAGCTTCTGTTCTTGCAATTATCATGAAGTTCTTGTTGATTTTTGCATCTCTAGCGGCTAAAATTTTTGCAACAAATTCTTTTTCAGAAATTAATTTTTGTTTTCCTCCTTTCAACAAACTATTCTGTTTAGGAAATATTTTATCTTCAATACAAATTGCAGATACTCCTGCACTTTCAAATTTTCTTACTGTATGTGAAACATTTGTTGGACCTCCATATCCTGTATCACAATCTGCTATCACTGGAATTTTACAGGATTCTACAATATTAGAAGATGCATTCAAAAATTCTGTCATTGTTAAAATGCTTGCATCAGGTAAAGCATGGGTTGCAGAAATAGCAAAACTACCTGCCCAAATGGCATCAAAATTGTTTATTTCTACTAATTTTGCAGACATTGAATCGAAGGCTCCACCTACTCTCAAAATCGGTTTAGTTTCAATTAATTTTTGTAATATGTCTGAATTTTCCATTCTAAAAGTCCTAATCACAACAACATTTTAACTTATAAAAAATATTCCATTAACATATTCTATGTTTACAATAAAACAACCATCTAATATCGTATATGGAAAAAATTCAGCTTTGGAGTATAATTTTCCAAAGAATTCTTTACTAATTACTTCTCCTGGAGCAAAAAATCGAAATTGGTTTTCTTATATTAATTTTGAACCATCATTAATTTATGATCAAGTTGAATCTAATCCTTCAATTGAGACTGTAAATAAAATAATAGAAATTTTCCAAAAAGAAAATTTTGTCGCTGTTGTTGGCTTGGGTGGAGGTAGTGTATTGGATGTTGCTAAATATGTTGCATACAAGTTAAAAAAACAAAAAATTTTAATTCCAACAAATTTTGGTAGTGGGAGTGAAGTAACAAGAATATCTGTTTTGAAGGTTAACGGCTTGAAAAAGAGTTTTCATGATGATCGATTATTTGCTGATATTGCAATAGTTGATTCAAATTTTGCAGAAATTATGAATTTTGAAATTTTAAAAAATTCTGTTATTGATGCATGTGCACAGTGTACTGAAGCATATGATAGTAAATTATCTAATCCGTATACACAATTTCTTTGCAGTACAGCTTTTGATATTTTAGAAGATGCAATTTTGAATAAAAATTATGATAAACTTGCACTTGGTTCTATGATTTCTGGTTTGGGATTTGGAAATAGTTCTACTACTCTGGGTCATGCTTTATCTTATGTATTTTCTAATGAAGGTATTTCTCATGGTCATGCTTTAGCTTTCACAACTGTCGCTGCACATAATTTTAATAAATCAAAATTCCATATTAGATTCAAAAATTTAGTTGAAGTGTTAAATTTTGAAAAAATTTCTATTAATCAGAACTTAGATAGTGCTTCTGAATTAATTTTATCTGATCGAAAACATTTGGATAATAATCCGCTAGGCGTTTCAAAAAATGACATTATTGGTATTTTGAAGCAAATTAATAATGAACATTAACTTCTAAGCATAACCCATCTTTTTTAGTTCTTCGTAAATTTCCTTGTCTTGGTCGTTAACGGATTCGGAATTTTCACTATTTATTATGTTCTGCAATTCTTTTTCAAATTTTGTTACAAGTTCCGTGTGTTTGTTTGAAATGTTCTCATTTTCAAATGGATCGTTTTGTAAATCATACAGGTGAATTCTTTTATTTGAATTAATTGAATCTCGGAAATATTTGTATTTTGATGTTCTTATACCTATTACGTCGTCTGATTTCAATTGAATCAAAGGATTGGATTCTAGATAAGCTGTTTTTTCAGTGTCTTTCTTTCCAGTCATTAATCCATACAGTGATTTTCCATCTAATTCATTTTCATTAAATTTAATTTTTAAGATTTCTAATAGTGTTGGAAGTATATCTACACTTCTTACTTGTTGATCAATTCTATTGGATTTACATTCATTGCCCACAAATAACAATGGAACTAATAGCAATTCATCAAATAAACTATGTTTTATATCAAATTTTTCCGAAGTTAGATTTCTTTCTTCATAATGATTCAAATTCATCTTTTTTATTTTTTCAAGTTTTGTTTTTCTATTATGTTCTATTTGAGAAAAAAATACTTTGTCTTTTAATGGTTTTAAAAACTTTGGAATTTTTTTTCCAATCTCTTTTTTAAAAACTTCTGATTTTATGTTATCTTCAAAACTAATATTTTTTTTATCAATAATGATATTTTTTAAATAAGTTCCGTGATCTGCAGTAACAATAAGTTGTGTTTTTTGTAAATCTATCTCATCCATTAGTTCACCAATTTTATGGTCTATTGCAAAAATTTGTTTTTCATATTGACTTGAACCGTATTCTGGTTTATTGAATTGTTTTGGAATAATTATTGGTTCATGTAAATCTGTTACATGAACAAACATTGCCCATGGTTCTTTTAATCCACTTAATTTTTCTATAATTTTGTTGTCTGTATCAGTAATTCTTGGCGAACTCTCTTCAGAACTATCATCGTTTTCAAATTTTGGAAGTAAATTTGCTAAATTAACAACTGTTGGGTTATATCCGTACAAATGGTAATTTTCATCTTTTAATATTTGGAATAATGTTTTGATATTTGGTTTTAATTTATTTAATTTCTCAGATTTTACTCCTGTCTTAAATGAAAACTTCCCTGTTAACATACTAGATAATGATAATAATGTTGCATCTGCTGAACTAACTGTCTGTGAAAAGTAAGTGCCCTTTTCAACTAATTTGTTTAAATATGAATCTGGAAAATTTTTACAAAATTTCTGAAATTCATCATTTCTAAATGAATCTATGATAAGAAAAAAAACGTTAGGTTTCAATCAATTTTGTATATTCCATTTATTTAATAATCTTTCATACAATTCATTTCTAAATATCAATTCATAACATGCTTTTGAAAAATTAAATTCTTTGCTATATTGATAATTTCCGGTTATCTAATCTAGATAATATTTAAAACAAAAATTATTCCAAGCTAATTAACATCAAGTTTTTATTCATTCCATGTTGCTTTTTTTCATGAGTACTGTCAATGTAGAGCATGTTCGTGACTCACTCAAAAAATGCATGGATCCTGAAGTTCCATTAAGCATTATTGACATGGGCTTAATTTATGGAATTGATGTAACTGAAAATAATGATGTAA
>CEUQ01042495.1_pt1 | contig 27260 bp, 25 predicted proteins | sample 361491 | NCBI WGS metagenome assembly CEUQ01 (sample SAMEA2622796, study PRJEB7988) | marine metagenome | biome: marine biome (ENVO:00000447); feature: marine epipelagic mixed layer (ENVO:xxxxxxxxx); material: "saline water (ENVO:00002010), including plankton (ENVO:xxxxxxxx)" | depth 120 m | reverse complement strand
GGCGGGTTCCTTGCCCGGATTGCTGTAGCGGTGGGGGATGGCGCTGTCGAAGTGAAAGCTGTCGCCGGTCTCAAGCGTGTAGCGCTCGTCGCCCAGGTCCAGGACGATCGTGCCGCTCAAGACCATGCCGGATTCCTCGCCTTCATGACCGTTGAGATCATCGCCGGTGCTGGCACCGGGTTCGTAGGTCGTGACGACAAGCCCATGGTTGGCATTGAGATCGGGCGAAACAAGCCAGTCCTGCATGCCGAGATAATCGGTCGAACTGAGTCCAGTGTAGCTGAGCCGTCGGCGCTGATTGCGACGCACCACCACAGTCCGCTCAGCCGTTGTGGCGCCGCCTTCGGTTCCCTGCAGAAACCAGCCGATCCCCAGCCCCAGCGCATCACCGAGGCTCTGAAGCGTTCCGACAGACGGTTTCTTCAGGCCACGTTCGATCTGGCTCAGGAACCCCACGGACCGGCCGGTCAGCTCAGCCAGTTCGGCGAGAGTGAGACCCTTGGTCTTGCGCAGGCCACGGATATCACTGCCCAAGGCAACCGCGACGGGATCGAGGCTGTCGTCACTCATGCCTCGATTTCCATACCGGCCTTGAGGCCTTCGAGAACAGCTTCTTCCGCTGTGCGCGGAGACAGGGCGTCGCCGATCACATGGACCTTTCCGGACCAGTCCCGCAAGGCGTTGGCGAGCGATGACACGCGTTGCGTGCCCTGCGACAGGACAAGGGTTTCCACCGCGTCACAGATGATCGGCTCGTCCGTCACCGTGTGCTGCAGATAGACAGTGTCGCTGTCGGCGCCAAAAATGCGGGCATAGGGGATCACCTCCACGCCAAGCCGGCTGAGCTCGCCATTGGCGCGATCGCGCACGGCGTCCTGCAGGTTCTGGCCCGGCACAATCCCGGTCACGGCCAGCCGCACACGACAACCGTCCCGTGCCAGCTTTTCGGCCAGGCCGACACCGATCCAGTCGTTCTTCCAGTCCGCGATCACGACCGATCCACCGACATTGGCCTCGCCCCGGATCACCGACCAGGCCTCAACGACATGCGCATCCTCCTCGCCTTCGATCTCGGGGCGATAGGGTTCACCGCCCGTGGCGACGACCACAGCATCGGGTGCGGCGGCGCTGATCTCGGCCACCGTGACCGTGCTGTTGCGTTCGACCCGAACGCCGAAACGTTTCATCTCGCGCGTGAGATTGGTGACGATCCCGCCGAACTCGTCGCGCCCCGGCAAAGCCTGAGCGAGCAACGCCTGCCCCCCGAGTTGGCCGTTCTGTTCGTGCAATACGACATAGTGGCCACGCTCGGCCAGAACGGCGGCGGCCTTCATGCCCGCAGGGCCGCCCCCGACAACCATGACCGACCTTCTGTGCGGCGCCGGGGTCTTGTCGTGGCTGTAAATCGTCTCGCGCCCGGTCTCCGGATGCTGGATACAGGACACCGGGAAGTACTGCAGGCGATGGCCCATGCACGCCTGGTTGCAGGCAATGCAGGCACGGATGTCATCGGGCTGGCCAGCCTGCGCTTTCGCTGCAAACCGGGGGTCGGCGATCATCGCACGGACCGTGCCAACCATGTCGGCCTGGCCAGACGCCACGATCTCTTCGGCAAGTTGCGGCTGGTTGATGCGACCACCCACCAGCACCGGCAACGAGAGGTTCCGTTTCAGGACCGCGGCATGCCCGGCGACGTGACCGTGTGGCGTAGTCATGGGCGGCACGACCTCGATCCAGCCCCGCGCGGTCCGCGTGTTGCCGCCGATGACATTGATGTAGTCGACCAGGCCGCGTTGCTCCAGCACCTGGCAGACCTCCAGCACGTCGCCCGCATCCATGGCATCGGGTGTGTCATCGCCATCACTGATCCTGACGCCAAGGACCGGGTCCGGTCCGATACGCGCCCGTGCCGCCTCCAGAATCTCCATGAGGAACCGCATGCGGTTTTCGAGACTGCCGCCGTAACGGTCGTCGCGGATGTTGGTGCGCGGATTGAGGAACTGAGCTACGAGATAACCCATGCTTGCCAGGATCTCGACGCCATCCATGCCGCCTTCGACGATATGGCCCGCCGCGAGGGCGTAACCGCCCGTGAGGTCTGCGATCTCCGCATGGCTGGCCGGATTTGGCATCAGGCTGTAGCGCTCGAAGGGAATGGCCGACGACGACAGGGCGGGACGACGGGAGCCGTCGAGGGTGCTGCGCATCGCAGCGCCGGGATGAAAGAGCTGCCCCAGAAGGACGGTGTCGTGACAGTGAACAGCGTCTGAGAGTTGGCGAAATCCGGGAACAACCTCCGGGTCGGCGGCAAGCAGGTAGCCCGATCTGATGTCGAAGCTGGGATGCATCGACATGCCTTCAACGATGATCATCCCCGCTCCACCTTCAGCGCGTGCCTCGTGGTAGGCGATCAGGCTGTCGGCGACCTTGCCGTCCTTGCCCAACGACGTCCCGTGAGCCGGAAAGAACAGGCGGTTGCGGACGGTGTGTCCGCGCAGCGCCATCGGCTCAAAGAGGTGGGGAAAGGCCTTCATGTCTTGCCTGGCTGGACAATGTATGGCTCAATTATCCGGCAAATTTTTACCAGAGGCAAACGGTGGCCTGGATGGAAAGACAGGGTTCCTCTCCGCGTCCAGACTGGAACGATGTCGCGGCCATGCTGGGCCCCGACGCCCTCGAAGCCCTGGACCGCCCCATCGATCAGGCGTCCTCGCTGCCCAACGTCTGTTACACGAGTGGCGCGTGGCAGCGGCTGGAGCAGGAGCGTCTGTTCGGCCGCAGCTGGTTTGTGGCCGGTTTCACACAGGATATTCCAAACAACGGCGATGCCGTACCGGTGACCGCAGCAGGCCTGCCGCTGCTGATCCTCCGCGATCACGATGGCGCCGTGCGGGTCTTCCACAACGTCTGCCGCCATCGCGGTGCGGTGCTGGTCGACAAGCCGTGCTCAGGCCTGAAGATCCTGACCTGTCCCTATCATGCCTGGGCCTACGGCCTGGACGGCAGCCTGCGAACACGACCGCACTTTCACGGCGGCGACCGCCATGACATTGTGAAAGATGCTGCGTCGGCTCCCGGCCTTGCCCCGATCCGTGCCGAAGTCTGGCATCACTGGATTTTCGTCAACCTCAGCGGCGAGGCCCCGCCACTCGCCGACTATCTGGACCCGGCACTGTCGCGCATCGAAGCCTATGACCTCTCGGCCACGCGCTACGCCGGGACCGTGCATTTCGACATCCAGACGAACTGGAAGTTCGCGCTGGAGAACTACATCGAGCCGTACCACGTGTTCGCCGCCCACCCCCGGCTCCACGCCTTCGTGCCCATGGCCAAACGCATGCCCAGCCAGATCGACGACCATGTCATGTGGAACCGTTATTCCTTCAAGAAGGCCGAGGCCGGACGTGGTGAGGGATTGCCGCATTTTCCCGGCCTCGATGACGAGGCCGCTCACCAGGGCTTCTGGTTCATTCTTCCGACCGCCTTCGGCTTCGAGGTCTACCCCGACCACGTCGCTAGCTTCCGTGTCGATCCCGTCGCCCCGGACCGCTGCCACGAACGCATCGACATCTACCTGATCGGCGACGCCGCCACCGCGCCGGACTGGCATGAGCAACGCCAGGCGGTGCTCGACATGTGGGACGACCTCAACCACGAGGACATCGGACTCATCGAAAGCCTGCAGAAGGGCCGAAGCTCTCCGGCCTACGACGGGGGCCGCCTCTCGCCCTATTGGGATGAGGCACCGCTTCATCTCTCCCGGATGATCATCGATGGCATGCGCTGAAAAGGCCGGAGCAGCCCGCGACACCCAGTATCCTTGCCGCAGCCCCTCTAGTTGTTCACAATGCGGCCAACTATGACGAGGCAGGTGACATGGCTGCGGTAACGGCACTGGAAAAGACCGATACGATTGACGCCCGGGAGCTCGATTTCGACAGCATTCCCGTGATCGACATTGGCCCGCTGTTTCACGACGACGAAAAGGGCCAGCAACGCGTGGCCAACGAGATCGGCGAGGCCTGCCGCCACACCGGGTTCTTCTATGTGACAAATCACGGCATCGATCAGGACGTGGTCGACGAGCTGGTGGGCCAGACCAAGCGGTTCTTCCACCTGCCGCTCGAACAGAAGATGGACGTCGATGTCATGAAGACCCAGCGCCACCGGGGCTACGTACCCAACGGCGCGTTGTATGCCGATGTGAATAAGAAGCCGGACCTTCAGGAAGGTTATGAAGTCTCGATGGAGTTGCCGGACGACGATCCGCACTATCTCGACGGCAACATCATGCTGGGTCCCAACGTCTGGCCCGAGAAGCTGCCCGGCTTCCGCGAAGGCGTTTACACGTACTACGAAGCGGTTCACGCCCTTGGCCGGAAGATGTTCAACGCCTTCGAACGGACCCTGGGACTGCCCCAGGGCTGGTTCGACGACAAGATCGACAAGCCGATGGGCCAGCTTCGACTGATCTATTACCCGTCGCAGGAGGGCCCGATCGACGCTGACCAGATCGGCATCGGCGCCCACACCGATTACGAGTGCTTCACCCTGCTGCTGCAAGATGATGTCGGCGGTCTCCAGGTCGGCAACCGGGCCGGCGAATGGATCAAGGCAACGCCCATTCCGGGGGCCATCGTGATCAATATCGGCGACATGCTGATGCGCTGGACCAACGGCGAGTTCGTTTCCACTCCGCATCGGGTGATCAACGATTCCGGGCGCGAGCGGGTATCGTTCCCGTTTTTCTTCGGTGCCAACTACGACACCGTGGTGCGCCCGTTGCCGCAGTTCACATCGGACGACAAGCCGGCACAGTTCCCGCCCACCATGTGCGGACCATGGACCGAGACCCAGATCACGGATGTCTACGAGTACCGTGTGGCCTACCGCGGCAAGGTACCCAACCCGGAACTGCCCTGGGACGCGCCGGAGTAGCGGCCTTTCGGAATCCCGGTGTCAGGACAGGACCCGGCTCTCTGAACTGTTTTTTCGTTAGCGTGATCGGGGTTACCGAATGGATCGCAAAGGCGTCGAAGACTTCATCGCAGTACACGGCATCCGCACCGTCATAATGGCGGGCACGGACCCGTGCGGCGTGCTACGTGGCAAGAGGCTGGCCGTCCCCTATTTTATGAAGGCGATGGAGTCCGGGCTGAACTTCGCCTGGTTCATCATGAAGACCTCCACGGTCGATGACGTGTTTCCCGACATGCTAGGCACCGGCGTCCCCGATCTGAAGGGCAAGCCCGATCTCGACACCCTGCGGCTGGCGCTCTGGGAAGAGGATGCTGCGATCGTGCTGATGGACTGGTGCTGGGCCGACGGCAGCCCGTGCGAGTTCTGCCCGAGGACGGAGCTGAAGCGTCAGGTCGCCGGCCTTCACGACCGGGGCCTCAAGGAGCTGTTCGCCCACGAGTTCGAGTTCTTCCTGATGCCCAAGCCGCTCTCCGAAGTGAGGCTGGGTGATTTCACCGGGCTTTCGCCTTCATCCCGGGACATCCACTGCTACGGGATCAACGAGGGCTTTCATCACGAGCCCGTCGTGAGCCGCATTCGTGCGTGTTTCGAGGACATGGTGGAAGGCTGCGCGCCGGAATGGGGCCAGAGCCAGTTCGAGATCAACCTGCATCGCAGCGACGCGCTGTCGATGGCCGACAACGTGGTGATCTTCAAGGCAGCCGCGCGGCAGATCGCGGCTGAGGCCGGCATGTCGGCGACCTTCATGGCGAAGTGGCACGAGGACTATTCCGGCAACTCCGGCCACATCCACCAGAGCTTCTCGGACGCCAAGACCGACGAGAGTGTGTGCTACGACGAAAAGGCACCGCACCGGCTGAGTGACTTCTTCCGTCACTACATCGCGGGCCAGCTTGATCTCTTGTGCGAGACCGCACTGTTCGTCGCACCCTTTGTGAACTCCTACAAACGGTTCCAGAACGACAGCTTCGCGGGCGTCACCCGCTGCTGGAGCGTCGACAACCGCACCTCCGGTTTGCGGGTGATCAACGTCTCGGAAGGCAAATGCCGGCTGGAGCACCGGATCGGCGGCGCCGATTCCAACCCCTACACGGCCTTTGCCATGTGCCTGGGCGCGGGTCTGCGCGGTGTCGACAACAAGATCGCCCTGACCGATCCGATCGACGGCAACACCTATCACGCCGATGGTCTGGACAAGGTGCCCGGGACACTGGAAGACGCCGCCGACCTTGCGGACAGTACACCGGCGATTCGCGAGATCTTCCCCGCACCCTTCGTGGACAACCTGCTCGAAATCGCCCGCCACGAGGTCGGTATCTTCCGCGAGCGCGTTACAGACCTGGAACTGCGCCGCTATTACGAGATGGCGTGAGGTCTCACGCCTCGCGGCCGTGGAACATACGCTGGACGAAAGGCAGCATGCGCTCGTCTGGTGTGTGGGAGTAGTTCAGGACACCGACCAGCCGTGATGTGTCGTCTTCGACAGACGTGACACAGTGCAGCGCGCGGTGGCCGCAAAAGATCACCAGCTTACCGGGTGGCGGATCGAGGTCGCGGACATCATCGGCCTTGCCGTCGAGAATGTGATTGACAGCTGGGAACTCGCTTTCGTCATCGGTCCTGACAGCGGAAACATAGCGGAACACTCCGCCCCTCTCCGGCTGTTGCAGCATCAGCGTGACCGAAGACTCCGAATTGTCGAGGTGCCAGCCGAGTTCCTCGCCCGCATGATTGACGTTGATCATCAGCGACGCGAGCGGATCACCATAGTGGCAGAGCGGCGGGCCATCGAGCACGGCACCGATGAAGTCGCGCAGCGGTTTCCAGGCATAGAGTGTCTTCAGTGGGCCGCTGTCGGGAATCCTGTCGGTCGAGACATTGCCGCGATTGCTGAACACCTGCAGGTTGCGGGCATGGTCTTCCGGCAATGTGTCGTCGGGGGAACCCATATAGACATTGTGGTGATGGACACGGGCGAAGTCGCGCGGCGCTCCGGGCCTCTTCTGTCAGGTCTATGGTTGCGCCAGGCCGTATGAAGCCCTCCAGGATCAGGATGCCGTCGTTGTGGAAACGCTCGCGGTAATCGGCAATCAAAGCAGCCGCTTCGGCGCTGGCTAGATCGCCGATGGGATAGCGGTCGAGATCGACAAAATCCTGAGCAACGCGGCGTGTCATGGCGAAGAGCCTTCCCACGGCGTGCCGTGCTAGGATTGGCTCACAAGGAACCTGCCATGACCGACCTTTCCGCCAACTTCCCGATCCGTCAATGGGTCTGCGTGCCTTGCGGCTACAACATGATCGGCGAGATGCCTGACGTCTGTCCGTTCTGCGGTGAACGCCACGACACCTTTGTCAGCTGGGAGCTGGCCGAAGAGACCTATCGCGTGGCCTCCAGACCCATCGTGGAGGGCGTGACACAGCTCCGCTCGGAACCGCGCCTGGGATACGAACACGCGGCCTATCGGGTTGAAACCGCCGAAGGAGCCGTGTGGATCGACTGTCCCGCCGCCTTCAACCGCACGCTCGAGCCCGTCGACGACATCTTCTTCACCCACAAGGACTTCATGGGTGCCTCGAACCAGTACCGTGCCCAGTGGGGTTCCCGAATTCACATCCACGAGGCCGAAACTAGGAGCCCGCTAGCGACACAGTTCACGGTCGACGACGCGTTCACCGGCGATTTCACCTACAGGGATATCGAGGCTTTCCACATCGGCGGCCACACCGAAGGCTTCACGGTCTACTTCCACGGCGATGTCCTGTTCGCCTGCGATTACGCCTTTCCCGGTAACCGGGCGATGCGCCTGAACCCTTACAGCGACAAGGCCGAGATGGCGGCTAAGGGCGGACGGCTTATGGATCTGGTGCACGAACGCAAGCCGAGTGTGGTGACCGGCTTCAACTACGCTGTCGATGGCGCCGACTGGACCGGCTGGTTCGAGACCGCCATGAAACGGGCCGCCTAACTCTCTTGAGGAGACGCCGGAACAATGTTGCAGGTCAGACCATGGAGTGCCGCGTAGTGCCGGTGTGAGCCGTCGGCATAGATGACCGACACAAACGAACGGCGCGAGGCGAACAGCGTTACGAACTCTTAGGACTGGATGATCACACCGCCTTTGGCGCAGTGGACATGGAAGAGTTCGAGTTCCGCAGGCTCCGGCGCTGGCGGTTCGGACGCCCAGACGGCGTTGGCAAAAAGAAGCAGCGCTGCTGCACTCAGCCGCATTGGGCCTTGTGACGCAACAGATGATCGGCCAGCACACAGGCCATCATCGCTTCGCCCACCGGCACCGCGCGAATCCCGACGCAGGGGTCATGCCGGCCCTTGACCTGAACCGTGGTGTCATTGCCGTCACGGTCAACACTCTGGCGTTCGTGCAGGATCGAACTGGTCGGCTTCACGGCAAAGCGCACGACAAGATCCTGACCGGTCGAGATTCCGCCCAGCACACCGCCGGACTTGTTCGACAGGAACCGGGGACCGTCGTTGCTCATGGTCATCTCGTCGGCAGCGGTTTCGCCGGGCTCGGCGGCAAGCGCAAAGCCGTCGCCGACCTCAACTCCCTTGACGGCATTGATCGTCATCATCGCCGCGGCCAGGTCACTGTCGAGCTTGTCGTAGATCGGACTGCCCAGCCCCACCGGAACACCCGAAGCGACAATCTCGATCACCGCACCGGCCGATGAGCCCTGCTTGCGAACGCCGTCGAGGAAGGACTCCCACTGGTCCGCCATGGCCTTGTCGGGGCCCCAGAAGGGGTTCTTCTCGGTTTGCTTCCAGTCCCACTTGTCGCGGTCGATGCGATAGGGGCCGATCTGGACCACGGCGCCCCGGATCGTGATGCGGTCACCCAGAACCTTGCGTGCGACGGCACCAGCAGCGACTCGCATGGCGGTTTCGCGGGCACTGGATCGACCGCCGCCACGGTGATCCCTGATGCCGTATTTGGCATCGTAGGTGTAATCGGCGTGGCCGGGACGGTACTTCCGGACGATATCGCCGTAGTCCTTGGACCGCTGGTCGACATTCTTCACGACCATCGCAAGCGGGGTCCCGGTGGTCTGGCCTTCGAACCAGCCCGAGACGATCTCAACCGTATCGGGCTCCTTGCGCTGGGTTGTGAAGCGCGACTGGCCGGGTTTGCGCCGGTCCATCCAGTGCTGGATTTCCTTTTCGGTCAGCGGGATGCGCGGCGGCACACCGTCAACCACGCAGCCGATCTCCGGTCCGTGGCTTTCGCCCCAGGTCGTGACCCGAAAGAGATGTCCGAAGCTGTTGCCTGCCATGACTGGTCAGACGATCGCGATGTCAGCGGCCTTGGGATTCTTCATGCCGACGATGTGGTAACCGCAGTCGACGTGATGAACCTCGCCCGTGACGGCGGTCGAAAGATCGCTGGTGAGGTAAAGCGCCGAGCCCCCGACCTCATCGATAGTGACATTGCGCACCAATGGCGAGTTGAGCTCGTTCCATTTCAGGATGTAGCGGAAGTCTCCGATGCCCGAGGCCGCCAATGTCTTGATCGGACCGGCCGAGATCGCGTTCACACGGATACCCTGCTCGCCGAGATCGGCGGCGAGATAGCGCACGCTGGCCTCCAGAGCGGCTTTGGCAACACCCATGACGTTGTAGTGCGGCATCCAGCGTTCGGCGCCGTAGTAGCTGAGCGTGACCAGGCTGCCGCCGTTGTTCATGAGATCCGCGGCATAGCGCGCGACCGAGGTGAAGCTGAAACACGAGATATCCATCGTGCGCAGAAAGTTTTCACGCGTCGTATCGGCGTAGCGTCCCTTCAGCTGGTCCTTGTCGGAAAATGCGATGGCATGGACGACAAAATCGAGGCTGCCCCAATCCTTCGCCACCGTGTCGAAGACCCGCTCCATGCTGCCTTCATCGGTGACGTCGCAGTCGACAGTGAGGCTGGAACCGACGCTTTCGGCGAGCGGCTTGACCCGTTTGGCCAGCACATCGCCCTGATAGGTGAAGCCAAGCTCGGCACCGTGGGCCGCCAAGGTGCGTGCAATGCCCCAGGCAATCGAGCGATCATTGGCAACACCCATGATCAACCCGCGTTTGCCTGCCATTAGGCAGCTGGCTTCGGTCATACGTCCTCACGTTCTCTCAGAAATGAACAAAAGGCCGCAGGAGCCACGGCCAGGGAGCGTGGATTCTACACAAAAGGCGGAAACGGGCCAATGCGCCGGATGGGATTTCGGTGGCGCCACACACGATGAGGATTTCTATGGCATCCCCAGATATGCTCCGTTGCGACGAGACCGGCCGAGCCCATATCGGTCAGGCTCACGGGATTTGATGTGAAAGAGGATGAGATGGCTGTTGCAGCACAGGACACCGGCAACCGTTCCGCGGAGGGGGTGACCGCTGAACTGGTTTATCTGGCCGACCGGTCGATCCCGCCCACAATCCACTACACAGAACCGGGCCTGCCACGCAGGGTCGGCAACTATGGACGGTTTGCGGTTCATATTGCCGACATGCGCGCAACAGAGGGACTCTCGCTGGACCGCGAGGGCTTCGAATTGCATCACTTTGAGCCCGATGTCGCGGATTTTTATGACGTCGAAGGCGTGGAGAAGGACTATTACCCCTTGGTTTCCGACCTGGTGAAGGCTGTCACAGGCGCTACCGAAGCGATCGTGTTCGACCATACGATCAGGACAGAAGGCGGAGGCACGGAAAACAGCACCGTGCTGCGCGCACCCGTGCGCCTGGTTCACAACGATTACACGGAAGAGTCCGCGCCCAAGCGCGTGCGTGAGCTGCTGCCCGACGATGAGGCCGAACGATGGCTGGCCGGCCAGTTCATCGAGCTCAATGTCTGGAGGCCGCTTGAAGGGCCCGTTCAGGTCGCTCCGCTGGCTGTGAGCGATGCACGGTCCATCCCAGCAAGCGACCTGACGCTGGTGAACATGTACTACCCGGACCGTATGGGTGAGATCTACCACGCTCTCTTCAATCCCGATCACCGCTGGTACTACGTGCCGCAGATGACGCCGGACGAAGCGGTCCTGATCAAGGGGTATGATTCGGCCAAGGACGGCAGGGCGCGGTTCACGTTGCACACCGCGTTTGACGACCCCCAGACACCAGAGAACCCGCCACCCCGAAAGAGTATCGAGACGCGGGTGCTGGCATTGATGACTGACTGACCGAAGTCAGCCCCTGAAAACAAAGATTCAGGTCACTTGTTGACAACCTTCCACGAGCCGTCGGGCTGGCGGCATGCCGTACCGTAGGCCTGCTGATACTCGCCGCCCACTGTTACCGTGGTCTGATATTCGCGGCAGTAGTTGCCGTTGTTGTCGGTTCCGTCACGAACCGGCTTGTAGCTGCCGTAGTTGCCTGAATCCGGATTGTTCCAGGTGATTGTTTCGCCGACCGGAGCATTGTGGGCCTGGGTCTCGGCCTGTGCGGCATAGGCTTGGTCGGCGTTATCGAGCGATTGGCCGACCTGGTTGCCCAGATAAGCGCCCAACAGACCGCCACCGATGGCCGCCAGAATCTGGCCCGAGCCGTCACCGACCTGAGCGCCCAGTAGCGCGCCGCCGGCCGCGCCCAGCAGAGTGCCCGCGGTTTCCTTGCCGCCAGCATTCTGCGAGCAGGCGGAGAGCGAAAGGGCGCCGGCCAGCGCCAGCACAGTGATTTTTGCAGTCGACATTGTCTGTTTCCCAGCTGCGAATTGGTTCATGACCCCTGCACCCTAGCGGTATGCTCGAATTCCGGCCATAACATGGCAAGCCCCTTGGGGGCCTTCAGAAGTGTATATGGGTTGTTTCGCCGGCACGAAAAGTGGACGCCGATCACACTCCTGTTGAAATGTGACACGAAGGATCATGACGATGGCACGTATCGAGGAGCGCGATCCCTACGAAGTTTTCGCCGATTGGTACGGCGAAGCCGCGAACTGTGGGATTCAGGAGCCCACAGCGGTCGCTCTGGCCACCACCGATACCGAAGGGCAACCATCCCTGCGCATGGTGTTGCTGAAGGGGCATGGCTCCGACGGGTTCGTATTCTACACCAACTATGAGAGCCGCAAGGGCCGGGAGCTGCTGGCGAATCCCAAAGCTGCCCTGTGTTTCCACTGGATGCCGTTAGAACGCCAGGTGCGGGTTCAGGGCCGGGTCGAGCAGGTTTCAAAGGACGAGGCGGACGCCTATTTCGCAAGCCGCCACCGGGACAGCCAGATCGGGGCCTGGGCCAGCCAGCAATCCAGGCCAATGGCGACACCCTATGATCTGGAGAAGAACGTCGCGAAGATGGCCCTGAAGTTCAACATCGGAACCGTGCCGCGGCCAGACAACTGGTCCGGGTTTCGCATCGTTCCGCATCTGATCGAGTTCTGGAGCGCCAAACCCTTCCGGCTGCATGAACGTATCGTGTTCTCACGCCAAAGCGACGACGCGCCCTGGACCACCGAACGATTGTTTCCCTGACATGAGCATCGCGCCCGACAACCAGCAACCGAACGTGGGTTGGGTCGATGCGGCCGGTGCACGGTTGATGCGCCTGGCCGCGATCGCCTCGGTCTCGGTCGCCTGCGTCCTGATTGTCGCCAAGATCATCGCAGCGCTGATGACCGGTTCTGCAAGCCTGCTGTCGTCGCTGGTCGATTCGCTGCTCGACGCCTTCACGTCGCTGATCAACCTGATTGCCGTGCGTCATGCGCTGCAGCCGGCCGACAAGGAACATCGCTTCGGTCACGGCAAGGCCGAACCGCTCGCGGGCCTAGCCCAGTCGGCCTTCATCGCCGGTTCAGTCACAGGTCTGGACCGCTTCAGCATTGTGCGAACGTGGCGAACAGCGCCAATCAGGCGTATGATCAAACTTTCGAACAATCAGTTCTGATTTGGGGGACGCAACCATGTCGATCGCCAAGTTTCTCGTCACCGCATCAGGCACACAGGAAGGTCAGAGCGCCATCGAAACCGCTTTGATGCTGGCACGGCGCTTTGATGCCCATGTCGAAGCCGTCAATGTGCGGCGCAATCCCCGTGACGCCGTCGCGTTCATGACGGAGGGTATGACCGGCGCGGTGATCGAAGAGATCATCGCCACCGCAGAGCAGGATATCGACAAGCGGGCGGACAGCGCTTCAGCCGAGCTCCGTTCCATCGCCGACAAGTACGGCGTGGAGATCACTCAGCAACCGGCACACGGCCATGCCAGTGTCACCCTCCGCCAAGAGCAAGGCCGCGAGGACGAAGTTGTGGCGGAACGCGGCCGTCTTTCGGACCTCGTCATCGCCGCACGGCCCACTACAGACGGTGATGCGAAGGAAGAGGTCGTAGCGGAATCGGTTCTGATGGAATCGGGCAGCGGCCTGCTGCTTGTCCCGGCAGGCCACGTTTCCGACCTTTCCGGCAATGCTGCGATTGCCTGGAACGGCAGCGCAGAGGCGGCGCGCGCCGTCCATCGGGCCATGCCGTTGCTCCAGAAAGCCGATGAAGTCGTCATCATGGCGCCTGAAGAACGGTCCATGCGGGGTCCCGGACCGGATGCTCTGGCAACTTATCTGGCGCTGCATGACATCAAGTGTCATGTGCACAATCTACCGTCGAACTGGACCAACATCGGCGACACGCTGCTCGAGATCGCTCACAACGAGAAAGCCGCTTTCGTCGTGATGGGCGCCTTCAGCCAGGGCAAACTGCGGCAGCTCATTCTGGGTGGCGCGACCCGGTTCATGCTGAACCATGCCGATCTGCCGGTCCTCTTCACACACTAGGACCCTCTATTAGTACGGGATTCGCGGCAACAGCGATGGCGATCACTTGTTCCAGAGCGGCACAGGCGGTACGATTCGCACCGCAGCGGTTTCGAACATTCATGACGTAACGCTGACGCTGACCACCGCTTGGAAGGGCGGCCCGTGCCGAACGATCTGGCTCAGGACACGTCAAAGTCGAGGCAATCGGCGATGAACAGCCATCGCAGATCTTTGATTGTCGAGGCTTTCGACCATTTGCCGAGTGCCGTCCTGGTGCTCGACAGTGACTTGCGCCTGCTCTCCTGGAACCGCACAGCCCGCTCGATGTTCGGCCCCGCCAGTGCCTACATGGCCGACGGCGGAACGCTCGACGGATTCCTCCATGCGATGGTCGACTACGAGGTGATCGATCTGCGCGGCAGAGCGGCCGACGAGTGGATCGAAAAGACCATCGCCGCCCATGTTCCGCGCAACACCTTCGACAGCAAGCTGCTGAACGGTCGGACGCTGCGCACACACGTAACCGCGTCCCGCGACGGCCTGATCGCCGTCTATAATGACGTCACCGATCTCTATACCCGCGAGGAACTGCTTGAGGCGAGCCGCGCACGCACGCGGCGCATGAACGAGATCGGGGTGGCACTGACCGCGGAAAAGGACCTCAACCGCCTGCTCGAGATGATCATGCTGGAAGCCAAGGCGCTCTGCCGCGCCGACGGTGGCACGATCTATCTCAAGCGCGAGGAGGAACCCGAACCCGTCTATGTCGAAGACAAACGGATCGACCGCCGTACCGGTGGCGACCGCAGAATCTGCGACAGGCGCCGCCACGATGCCTGCCCGCCTGAAGGTGGGAAGGAGCGCCGGTCCGGAGGCAACCGCCGTTCCGGTGTGGATCGGCGGCATCCGCGCGAACATCTCGAGTTTGCCATTCTGGTCAATGACACACTCAGCATCGCCATGGGCGGCACTTCGGGCAAGGAGATCACCCTGCCCAATCTGATGACGCACGACCCGCAAACGGGTGAACCCAACCACAAGAACGTCGCGAGCTATGCCGCGCTGACCGGAGATACCGTCAACATTCCCGACGCATATGATGTCGAGGGGTTTGATTTTTCCGGCACACGCAAGTTCGACGAGATGAACGACTATCGTTCCCAGTCTTTCCTGACGGTGCCCCTGAAAGACAGGAACGACGGTGTGATCGGCGTTCTGCAGTTGATCAACGCGCGCAATGCCGATGGCGAGGTGATCGCATTCGAACCGTCCCTGCAGGACGACGTGGAGTCGCTGGCTTCCCAGGCGGCTGTTTCTCTGGACAACAATCTGCTGATTGAGGCGCAACGTCAGCTCTTCGAGTCTCTCATGAAGGTCATGGCGAACGCGATTGACCGCAAATCGCCCTACACGGGCGGCCACTGCACGCGGGTCCCCGTATTGACCGAGATGCTCGCACGCGCCGCCTGTGACGCAGATGACGGCCCATTGGGAACGTTCTCGATGGACAAGGAGCAGACCTTCGCACTCCACGTCGCGGGCTGGCTGCATGACATCGGCAAGGTGACCACGCCCGAATATGTCATGGACAAGTCGACCAAGCTGGAGGCAATCCATGACCGTATCGTCGAGGTGGAAACGCGTTTTGCCGCAGCCAAGCGGGACGCGGAGATTGACTTCCTGCGTGCCGTCGCCGAGCCCGGCGCGGACACGGGGGCGCTGGAGGCGGACTTCCGGGACAACATCGCCGAGCTCGATGACGACCTGATGTTTCTCCAGCGTGCGAACATCGGTGGCGAGTTCATGGCCGACGACAAGAAGGACCGGGTTCACGTGATCGCCGCCAAGACCTGGCGCGATGCCGGCGGCCGACCCACCCCCCTGTTGTCCGAGGAGGAGGTGCACAATCTCTGCATCGAACGCGGCACCCTGACTGGCGAAGAGCGCAAGGTGATCACCGACCATATGGAGATCACGATCGAGATGCTGGAGCAGCTTCCGTTCCCCAAGGCCCTGAAGCGCGTGCCTGAGTTTGCCGGTGGCCACCACGAGAAGATGGATGGGACGGGTTACCCGCGGGGTCTGACACGCGAGCAGATGTCGGTCCCGGCCCGCATCATGGCGATTGCCGATATCTTCGAGGCCCTGACTGCCGCCGACCGACCCTACAAAGAGCCCAAAACACTGTCGGAATCGATCCGAATCATGACCATCATGAAAAAGGACGGGCATATCGATCCCGAACTCTTCGACCTCTTCATCGAATCTGGTGTCTACAAGGACTACGGCAAGCAGTTCCTCAAGCCCGAACAGATCGACGAGGTCGACGAGGATGCTGTCTTGGGCCGAAAGGACCCATGATCCGGGTCCGGGTGTTGCGTGACGCTCATATCGAGTATGTTCCGGACTTGGCCCGGATCCTGGGGGACGCGACACGAAAGGCTTACACCTTCATGGCGTGGGACCACACCGACAGCGGGTTTCTGGATTTCGTGGGTGGCATGTTCACGACCTGGGACAGCGTCAGGCTTGCTGAAATAGAGGGACGACCGGTCGGGTTCTCGTGCGTGGACGGCGACGTCGTCGATCAGCTGTTTTTCGCATCGGATCATCAGGGCCAGGGTGTGGGGGCCTTGCTGCAGAACGATCTCAAGCATCAAAGACCCGAAGGGTTCGGCCTCTTTACCTTCCAGGCCAACCGGGCAGCGCGGCGTTTCTATGAGAAACAAGGCCTGATCGCGGTTGCATTCGGCGTCAGCGAGGACGAAAACGAACCGGACGTTCGTTACGAATGGAAGCCCGATGCCTGATACGGACAGCATGAAGACGGTCGTGATCACCGGCGCCAGCCGCGGGATCGGCCACCAGACAGTGATACGCTTCGTACGTGAGGGCTGGCGCGTGGTCAGTTGCTCGCGTGACGACATTCCCATAGAACGTCAGGTCGACGATTCTCCGCATCTGCATCTGCCCACCGATCTGGCCGACCAGGCGAGCATCGATGCCTTTGTCACCGAAGCCAACGCCTTCATCGGCGACGGCCCGGTTCATGCCCTGGTGAACAACGCTGGCGTGTCGCCCAAGACCAGTTTCAAGGAACGCCTGGGCACGCTGAACGGCAGCCTGGATCACTGGCGTGAGGTGTTTGAGCTCAATTTCTTCGCACCGCTCGTGCTGGCCCGTGGCTTTGCCGCGCCGCTCCATCGAGGCGAGGGCGCGATCGTGAACTTGACTTCGATCGTGGGGCACCGTGTTCATCCCTTTGCGGGCAGCGCCTATGCCTGTTCCAAAGCAGCCCTTTCGGCACTGACACGCGAAATGGCCTCGGAGTTCGCCCACCTGGGCGTTCGCGTGAATGCCATTGCACCCGGCGAAATCGAGACCGCTATGCTGTCGCCCGAGTACGACGATCTGATTCCCCGCATTCCGATGGGCCGCATGGGAACGCCGGAAGAGGTCGCCAGCACGATCTTCTATCTGTGCGGCCCCGATTCCACCTATGTCTCCGGTACGGAAATCATGATCACGGGCGGCCAGCACCTGCTGTGACGCCGCCAGGAAAGGCAGAACCATGACTGAGACCAACCAACCCTTCCCGCCGGCCTGGTTTCGACGGCGCGTCGCGCGCTGTTCTGGGAAGGACTCATCCTGATCCTTATGGGTGCGACTGCCATCATTGTCCCGGTAGTGTTCACGCTGGCAGTTGAGATCCTGGTGGGTGTGCTTTTGCTGATCGGCGGTGTCGTACGGCTATTCCGCTGCTTCAGCACCCGTGAAGGCGGGCTACGCCTTTGGCCGGTGATCGCCGCCGGTGTTTTTCTGCTGGCCAATCCCGTCGCAGTAACGATCACACTCACGGCCATCGTTATTGTTCTTCTGATCTTGGAGGGCGCGGCCAAGGCCGTCGGGTCGTTCGCCCTGCGCCCAAACCGTGGCTGGGGCTGGCTGCTGTTCAACGGCCTGATCGATCTGGCCGTGGGCTTACTGCTGTGGGACGGTCTGCCGAGCACGGCGATGTGGGCCCTGGGACTGATGATCGGCATCAGCCTCATCACCACAGGACTGACGGCGCTGATGTTGTCGTCGGGTTTGCGCCAGGTCGAAGCAGCCGACTGACAACAGATTCCAGAAGGACCAACGAAAACGGGCGAGTGCCAAAGCACCCGCCCGCTGTTCTTTGGACCCGGAGGTCGGCTTACATGCCGGCCAGGATCTGTTCGTAGAGGTTGACAATCTCGCCATAACGGTTCTGGTGAACCGAGAACTTGCCACTGGCAAGATAGGCTTCGATGTCGGACGACAGGCCGATCGACTGGAGGTACTCCTCCGTGATGCCTTCCATGTCGTACACCTTCTTGTTGGAGACGCCATAACCCCACTCGGTGAGCTCGTAATACTGCGACTCAGGCGAGATATAAGCATCTAGCAGAGCATGCGCCTGCTCATAGGTGCCACGCTCCTTGGTACGCGGATCGATGGTGAGACCGCAGACCCAGGTCAGCGCACCTTCCTTCGGGTTCATCCAGATATACTTGCCCTGGGTGCCCGTGGCGTCCATTTCGCCCGACGCGGTCAGCATCATGCCGTTCCACGCGGCCGAAGCGACGACTTCACCCGAGAACAGGGCCTGGGTCATCGACGTCGTGTCGCTGGTCAGCAGACGCATGTTGGGCAGGCTCTCGCGGACCAGATTGGCGACCGTTTCGATCTGCTCGTCGTTCATGTCGGTGAAGTCGATACCGGCATAGATGGCGAAGAGATTGAAGTGATCTTCCACCGCATCGAACATGGCGAGACGGCCAGCATACTTCTCATCAAAGAAGATGCTCCAGCTCCACATCTCGGGATCGGCATACTCCGGAGCAAGCTCCGTGTTCACAATGATCGCCGTGGCGCCGAAGTCTTCCGGAACCCACAGGGGCTGTCCGTCGGCCGTATTGGCGCCAGGAACGTGCTTGAGCGGCTCGATAACATCATCCCAATGCGAGATCATGCTTACATCGACCGGCTCGACGATGCCGGCGTCATACCAGAGGCCGATCTTCGAAGAGCACGGGAAGACGACGTCGACCTCGAAGCCCGCACGGATCTTGGCCATGGCTTCGGCCTGATCGGAGAACAGGGTGTAGGTCGGCGGTGAACCGTACTCCCTGACGTAATCCTGAGCGAAGGCGGCGTCGTCGTACCCGCCCCAGGTGAACATCACCAGGTCGCTGCCGTCGGCGCGCGCCATGCCCGGCATGCTGGTCGCCATGGCGGTACCGACACCGGCGGATGCCAGGACCTTGTGAGCCTGACGACGCGTCAGCTTACCCGAACACACCTTGTCTTCGAATTCGTTGGCCTCCATCAGAGGTTTGATCTTATCCATCGTCAAAAACTCCCGCGTTGCTTAAGATTTCGCCGCCTGTTTGACGGTCTGCTAATCAGGTTAATGGATAAGTTACGAAAATGGGAGTCTGCGGCACTCAATCTTGATTGAACCAGGATTGTCCCCTTCTCTCGGCACATTCGAGCGGAAAACTGCAAAATTTGAAGTGTGCCTCCCGTTCCGGATCGATAGTCTCAAGCTGATCATTTTACGAGGGAGCCACCGCTATGTTTTCTTATCAGGGAAAGAAGGCCGTCGTCACAGGGGCCGGACGCGGGATCGGGCGCCAGATCGCCCTGAACTTTGCGGAGCTGGGGGCCGATGTGATGCTGGCATCCCGAACATCCGGGGAAATCGAGAACGTTGCCGAGGAAATCCGGGCACTAGGTCGAAAAGCGTATCCCGTGGTGACCGATATGGGGGACTTCGACGCGGCACTCGCCCTGGTCGACACAGCCATCGAAACCATGGGCGGTCTGGATGTCTGGGTGAACAACGCCGGTGGCGGCAGCAGTGTGAAGGGCGGAATCGGTCCGATCGAAGACGCCACGCTGGAGGGCTTTGACGCCCTGTTTCAGCTCAATCTGCGTGTGCCGTTCTTCTGCGCCCGCAGGGCCGCCGATCACATGGCCTCGCGCGGCGGCGGCGCGATCCTCAACATCGTCTCGATCGACGGCGTGCATGCAGCTCCGGGCGAAGGAATCTATGGTGCGGCCAAGGCGGCCCTGATCAGCCTGACCAAGACCATGGGTGTGGAGTACGGCCGGCATAATGTCAGGATCAACGCCATCGCGCCGGCCCTGATCGACACCAAGCTGGTCGAACGCCACCTGCAGACCGAAGACGACCGCAAGACACGCGCGTCGTTTTACCCACTCAATCGCGTCGGCAAGCCCGAGGACATCGCCGGAGCCGCCGTGTACTTCTGCTCCGACGAAGCCAGCTGGACATCGGGCCAGACCCTTGTGGTCGCCGGCGGCAACCAGGCGACCAGCGATCTGTTTCTCTGGGTTCGCAAACACAACGAAGTCCCCGAAGACCGGAAGATGTGACCTCAGGCCTCAGCCTGTTCCTTGAGCATGTCGGGCAGGTGTTCGCGGCAGACCTGAGCGAAGGCTTGGCCCATGCGCGTGGGGCGTGATGACGCCAGGCGCGCGATCCCCATATGCACCGTGCGATGGGCTTCGGACAACGGCACCGTCACCAGCGCGGAGCCATCGAGTGCCCTGTGGTGAGGCGCGCGGGAATGGAGCACGCTGTAGCCGTAACCGTTGGCGACAAGACCGCGGACCATTTCGAAGGATCGTGTCTCGTAGGCGATGACGGGCTCGATGTTGGCTTCCGAAAACACCGACAGGAAGTGGTCGCGACTGTCAGGCAGCCCCAGCAACACCAGAGCTTCGCCTTCCAGATCGGCAAGGCTGACCTCCGACCGCTGCGCCAGGCGATGATCGGCCGGAAGAGCAGCATAAAGCGGCACCGTCACCACGGCCTCGAAGTCGATGTCGGGCGCGAGGTTGAGATCATAGGTCAGCGCAAGCTCGAAGCGACCGCGGCGCAGGCCGTCCTGCACCGCCCGCAGATCAAGCTCATGAGGCCGAACCCGGATGGCGGGGTGCTCCTGACCGACAAGGCGCAACAACCCCGGCAGCACGATCGGTGCGAAGGTCACGAAACACCCGACATCGAGATCGCCTTCGAGGCTCTCGGCCAGACCCTCCGCGTCCTGTGACAGCTCTTCGGCGTGGTTCAACAGGTTGCGCGAGGACGCATGAAGCCGCCTGCCGGCCGGCGTGAGCGACAGGCCCTGCGCGTGATGGCGGACAAAGAGCTGCACGCCGAAGACGTCTTCGAGATGCGCGATCGCCGCGGACACAGAGGGCTGTGACACATGACACGTCTCGGCAGCACCGGTGACACTGCCGACATCGGCAGCGGCCGCGAAGTAACGCAGGTGTTTGAGTGTGTAGTTTATCATCAAATTCTATGCAATGTGTCGATAGATAATTTTTTGCTGTAGAAGCGTCTGTTGTCAAGGTCCGTACCCTGTGCACGACAGATCGATCGGGAGACGACCACCATGCTAATGACAGGCGAACAGTACCGGGACTCGTTGCGTGACGACCGCGAGGTGTTCATCAACGGCGAGCGCGTGAAAAGCGTGCCCGACCATCCTGCTTTCAAGCCGATCGTGGACGTGCGTTCCCGCATCTACGACATGGCGCATGAAGAGAAGTTCAAGAACGTCATGGCCTACGAGAAGGACGGCGAGAAGTTCGCCACGTCTTGGCAGCCGCCCTACACACAGGATGACTGGTGGGTCAAGAAAGACTGGGTCGAGATGGTCATGAAGGAGATCGGCGGTGTGGTGACACGCGTCGGCGACGAGACCGTGGGCGAGATGTGGTCGCTGGCCGACGGCAAGGACATCCTGAATCAGGTCGACGACCATTGGGCCGACAACATCGACAATCACATCGATAATGTGCTGCGCAACGACATCTTCCATGTCTCGGCCAACACCGACCCCAAGGGTGACCGCTCCAAGGCGCCACAGGATCAGGACCCCGACATGCTGCTGCATGTCGTGAAGGAGACCGACGAAGGCATCATCGTTCGCGGCGCGAAGTACGAGACTGCCGCTGCCTATGCGACACAGGCATTCGTGAAGCCCACCATCGCAAACTGGGGTGATGCCAAGCTCAGCGACTACGCCCTTGGTTTCATCTGCCCGATGAATGCGCCAGGCCTCAAACACATCTGCCGCAATGGTTTTGCCGGTGTGAAGCCCGCCGACGACTATCCGCTGTCGAACGGCTTCGACGAGGTCGACACGCTTCTGGTCTTCGACAACGTGCTGGTCCCTTGGGAGAATATCCTGTTCTACCGCCACACGGCCGCCGCCACATTCATTCGCGGCACCCTGCACCGCTACAGCGCCTACATGTTCACGCTGCGCATTCTCCACATCGCCGACCTGATGATCGGCACGGCGCTGTTCAACGTGAAACAGACCGGCCTCGACAAGCAGCAGGCCGTGATGGAAAAGCTGGCGCAACTGGCCTGCTACCGCGAGGGCATCAACGCCCACATGACCGGCGCCATCGCGACCGCGCAGAAGAGCCCGGGCGGCTTCCTGATGCCGAACCAGTCGCTACTCTACACCGGCCGCGTGCTGGCGTGCTCTCAGCTTCCGGCCATGATGCACCTGACCCGCGAGCTCTGCGGCGGCCAGATCTGCGTCACACCGGACAGCCCATCCTTCAACGCTCCTGAGACCAAGGAGTGGATGGAAAAGTTCTACAACGTGAATGACAACTGGCAGGCCGAGGACCGGCGCAAGTTGTTGGCGTTCGGCCGCGATCTCGTGAACTCCGACTATGCCGGCCACAAGGTCACCTTCCAGCTCTTCGCCCAGTCAGCGCCGTTCGCGCACCTGGGTGCAGTTTACCGGAATTTCGACTTCGACGGACCGATGGAGTTCGTGAAGAAGGCCGCCGGACTGTCCGACAAGGTTATGCGTTAAGAGCCGCCGCTCGAGCCGTCGAAAATTCAGGCATCGGCCCTCTCTCACCATGTGAGCGGTAGGGCCGATGCTGTAACGTTCCCACCACCATTCGATTCGGGGAATCAAGACCATGGCACACCAGCGTTTCCGCAAGTTTAACACCAAGGAGATGTATCCCGAGCAGTCGCTCGACAACGATCTGTGCATGGTGATGCGCGCAGGCAACCACATCTTCATGCGCGGCCAGACCGGCTTTGATCTCGACGGCAGCTTCCACGGTGTCGGCGACGCCGCGGCCCAGGCTGAAATGGCCATGAGCTGCGTGAAGCGGCTGCTCGAAGAGGCCGGCGGCAAAATGGAGCATATCTGCAAGGTCACGATCTACCTGACCGATCCGCGCTACCGCGAGCCAGTCTACAACGTGATCGGCCGCTGGCTGAAGGGCGTCTATCCGGTCTCTACCGGCCTTGTGGTCCAGGCGCTCGCCAAACCGGAAATGGTGATGGAAATCGACGTCGATGCCGTCATTCCCGACGACGAGGCCTGATCAATGACCTTTTCTCTCACTGGACGCTGCGAACGCACCGGCATGTTCGGCGTGGCCGTCACGTCGTCCAGCCCCGCGGTGGCCGCACGCTGCGCCTGGGTGCGCGGCCATGTCGGCGCGGTCTCGACCCAGAACATCACCGACCCCGGTCTGGGCATCATGGGGCTGAACCTGATGCAGCAGGGCTTTGGCGCCAAGAAAGCCATGGAGATGATCGTCGGTGCCCGCGCTTTCAGCGAGTATCGCCAGATCGCGATCATCGACGCGCTGGGCCACACCGCTCACCACTCCGGCGCCAACACGCTGGGCACCAACAATGTGGTCGAAGGCAACAACTGCATCGCCGCGGGCAACCTGCTCTCCACACCGAAAGTGCCCGAGGCCATGGTTGCGGACTTTGAAGCTAACGGCGATGAGCATCTGGCTGAACGACTGTTGCGTGGCGTCGAAGCAGGCCTTGATGCCGGCGGTGAGGAAGGTGACGTGAAGTCGGTCGGCGTGAAGGTCTGCCACCAGCACGACTGGCCGATCTGCGAGCTGCGAGTCGACTGGCACGACGAGCCGATTGCCGAGCTGCGCCGTGTCTGGGATGTCTACCGCCCGCAGATGCCCGACTACATCATGCGTGCGCTCGACCCCCGCGATACACCGAGCTACGGCGTGCCCGGCGACCTCTGATCCAGCGCGACGTCGATCATGACCGGCCTGTGATCAGAGCCGATGTTGGGGCCGGTTTCGATGTGCGTGATGATCAGATTCTCGCTGACCAGTGCGTGATCGATTGGAATTCCCGCAAAGTCGAACCAGACCGGCCAAGTAGCGGCGACATTGAGGCCGTGAAGGTCCAGCTCGTCCAGGAAGGTCCGAAGAGCCGGTGACCACGGCGTGGCGTTGAAATCACCAACAACGACCAACGGCCCGTCACGCAGCCAAAGATGATCGGCCGCCGAATCAAGCTGCCGGTCGCGCGCCGTCATCGAACCTGGCATCAATGGCGGGAACGGATGAACGCCGGCCACCGTCAGAGGCCCGACATCGGTCTCCAACGTCGCGATCACTGTGATGGGACCGCCTTCGCTGAGCGTATCGTCCGTCAGCGTGACAACCTCCGCCTCAACAATCGGGAATCGGCTATAGAGAACCATGCCCAAGGCATGCGGACGCGGCTCCAACACACGATGGGCGAAACCGGCCATCACCGCTTCAAGCTGCTCGACGTGACGCTCTGTGACCTCTGTGAGCACCAGAACATCGGGCTGCTGCGCCTCGACCCAGGCACCCAGATCAGCCGCATCGCTGTTGTGGATCAGGACGTTCGAGAACATCACCCGTGCCATGGGCTGATCCGTGGAAATGGCGGCGCGTGCTTCGGTCTGTGCCGATACAAGGCCAGTCCACAGCACATCGGCACCCAGCAAAAGCGCAAGCGCGACCAAAGCGCCCGACAGCCATTTGCGGCCACCTGCAAGACAGAGTACGGCTGTTCCAAGCAACCCGACCGCGACATGCGGCCGCCCGCTCGACGCCAATTCTCCCGGCCAGCTCACCATGCCAAGGATGGGGCTGGCCGCTAGCATACCCACTGCCAACGCGCCCAGGCCCAGCGTGCCGACCAGGATGCTATTGCGGTTTTTGCTCTGCGCCATTGTGCGGCCTCACCTTCACGCGGAAGATTGCTGCCTGATTGAGGCCACGACATGACAGGTCCGGGAACACACCATCAATCAGCCACCTCCAGGGCCGCCGCGCGGCCCTCCATCTCTTCAGCCAGGGCCGTTTCCTGCAGTCGCCGCAGAGCAAAAGCGTAGTCGCGCAGAAGTGGAGCGAGACGTGGATTGTCCGCACCCAGTTGCGCTTCGCGGATGGCCAGAGCCTCAGCGTAGAGGTCTGTCGCGTCTTCGAGCTGCCTCGTGATCATCAGCGTCTCGGCACGAGCCTCCAGAACATCCGCCATATCGAGACTTTCGCCCAGGCCGACGGCTTGCAGGATGTCACCGGCTTCCATGTTGAGCGCGACCGCGGCGTCGAAATCACCATTGAGCCGCGCCAGCTCGGCCTGGCTGGCAAGAACCGCGGCAACATCACCATGCTGCCGACCGAAGGTGGACTCCAGAACATCGAGCGCCGCAGCCAATTCCGGCTCCGCCAGTTCGGTCACGCCACCGGCCAGAAGACGACGCCCGAAGCTGGCACGCAGGCGTGCCACTTCGGGATGCCCGGTTCCGTTGGCCGCCTCCAGAACCAGCATAGCAAACTGGTTGGCTTCGACCGCCTCCAGCAACTCACCTTGTGCCTCCAACACGTCGGCCAGATTGCCGAGGACAATTGCGACCGCAGGGTGGCGATTGCCAAAGACCGAGGTGGTCACGAGTAAGGCGGCATCGAGGCGGAGACGCGCTTCTGCGAGACGGCCAAGATTGAAGTATGCGAGACCGATGTTGTTCAGAACAGGTGCGACGCGCGAATCTGTTTCGCCATACAGCATCAGGCGCATAGCAAGAGCCTCTTCATAGTAAAGCAAGGCCTCTTCGGAGCGGCCCTGATGGCGCAGGCTTTCACCGAGCCGGTTCAGAACACTGGCGGCCTCCGGATGCGGTGCCGGAAGTTCGCTTCGCGCAATGATCAGCGCCTCATCAAGCAGATTGCGCGCAAGAACCGGGCGCTCCATGGCCTCATGCACGGCGGCGGCTCCGATCATAAGACTGACATGACCTTCCGGCGAGCCATGACGTGCCTCCGCAAGCAGGTCCTCATAGAGGGCCAGAGCGTCATCGTAACGGGCAACGGCGTAGTAGATGGAGGCGAGGTCAGCCCGGATCGCCATCGCGTCGGCACCCTCCCCTTCGCCAATGCCTTCGAGATTGGTGAGTGCACGGTTGAGCAATGTCGAGGTATCGGCATAGAGCGCCTGGTTCTGCATGACCTTGGCGAGATGCCGCAGACCGATCGCCACAGCTTGTGACGGTTCCCCGTAGGATGCGATGCGGAGCTCGAGCGACAGGGTGTGCTGTTCGACCGCGCGGGTGAACTCGCCCATCGCGCCATAGGCGAGGCCGAGCGATGTGGCGGTGACAATGACATCCTCATCGTCGCGGTGCTCCGCCTCAACGATCTCCCGTGCCGCGTGGAAGAGCTCCAGCGCGGCCGCGGGATCAACGGCTTGAAGCAGGGTCTGCCCCTCAATAATCAGAGCGCTCCAGGGATCTTCATCCTGCGCCCATAAGGGCGTGGCCAGAGGCAGCGCGAAACATAAGACAACAAGGGCAAGGCGAAGCGGGTGTGTCATGCACATCATTTGGCCACGGCACAGCTCCAATGCAAAGGGCCTCTCCGCTTTGCGAAGAGGCCCCACAACACATCACCGTGACCGACGATCAACCGTTCCAGATGCCTTCGCGCACCAGATCGTCCTGCGTCGCTTCGATGGCATCACGCAGAATGTCGACAAACTCATCGATCTGCGCTTCGGTCATGATCAACGGCGGCGACATGACGTTGAGATGGGCGATCGGACGCACGATCAGGCCATTCTTCTGGGCATGATTGGCGATGCGACCACCAACGTTGACCTCGGGCGGCAGCAGTTCCTTGGTCTCCTTGTTGGCGACGTTCTCGACGCACATCATGAAGCACTTGCCGCGCACCTCCCCGACAAGCGGCAGGTCGTTCAGTTCACCGAGCTTCTGCTCGAAGTAGGGACCGACCTTGCGGACGTGGCCGCAGATGTCTTCTTCGTCGATGATCTCGATGTTCTTGATACCGGCGGCACAGCAGACCGGATGGCCCGAATAGGTGAAGCCGGTTGTGAACATCGCGCCGTCGGCCTGGGGCACGGACAGCACGTCGTACATTTCCTGGCTGATGATCGTGGCCGACAGCGGCTGGTAGCCGGAGCTGATGCCCTTGGCCGAGGTGATGATGTCGGGAACGATACCAAACACTTCCTCGGACGCAAAGTAGTGGCCCAGCCGGCCGAAGGCCGTCACCACCTCATCGGAGATGTAGAGGATCTCGTTCTTCTTGCAGACCTCAAGCGTGCGCTTGTGATAGCCCTCGGGCGGCACAATCACACCACCGGCGCCCATGACAGGCTCGGCGATAAAGGCGCCGATGTTCTCA
>CEUQ01067350.1_pt1 | contig 27620 bp, 22 predicted proteins | sample 361491 | NCBI WGS metagenome assembly CEUQ01 (sample SAMEA2622796, study PRJEB7988) | marine metagenome | biome: marine biome (ENVO:00000447); feature: marine epipelagic mixed layer (ENVO:xxxxxxxxx); material: "saline water (ENVO:00002010), including plankton (ENVO:xxxxxxxx)" | depth 120 m | reverse complement strand
CCTGACCTATTTGATTCTCTTCACCACCATAGTCTCTTAGACCATAGTACGGTGGTGATGTAACACACATCCTTGCCTTTTCTTCTTCATTAGCAATTATCTTGAGAGAGTCACGACAATCACCAAATAATATATAATCTCTCATTTAACCAAACAGTGCTATGTTGTATACCTTACGAATAGGTGGATACTTAGGTTTTGGTGGTCTGGTCACACTCATGTATATTTTTAATAATGCTTCAGATTTCATGTTACAGAATAGAATGTATACTTAAGAAAGAGTTCTTCACCCTTCTTAATTGGTTTAATAGTTCTCATATGATATATTCTACCCCACTCCTCTTCTTCAAGATCTTTAGTGCAGTTAGGATCATCACTATGATTAACGAAACCACCAAGAGGTGTTCTCATAATCTCTTCATCCACAACTACATGAGATATACCAAGATAAACATCATCAGGTATATCCTCCAAAGCAAACAAGCCCTGTCCAGCGACAGGGCTATCCTTTACGTGTAAACATTTTGGTAACGCCTTATACATGATAATTTAATTAAGTTAACCCTCTCTAATGGATCTACGATATACTTTAGTTAAATGCTGTTCGAGTTTAACGTCATCAACACCAGCACGACCTGCTAGTTTAATTGATGATACTGGATCTACTTCCCACATAGCATGAATTAAATACCTTATCTCACATGTTGTGAGCTCTACCATCGTAGATACTTTCTCATGATTATCATTATTCATAAGAATAGATTGTTGGTTTTCATGCGTGAAATAGTCGCCACTCATACATTTTCCTCCAATTCGACAGGTGGGGGATCAAATGAATTTGATAACACTAGTGTTTCAAATTCGCTCCTAGAGACTGCCTCACCAGCAGGTACATCTCTAACATACTCATCATAAGATAGATCCATCTCAGCGTCATCTAACGCCTTGATAATACCTTCCACATCTGAATTGTGTTCACCTACAATTCTTTGTAGAAGATAGAAATCATCATGGGTGAGTTTAACATTAATCTCATCCATCTTAATACCTTGAAGGAATCTCATAATAAGGAGATGCGTCATGCTCACGAGGATTAGTCATCCCCTGAACATACTCAATGATCTCATCACGAATTTTTATCACATCATCAAAACATTCTTGATTGTATGCACATGACCTGAGATGATTATCAGGTTTGAACAGTGATTCAAGAAGTATACTCTTAGCACGATCCCACTTCTCATACGATGTGGGGGAATCGTCAAGAGATCTCTGATCCTTCATGGCCCTCCCTTTTTTGTTATTTAGATTTGGATTGTCTCCATTTTAAGATACAACCGCTACATTTCGTTAATTTTTTATGATGTCTTTAGATTACAGTAACGAAAGGTTACTCGTACTCAAAGTAGATACCATGAATAGCATTGAATGATTCAATACTGAGATGGTCAGGATCATGAACCTCTGGTTCACCAGTGACTAAAAACTCAGCATCAAAATATTCAGCACTCACTCCATACTCATCACATGTTTCTAAGTACTGTTCTGCGTGGGTATCATTCATACCACATACATTAAAGCAATAGCTTAGATCTAATAGTGTTTGATCAATTGTTGAAATCATTGTGAATTCCTTCAGCGAGATCGGCTAATGCACCGAGTTTTTTTACAACTGTACGAGTGTTTACCCCATACGTGGCTGCTGAGTGGTCAATCTTAGGATCTCGAACCGACATGAGGATATCGAGTAAGAAGTCCAACTCAGCAACCGTGAGTTTACTCTTTAAACTAGTCTGCTCCATAGTCCACGATGTACTGGTCAATTGCTGCTAATAGCTCAACACCATTAACTGCTGCTTCTAGTTGATCAAAGATACTCATAGGGTTATTCCCTTAACGACCTACCTACTATACATCAGAATCTGACCCTCGCAAGGGGGTGTGTGCCAGTTTGTTGAAGTGCACACACTTAGAACCTTCTCCAATGATCAAAGTGTATCATACCTGTATCAAAATCGGTAAGATCTGGGTTCAATACCAGTTTAACATCACCAGCAACTGACCTAATGTATGTACCTGACCCTGAATCACCCTTAAAATAGTGATTTAGATTTGATGGGAAGACCACTAGATCACCTGCTGCAACTGAAATGGTGTAATTATTGGACGTTATGAAGTTTTGACTGCTTATTAATGTCTTCTCTGCACTCTTGGGATCCATCATACCCTCAGTATAGCAGTTTGGGTTGCATGGAGTATAAAATGATAGTGTTGCTTTAGGTGGTGCATGTAGATAGTATACAAATGATAGATCAGAACATGCGTGTGTATGCATGGTCATATCATCCTTAGCATTCACAATTGTGAACCATGCTTTCATTATATGTGGTGATAGTCTATCAGTTCTAATACCAGCACCATCAAGACACTCAATTATCTGACTAGAGATAGCAAAGAAGAAGTCATTAAGATCTTCCTCATGATGTAACAAGCATTTATCTCTGGTCTCACCTGTAATACTATTATCACCAGGTAGATCTGGATCGAATTGAAACTCAGTCTTACTGTGTAACAAATCATTCCAGTTACCATCTATGCTACACTGGTAAATAGCAGTAGGAAACAATGGATGTATTTGATTATTAATCATGACAGTTGAATCGTATAGTAGTTATCTCGCTAATGCTAAGGATCTACAAGTAGAAGCTAAGAATATATTAGCAGTTGATCCAGATCAAAAGCTTACATGGTGGTATGATTTTAGTAGACCTCCACAAAATATAATAGAGAACTTTATATACAAATCATCCAGACAGCATAACCTATTTCATAGTTATGTTGGTGCTGAGTGGTGGATAAGAGAACATACAACCATCGAGAGTGATTGGAGATTCCATGCAGATCTTGATTTAGATAGACGAGAGAAATATAATGAAGTACATGCAGCACCATTCTCTAGTGTAACATACTTATGTGATAGTGGTCAACCAACTGTATTAGTAGATCATTATGTTGACTGGAATAATACAGACGAACATATTATTGGTGATAATGAATGGACATTCTGGAGTGCACCTAAGTTAGGTAAGCACATCAACTGGTCGATACCATACTATCATGGAGTACCAGCAAACTTTGGAGCTTTGATAGATGAGACTAGAATTACACTCATGTATAATGTATGGAGATGGAAACCATGTGAGCCTGCATGTGTAGAATACAATCTACCATATGAAATATCACAAGGTGAAGCTTATCTAACCGCAAAAAAAGATACTGAATTACCTTGGCTAGAACCACACGGTTATTTCAACTGTGAACTAGAAGGTTATCCAATATCTATGCAATATCATGGTTACTATCAACAACACAAGAGTTGGATGGTATCACAACGATCACCAGATCATATTGATACTACTCCACGTTTTCCCACGCAAGATTCCCAGACTCATTAAAGATACAAGCATAAACATAATGATCTGCATCAGGACAGAGACTAGCCTTAGGAAACCAGTCCTCTGCATCTGACTGTGCTGTAGTTATACTACTATATCTTAGAGTACCATAAGTACTATTCTTAAACTCTGATAACAGTGGATCAGACATGAATCCCTCATACCACGTCCAAATGGTATTGATCTTAGCTGTATCACCTGCAGCTTCTAACAATCTTATCTTTGAAGCATCATACCATAGTACTGGTAATCCTAATGCTTTAGAATAATCGCTGAGTGTGTTTTGTAGTGCTTTATAGTCCATAGGAGTTATGTTAATCATCATAAGTTGATGAGTACTGTCTTATTAATTTATATCTGATCTGGTTAAAGTATGTAGTAGGTTCAACATCATGCATCCATTTACTCTTATCAATAGCATTCATTGCATAGAATTCTAAATCTTGATAGTCATATAATAACTCACGAATGAATACATCTTGTATTAAAGTTTCTAACCATGTAACACATACTCTTCTTTCTCCTTTACTAACAGGTTTTACCCTGTGCCATAAATTTGGATCAAAGAATATACATTCACCTTTATTAAGTCTGTAAGCATATGTTTCAGATCCGAATCTAATTTGAAGATCACCACCTTCATATTCATCATGATCATTGATTGCTGTTATCATAACATAATCTGATCTTAGTTTTCTACCCATGATAGGGGCATCATTATGAAAATCATAATGACCTTGATCTTCTGCAGTATACTTAACAAACATTGGTCCTGATGTCCTCTTCACACAAACAGCAGATGTAAAGGGAGAATTCCAGAAATGATGTTCCCACAACTCACGAGCATCTTCATCATCATTTAGTTGTTGAGTTCTTTTTATTTCTCTGTTAGCAGTACCACTATCACTACCATCAATGAAGGATCCTTTATCAAAATATCTACCAATTTGATCACAAAGGGCTGGATCCAGCCACATCATTTTACGAATCATATTTACATACCTGCAGCAGCTTTAGCCTCATCCAATTTCTTCTGATCTTCTTCGATTTGAGCAATTAATACCTCAACAGGATCAGTTAGGTGTGATATAGATGGTACATTAAACAATGGTGCAGGTCTTGAGAACCTCAATGCTAACATAACATACTCACTCATGATTACATCCAGTGAATTAATATCAGCAGCAGTTCTATCAGATGCTGGTGGGAATTGGATGAACTGTTCATCATTTGCTAGGTAAGCAACACCAGCATTATGAGGTAAGTAATGCTTCTTGTAAATAGCTGGATCAATAGGAACATCAATCTTGGCTAACACATGTATACCACTCTCAAATCCATCAGGTAAAGCTCTTACACGTGCTCTATAATCTTTCCACTGTAGTTTTTCTTCAGCAGTAACAGGTGCATCCTCAAGCATTGTCCAATCAGATGTATGTAAGAAGAAATCTCTCCATGCTTTTATTCTTGTTAAGGACAACCCATTCTCTTCTTTAAGTATTCTATTAAATCTCTTATCTATATCATCTATCTGTACTGATAGTATAGCATCGAATGCTTCTCTGATCTTAGCAACAAAAGCTTTTGTTACTTCTAATGTTGGTTCATCAAATATATAATCCTTCCAGAAATATTCACCAGTAGTATGATTACGAACATACTTACTCTTATTACAAGTATATGATTCAGTTGGATCATCAAAATACTTAAATGTCTGTAATCTATCTTTATCAGTACTCCATAAAGGATCTAAGACTGGAACAATATATTCATTCCAATCAGCATCTGATATTGTTTTTGTAGTAGTACCACGAGTTATAACTCTGTTAGTACCACTAATAATTACTGTGTTATTATTGATCGTAGACATTTTTATTATACGGGTTGTTGATAGAACCAGCCTGTTATGATATATTTAGTTCCCTTAAGAACCAAATTACCCCTATGGGTGTGTGTATAACCAGCAGGCCATATTACTACTGTTCCTGTACTTGGTTTAATCCTTCTCTTTTGATAGAAGAACTCAGTCTCACCACCTTCAAAATCTTCATTGAGATATATCATCCATGTAGCAGTTCTATGTGCTTCATTATATGATCCATCCTCATGATGAAATACATGATAACCACCTCCCTCTGGAGTCTGTTGCATCTTAACATGCCAAGACGTTAAAGGAACTGACCCTAATGAATCATATGTTGTACAATAATGATTTAATGTGGATTGTAAATACTGATTAACTTGAGCTGAAAGATTACCACTTAAACAATCCAACATACATCCAAGATCATTACGACCTAATGTTCTTGTCTTGAACTGAGAAGTACCAGGCATGGCATGCATTTCATTTGCATATGGATTGGTAAGGGGCATGTCCCTCTCCTCATTAGTAATGAGTGCTTGCCTCTGCCAAGTTTGAAAGAAATTAATAAGGTCATTACAAAAAGCAGAGGGAACAAAATTCTCCCATACTCCTATGAAATCATCAAACTTTCCTTTATCACCCATCAAGTCCATAGGTATAATAGGTGTAACCATCTCAACATAGTTAGATGCACCCGATGCTGTTATCGCCATAATTTATTTTACCAAGCTTTAATAAGATATTTTACTCTAAAGTATTTTAACACAAGTGGAATAGGTGTAGTTGGAACAATACCAGCAGATACTGTTATTTGTTCAGCACCAGTCATTGTGAGTGTACCATCATTTACAGTCATTGCAGCCGCAGCTGGTGTAACTGATAGTGTTTTGTCGATATTGAATGATACTGCCTGACCTTGATCATTTTGTAGATTCTCATTGACTTTATTTTTACCATAAGGATTGGAGTATGCATCACTAGTACCTGGATCAGTACCATCTACAGGAGTTTGATCTGCTGCAAGAGTTGCAGGGTATGCCCTTCCAGGTCCCCACATGATTCGTACTCCACCAACTCCTCCATTACCTGCGGTAGCATTAGGATCGGTAGCAATAGGAGTATTATAGCATGAACCTCCTCCACCGCCAACAGCTCCACCATCACTACCATTAAAATGTGTGTATGTTGACGAAGATCCAGTAGCATCTTGTGAGGTTGCGAACACAGTTCCAAGTCCACCACTAGCACTACTTAACTGCCATGCTATACCACCTGGATTATCATTAATAGAACCTGTACCAGTATTTGTTAGATTCCATCCAAAGATATATGTACCAGCAGCAACAGTACCAAGATCAATATTAGTATCATTTATACCATCTTGTATTGGAGAAGTATTTTTCTTTACTCCATCCCAATAGACATCAGCAGTATCATCAGCCTGAACCCTTATCCATAACTGTGTAGTTGCAGTAAGAGTAACTAAACGCTGTCCATATGTCTGTTGATTTAGATATGGATCTGGATTATTTGGATCTGTAACCCTAGTCTTACAAATACCATACTGCTGCATAAATGTAGACCAATAAGTATTAGTTGCATTTGTTGGGTGAGTTATCATCCAGTTATTATTATTCTGTTGAGGTGCAGTTGAGCTTCCACCAGCAGCACCACCAGAACCTCCACCACCACCATTCATAGCTCCACCTGGAGTCATTTGGTTAATTGGAGTACCTTGGACACCATTAGCTCCCTGTCCTTCTAATCCTACTCCACCACCTCCACATCCACCAGTAGTTAACTGAGTATGTGATCCAGCACCACCACCTCCTCCAGCACCATTACCATCATCAGTAGGTCCAACACCACCTTGAGTATTACCTCCACCACCATCACCTGAATATCCACCAGCTCCACCACCTGCACCAAATGTAGTAGCATATCCTCCATTACCACCACCATCTCCAAAATAATCACCACCATCCCTAGATGTATATGATCCTGATGTTGTACCTCCACCACCACCTTTAACAGTACTAGCAGATATAAAATAACTATCTCCACCTTCGGGCCAATTTGTTGGGTATGGATCATCTGTACCTTGACCACCAGCACCTACGACTACTGTATAACTAGATCCTGGTGACACTATGATATTATTCTTATATCCAAGGCCACCACCACCTCCACCAACTAAACTACCACAACCACCAGCACCACCACCAACTGCAACAACACAAATAGACGTTACACCAGCAGGTGCTGTCCAACTATAAGTACCTGCTGTTGTCCATTCTTCTTGACCAACAGCAGCTGCAGCAGTACCACTATTATGTTCATGTGCATATGTTGGAGATATATCATATGAATACTGTGCTTGTGTAGGTGAGTTTGGATTTATACCTCTTCTTGGTCTATACTCAGTGAAATAATGTGAATGTTCAGCAGCATATCCAGTATCTTCAGGAACCCACTGTTGAATTGGAGATCTATTAGTAACATAGTTTGGTGATTTAGTATCATCCATAGCTTCACCTTGCTCATATGTCTGTGGTCCTGCCTCACTACCCAAAACTAAATGACTATGTGGTGGTGGTCCACTTAATGTATGTGGTTGTAATGGTCCCACCTTTATAACTGCCTGACCAGACAATGTTCCTTTAACAAATCCTGTTACAGCACTATATCCAGTTACACGAACTGTCCCAAACCCATACTCCTCAAGTTGCCTAGCTCTGCTAATATACCATTCACCACCAGTCATACCTACTTCCATAGTAGATAAGTCTGGTGTTATTGATCCAGCTCCATCAATACCATCAGGACCATTAACTCTCTTCATCCTCATGTCTGGTAAATTAAATGTACCAGTGAGTTGAGTGTTATCACCCCAATCTCTGAGGTCAACTAAAGTAGGAGCAGTTCCACCATACTTATTCTGTAATGCATCATATAATAAAGGGAAGTCAGCAATATTTAATTGTCTCCCATCACAATACAACCAACCAGGATATTGATGCTCAACCTTTGATGCAGCTGTAGAATCACCATCATCATGGTCACCTACAAAAACAGACATGATAGCTCCAACAGGCATACCAGAGTCGTTGCCCATGTCAGAATAATGATTGTGGAAGGATCCTCTTTCTCTAGGCATGTTAGTACTTTATTAGAAATTCCATAACAATGTATGGTGAAACAACATCATCAAACTTATTTACACCAGAAGTAGTTATGTTAACAGATGCTTCAAGACCATCTGGTCTCATAGTTGTAACCTCAGTGGTCATAGCAAAATCAGTATCACCTACCTCTCTATCAATAATATGAGAATGCATTGTACCATCAACAGTATCAGATCCATTTGGAACTTCACTCTGTTCTTCAACATTCCTAGCAGTAGGATATACTGGACTCATTATATCATCATTGATAGTATCATATGGTCTTTGTAGTCCAACATTAATAGTTGTACTCTGAGGCCATGATGTTGCTGTAACTACATCTTGTCCAGATATTGTTTTATTCATATCCCACTTACTAGGTAAAGGATTTGGATCATTTTGGACAGTTGCATGAGCACCATTACGAGATGCCCATCCTAAGAAGTGTCTATCGAAAGATGAACAGTTACCACCATTACAAACACCAATTCCTCCAAAACCCTGACTAGATCCAAGAATCCTCATCCAATAATGATATGCAATATCATTACATAATCCACCAGAACTACCAGCAGTACTGGTAACATTAACATCAGCTGCTGCTTTATAATATGGTGTAGATCTATTAGGAAACTCAGCACTCTCTTTTATTGCTACTCTAGTACCACCAGAGAAATGTCCATGTGATCCTATAGCACCTGCAGGTACTGATGATTGTTCACTAGTAGTTGGAAGTGTCCAACCTACTGCACCAATCAAATTAAAATTCTGTTGTGGTATAGTAAATGCACCATTAAATCCTATGGTAGCATTAGTACCAACATTGGAGAACATCTCAACACCAACACCTGCTTTCTTTATAGTTGTAGCATTCTCTCCAGTACCAACAACTTTATTAATATTTCTATATGATCCCACATTAGATGATGAAGCAGCTTCAATATGTTTTGATCCTAAATCAGGAACCTGAAACTGAGTAGCAGCTAGAGCTTGAGTATCTTTCTTATACAATGATGTTTCACCAGTACCAAGTATCCTTGCAAGTTCTGGATAATCTCTCTCATCATAAACAGAACCATCACATCTCAAATAACCTGCTGGTAACTTCTCTATGATCTGTGCAAAATTAGGATCATTATCAGGTATACTAACACCCCAGTTAATAATAGTACCAGGTGCATTACCTAATTTAGATCTTTCTCTCTGTAGAAACTTCATTAAAACGCCCTAATAAGATACATCATACTAATAGCAGGAGTCTTTACATCCACGTTAATATTTAGTGCTGATGGTAGATTTTGTGGTGCAACTGATGTAGGTTGACCAGACAATGTACTATCAATTTGTATATCATTAACAGCTACGATTGTAGGTGGTTTAACAAAACCAGCGTTCATTGTAAGTTGGAATGAATAGTGAGTATGAGACTGTTGATTAGTATGATACTCATTATTATGATTCAAAGCAACTGGAAATGTCTTAGATGTAGTCTCATCTGCAGGGTTGAATAAATTATTAGCAATATCATCTGCTTGACCCTGATAACCATACCAGTTCTTATCAGTTAGGTTTGATTCTCTTTCATTACAATTATATACTGAGTTAGCAGTACTGTAAGTAGCACCTAAAGGTCTAGGCATAGGACCAGTCCACACTGGTTGTGGGTTATATGTACCAACACCACCAGTGGTATTAGGATTAAGCTTTGGTGAGGTCATATCAACTATAGTCTGACCTGAAACAAATCTTGTTACCAAAGCAACTCCTTGGTTACCATCAACAGTATCAGGGTTACCAGAACCTGGTGGTTGTGATGCAACAAGTGTCTTCTGTTTTCCATTACCTTCTACGTTGGTAACAACTCTTGGACACTGAAATGATTCAAATGGATCTCCATCATCAAGAACATATCTGTAACCAGAACCTGTATTACCAATAACAGTAGGGTTACCATGTGTATGAGGTGGCATATGATCCTTACTTAACTTTCTAGGTAAGGTATGGAATGTCTTAAAATAATTTGGTGGGTTTATTGAGAAGTTTCTAATCTGTCCAGTTAAACTACTAGAATCTGTGATAGTAAAATTTATATCAGAGTTAGCATTATATGATGTACCTGGACTAACACCAGATCCATCACCTTCAATTAATTTATTAGTACCAACTCCTGTTGGTGTTAATACATCTGGTACTGATGGTAGAGTCCAATCTACCTTTAATAGTAAGTCATCTGTTCCTGAAGGAAGTGAAGCAGAAGATACAGTTAATACATCACCAGCAGTATATCCACCACCAGGATCAACTATCTTAGTTACTCCAGCTCTACCTTGAACATCTATATCAATAGTTACTTGAAGACCAGTTCCACCACTAGCAGAAGTTAGATTAAAATTATATGTTGCTGATGCTCTTCCCTCATCTACTTCACCATTAGTAATAGTCAAACCACCAACAGCACCACTCTGATATGTCTGTCCAGCTTGCAATGCAGCAACACTAACATAGTCTTCTTCGTAGTCTGCTAATAACCTAGTATTTAACTGAGGTAAAGCAAATGTATCTCCACTTATATAACTTGGATATGTTCTACCATTAAGACCATTAACAGGTCCGTATGTATTACCCAAAATAGATGCGAGTACTGGAAAGTTTATAGCTTCCAGTACTTGACCATTACACTGGAGCCAACCATCTGGTAAGGTTCCTTGATCTCCTGACCACGGAAGGATCGTGCCTATGGCAGCCCCCCTCATACGTTTTTCTGCTTCGTACTGTCTCATCGATTATAACTCCACGAGCCACCATCCTCTGTAATTGGACGGTATAGTTCCTGTTTCTGTTCCATCTTTTGCTCCAGCGTATACGAATCCAAATCCAGCATTTCTGGTCTGAACAATCATTTCACCACCTTGATATGCAGTAGAAAGACCGCCAGCAAGTGTTCCAGTAGCATCACCTTGCATTTGTACACCAACTGGTGCACGAACAATTAATGATGTAGAGTAAGATAGATTACCTCCTAGGTCAATCAACCTAATCATATCACCAGTCTCTGCATCATCTGGTAATGTAAATATTGCTGTAGCAGCAATAGCAACAAAGTAGTTCTTACCAGTTTCAAGTGTTGCGTCAGAAGATTTGAACTCCCAGTTGAGTCCACCATTCTTACCCCAGTATCTATTAACACCAAATGCATCAATAGCAGCATCCTGACGTATTCTGAATAGTCTATCACTACTATTACCAAGACCATTAATTTCTAATGCCTTAGTATTATCTGCTGATGTACGTGCCTGAGAAAGACTGTTAATAGTAACTTGACCACCATTAACTGTTAGATCACCAGTACCGATTGCAGATCCAGCAACACCAATACGTGTATCACCAGTTTGTGCATCTACATGTAACTTAGCGTCAGATGTAGATGGGAACTCTACTCCAGTTGTACCACTGAATACAGAGAAGTCATCATCTATTTGTAAGTGACCAGAGATCTCAAGATTACCAGTAGATGCCTGTAGATACAGAGCCATCTTCGCATCGTCAGCAGAACCTGCTGCACCATCATTCTGTACTCTTAAGTTACCAGCTAACCACTCATTGCCTCCTTTATCTATAATTGCTTTAGGAGCAGCCTCAGTACCAATACCAACGACTGTAAACTTACCATCACTATCGATAGTTAATCTAGTATTAGAAGTTGGTTGACCATTAATAATCCTAAACTGATTATCAGTAGAATTAGTTGATGCATTACCTGTTAGATTAATACTAAAGTCTTGATCACCAAGTATAGTAGAATCTACACCACCGAAGACAGAATCAATTACGAAACGATCTTGCTGTGCACCATTATTAACACTAAACTTCTCAGCATTAGTATCATTAACAGCAGTAATCCTAACAAATTCACCAGTACATGTAGGTGTGTTAGCACCATTTAATCTTAAGTAATCACCAATACTGAACTGTCCACCAAACTCAGCAAGTGATACAAGATCAGCACTAAAGTTAAGTATAGCAGATCCAACACTACCTGATATTGGGACAGCACCACCATCAGGATCTAGAGATAGATTAAACCTTGTGACGCTATTACCAGTGTCATTCACTGCGTTCACAACGAAGTAAGTTGATGTAGTATCAACTCCTACAATGCTACCAACATTACTGAACTTAACTGCATCACCTGTTCCTAACTCATTGATAGGAACTTCCATTGTATCAGCATTATCTACAAGATTAGATAATGTTGGAGTTGTAGAATTTTGTGGTACTCTACCAACTAAGTAAGTAGCATCATTAGATCTCTCAAGCTTGTATATAACAGCATTATCTGCATGTATTGCTACAGTTGTGCAATCTATACCTCTATTAACTGGAACTATCCTTGTATTAGCATCAGGACCAGGTGAGACAACCTCAACCAATTCTGTTCCTATGATAAGGATATCACCAATCTCTATTCCTCTGACGTTATTAACTGGTAATCTATTATATTCAGCATCATTTGAATTAGATGTCCATTGAGTTGTACCAGTACCAGTATCAACTAAGGTATTTTGTAATGTAATACCAGCAGATGTTCCAGGAGTACCACCAACCTGTACAGGTGATCCACCTTCAGATGTAGCAATCTGGAATGTACTACCAGTACTATTAATAACCCAGTATGGTGTAGTTATATTAATACCACCGCCAGAAAGACCAGTAATATCAGTAAATCTAACTACGTTACCATCTAAGAAATAATTCTCATTTACAGAGATAACTCCATTAGCTGCAACACTAGTAATAACTTGGAAACTATCAATATCTTCAACATACTTGTAGAAGTCAACATTGAGGTTTTGTAAACTACCAGGAGCATGAGCTATCTGTGCTGTATTGAGTTGTTGTCTATCAACTGTAACAGTTCCACTGTTAGATCCACCATGCATGGTTACATCACCATACATGTCTGTATCACCATTAACTTGTAAAGAGTTTCTAACCTCTGTAGTACCAGCAACACCACCGATAGCAAACTGTGATGCTCTAGTTGCAAAGTTTACAATAGAACCAGCACCAGCTCTGGTGAATAGATTGATAGTCTGTGAATTAGACTGTAGATCACCACCATTAACATCTAAGTCACCATCAAGTATGGTCTGAGCATTCTTAATTGTGAATGTAGAGTTAGCAGTGTTACTAAACGCACCACCAAATGTAAGTACTGACTTGTTAGTAGCACCATCAGCAACAACACCAATATTAACTGTTGAATCAGTAGATGCTGTGTGTACATTTAATGTTGTATCAGTAGAAGAAGTACCAATGTCTATTGTCTGAGCTGTTACAGCATCGTCACCAATTTTTAAAGTGGTTGAAGCACCAGCAAAATTGAGTGTAGTTGCAGTAGTATTAAGAAGGTTAAATGATGTAGCACCAGTGGTAATATCACCACCATCAACATTCAAATCACCATCGATGTCTGCATCAGCATTATTACCAGATAGATGTAATGTTCCCTTAACAAATAAGGTGGAATCCATCTCAGCATTAGTTGCATTGATACCAACTCTTGTTTCTAGAGTAGAAACTCTAAGTGTTGCTAGGTTATCAGATACAATTGAATCTCCACCAACTATCAGTGCATCTTTAAGAGCAGTCTCAGTCTTAGTTGTAGTTGCTTCACCAGTGTAATCATTAATAGCCTTACCACTAATGAATGCATTACCAACAACATCCAAGTTTGCTCTTGGTTCTTGCTGATCATAAACTGTACCACTAGCAGTGTATGTTAGGAATCCATGCTCATGAGCATTATGAGCAGTACGAGCAATGGTGTTAATACCAAGCTTGTACTTACCAATTGTGCCTGTTTCAGTTCTAATTGCTTCAGAACCTATTACACCAGTCTCTTTCCAATTCTCATCAGATCTTTCAAGAATAACACTTGACTCAGTAGCCCAAGTAAATGTAGTTGTAGGGATGGAATTGTTAACAACAAACTCACAGAACCCATCATCTGCACCTGTTTGATCTGCCTTGGTAATTACCCACTTACCATTAACACGTGGATCAGAGAATCCTTTAATACGGATTGTCTTACCTACACCAATGTTAATACCACTATCACCATTAGTAAATGCACCAGACCAATGAAGTTGAACAGTATTACTACCGTTAGCTAAAAGCTGAAGAACAGATGTGTTTGGTATTATAGAATAGTAGTTAGCATATATCCAACCAAGAGAACCACTCTGCTCAATTGACTTACCCTTATAAAGGATATCGCCTGCTTGTGCATTAGCATCTACATCAGCTGAATTGTAATATCTTACAAACTGCTCAGGACTAAATGTTGTTGACTGATCAGGTGTTCTGTTGCTAGGCTCATTCTCACTAAATGAGAAGTTTGTACGTATACTATACTCTTGACCTGGGAATAGTCCTGTACCTCGACCTTTTATGTGATAAACAGCCGTGGAAATTTTATTCCTACTAAGGGTCATATCACCCTTATTTCTATCAGACCAATTACCTCTAGTTAATGTATTATCTTCTCCACCACCATCACTTCTTGGGTTAGAAAGAATGGTAAGAGCAGGAGATTCAGTTGGTGGTTGAGTACTAATAATTACTCTGTTATTAAAGTAACCAATACCTTCAACAGTAATCTTATCCTTAAATGTAACAGGAGTATCAAATGATGTTACCAGTGTAGTAATAATATCTGTATCATCTGTAGATGACTCAAGTTGTGCCTTCTCTAGGAATGTTTCTTCACCAGTGATAGCATCAATCTTCTTGTTACCAATGTATAGGTCACCATTAGAGTTAAGACCAGTATAGAATACAATACCACCATCCTCACGTTTTGCTTGTGAGTAGTAGTCTTGGAACTCAGATAGGATAACTTCCTGTCTTGCTGGTAGACCAGATGAATAGTTACCTGGACCAAAACCAAGGTATTCAAACGTATGGTTACCAGATCTAGCAATAGATGGTCTTCTTAATTCAATGTATACCTTCTGATCATGAACAGACTCAGTATCACCAGCAATAGGGATCTGTCTCTGTTCTGAACCAGCAGTAGCATTACCCGTAACAGCTTGGAGTTTATTACCAGAATTATTATAGGTGTATCCACTAAAGTATCCTGACTGAGTTAAATCCTCAACTGCTTCCTTAGTCATTGACCTCTTATAGTCATTGACCCAGACTAAACCATGTGTGTAGTTGTCTGCGAAACTGTTAGCAGCAGGTGGATCAGTTATTTGTGTATTCTTAGTACCATTATTGTCTATAACCTGATACCATAGAGGATCATTCTTATAGTCTAATGGATATAGTGAAGAAATAGGCTGAGAGAACTTAAAGTTCTGGAAGTTCTGTCCTACACCAGCACCACGAGGTAGAGGTGAAATGTTACCACGAACAGCAGTTAGATAGTAGATACCATCTTGCTGTCCAGCAACACGTTCCTGAATGATATCAGAGTCAAAGATATAGAATGTATCATCAATGTCTTTAACATCTTCAACAGAAACAATCTTATAGGTGTTACCAACAGTATCATTCAATGTATCACCAGGTGTAACTGTAAATACATTAGAATCACCAACAACATAAAGGTTATTATCCTTACTATCTCTACCACCATTAACATCTGCTTGCTGTTGTGCATATACAGCACCCTGTTCAAACTTTGTGGTAACTAATGGATTGTATGTTGGTCTAGCACTTACATCCTTAAGGATAATATAATGCTTAGTATCAGCACCTACAACTACTGAGAAGTATGCATGAATATATCCAAAACCACTGCTACCACCAGTCCATTCTACTAAGTTAGTAGGACTAGATGTAGTCTTACTTGTAGCAAATGAACCTGCTTGTGGAGCATCAATTTCTACAGTATGGAATACTGTATTCTTTAGGTTTGGTGCGTTAGTATCGTCAACTGTGTGGTCAAATACGGTAAGCTCTAGTTTCTCAGAACCTGCTGTACCTATCTTCCTAGCAGAACGAATACTAAATCGAATATAGTTATCAGTATTAACAATGCGAGGATGGTTATCTGGATCATATATGTTCTTAGCGGTTAATGTACCAGCCTGTACTGCTGCATCAAATTCAGTCTTGGTCATACCAAGTGTCTCAGTTGAGTTAGCAGACTGTGGGTTACGGAAATCAGCGATATCAGGAGATCCACCAACTTTTTCAAGTACTATATTCTGTGGAATTAGATTACGCTTAGTATCAGTACGGATCTTCATTACAAATCCGTTGTTTGGTTGCCTTACAGAACCAGGATATTCTTTTGGTTGTACATATCTCAAACGATAGATACGATCATTAGCAACACGATCATCCTTAAGACGAGTGTAGTAAGAATCTGTTGTCTGTGTCTGACCTGAAGAAGGATCATAATCACTCTCTTGAATCCTAGTGATTATATTATCATCAAGACTAGTCTCATCCTTAAGATTCAAGTACCACAATCCATCAGGTATTGGTGGAACTCTAGATGCAGCAGTATCAACAAACGTAGGATCAAATCTCATTGGTGATGTACGCTTGTTAGCGAAGACATACCAGAATTGATCTGGATTATTAACTAGAACTACCTCTGGTGCACCAGCTATAGCATCAGCAGCAGTAGCAAAGATCTTGAATGTATCTTCTGTTTCATACCTTACATAATACTCTTGAGTAGAAGATACCAAAGCTCCACCACCACCAGAAAGTGTAGGTAATGTAGGAGCAGCACCACCATCAGATCCTTCTTTTCTAAAGAATACTTTCTGTAACTCAGTAGAAGGTATACCATTCGTTGGCTTATCAAATATATGAGCAACCTCTGTCTTGAATATAGTACCACTTGATCCATCAAAGGTAACTCTATATTCATGTAGATCGTATGTTGAATCTAATACGTACTGTTCAATTAGAATCTCAACATCCTCATCAAGAGATTCTGTCTCAGGTGAGTAGATGTAGATACCAGCAGCTGCTGCCTCTGCTGACTCAGCAAGCATCAACTTAGTCTGATCACCACCATCAAATATACCACTGTATACAGCAGCATCATTGTAGTTAAATGGTTGTGTGTTACGACCTGGAGCAATTACATAGTATTTTCTATTTGGTTGGAATCCAAGTGGTAAACGAACGTCTCTCTCATCTGGAGTCTTACCTGCTTTAGCACGAGCAACCAGTCTTACTGGTGTTCCAGTCTCAAACTTATGTGGATTAGTACCACCAGCATCAACAGTGAATAGAGTTGCACGTTGAGCGAACTGATCACTTGATTCAGATGGATTTACTCTTTGAATAGAATTCTGAGATGGAGATGATTTAGTTGTAGCAGCAAACTGGCCAGCATTATTAGAATATGCTGTAACACCATCAGTAGTAGCACTAACAAAGGTATGTGCATATGCACCACCAACCTGTACACCAAACTGCTTACCACGTACAAATGTATGTGCGTAGTTACCACCACTAGCAACAGAAGAACCAAGAGCAGATACAAATGTATGTGCTGTAGTGTTAGAAGAAGTACCAACATCTACTGTAATTGTACTACCTGTTGTTGCTAATATAGGTAATGATGTATCACTTGCAGGGTCAGTTGTACGTGGATAAGTATGGTTACTACCATGACTATCCTCTCCACAAGTAAATGTTAATGAATTATCAGCAATCTTAACAGACTCACCAGCAAGTGTAATACCATCAGCAACAGCACTTACAAATGTATGTGGATAGTCACCACCAGTCTCAACTGCAGCTCTTGTTATGCAATTTGCAGTAGCAGAAACAAATGTATGAGCAGTAGCATTAGTAGATGGAATGCTAGTTAGTACATTAATAGTAAATCCATTCTGTGTAACTGTATCAATCTTAACCCACTTACCACTAATAGGATCACTAGGTCTAGGATATACATGGTTAGTATTATTGTTATCCTCCATGCAGGTAAAGGTTAGACTGTTATCTGCAATCTTAATGAAGTCACCTGCAGCAAATCCATGATTAGCAAGAGTAAATGTTATTACACCTGTGTTAGGATCATATCCAGCAGCAGTTGGAGTGTAACCAGTATTAGGTACAAATGTATGTGTTGTAGTATTTGTAGATGGTATAGTGGTTAGAACATTAACTGTAATTGTTGTTGCAGTTACAGCAGTAATGTTTACAGCAGTATCAGATGCTGGATCAGATGATCTTGGATATGAATGTTCACTACCACCACCATCTTGAGCACATGTAAATGTTAAGGAGTTTGGAGCTAACTTAATAGATGTACCAACAGTCAAACTATGACTACCGATAGTCATCTCCATATCACCTGTTGTTGGGTTGTAATCAACAGCAGTAGGAATAAAACCAACTAGAGGAGATGTACCAACATTAACATCAAATGTACTGTCTGTTACACCAACAACATCCATCCACTTCTTACTATATGGATCTGTTGCTCTAGGATATGATTTCTGTGCGGTATCACCATCCATACCACAAGTCATTACCAAGGAATCATCTGCAATTCTTACTCTATCTCCTAGAGAGAATCCATGATTAGCAACAGTAGTTGTTAAGATACCAGTTACAGGATTATATGAAGCATCTGTAGCTGTATGAGTACTTGGTCCACTAAGAGTGTGGCTACCAATAGTAAGAGTCATCTCACCAGTGGTAGGCTCATAGGTAGCAGCAGTTGGTGTGAAAGTAACCTCTGGTGTTACACCAACAGCAACAGTTATCTTACCAGTCTGTCTCTTAACAGCACCAGCAGTTGCTGATACAAAGTTATGGATAGATGTATCTGGTGAAGGTGATACATTAATTAAGAATGTATCAGTAGTAGCGGTAGTAATCTCTAACCACTCTGTTGAAGCTTCATCAGTTGCTCTAGGATATGTGTGGTTACTTGCGTTGTTGTCCTTAGCACATGTAAATGTTAATGAATCATTTACAAGCTTAACCATACTACCAACTCTAGTAACAGAGTTGTTACCAGCAGAAACAAACCTATGCTCAGATACATCAGAAGAAATTCCAATCTGAACATCAAATGTATTACCTGTTATATTCTGTATAGGTAGTCTCTTACCTGCAGCAGGATCAGTTGCTCTAGGATAACTATGGTTAGTAGCATGACTATCCTTAGCACATGTAAATGTGATAGAATTGTTAGCAAGAATAACACTAGTACCAGCAGCAAACTGATGGTTAGCAACAGTAAGAGTTAATATACCTGTCGCTGGATTGAAAGCAGCATCAGTTGGTGTATGTGTACTACGTGCTTTAAATGGATGACCAGCAACAGTAAGTACAAGCTCACCGTTTACTGGATTATAAGCAGCATCAGTCGGTGTATGATCTGTCTCCTCTACAGCAGTAACTTCAACCTTATTGTTGTATACTGGATCAGATGTTCTAGGATATGAGTGCTCAGTCTGGTTATTATCTTGTGTACAAGTAAAGACTAAAGCATCTTTCTCTAACTGTAATGTATTTCCTTGAGATATATTATGAGCACCAAGACTTAATACTAGATTACCAGTGGCAGGGTCATATGTAGCATCACTAACATTATGTCCTACAAGTGGTGTTGTACCAACATTGATAGTAACAGTATCAGCAGTTATGTTAGTGATATCCCTGATAGCATTCTTATATGCTGGATCTCCTACACGTGGATAAGCATGGTTTGATCCATGATTGTCCATACCACAACTGAATGTTAATCCATTCTGATTAATACCAATTTTATTCTGAGCAGATAGACCATGACCAGCCATAGTCAAAGTCAAATCACCAGTAGCACCATCATATACTGCATCAGTAGGTGTGAATGTTCCTAATGCTTGAGATGAAATTCCAGCAGTATCAATACCATACTCTATCAACTGGAATAGAGTAGCCATTGCTGAAATAACATCAGCACAATATACTGCATTAACAGGACCAGGATCAGTTGTGATAGTTAAATCCTTTGTCTGACTGAAAGATGTAACAACACCTGCTCTAGGTGTATAAGTTACATTCTGAATAATTGAATTAGCAATCTCTTTTGCTTTTCTGAAAGTATAGATTGATTGCTCTTCTTCTCCAGCAAGATCAGCACCTACAACATATAGATTAGCAGCATCCCAAACCTTATTGTTTGATCCAAACTTAATGTTATATGCAACTGCCTCGATAACATCTACAACGTCATCGTAACAATTAACATTACCACCTGGAACTGTGTGTTGAGGATACTCAATATTCATATCCTTAACTGCTACATCAGCAATGTATTCCTTGTTAGCAAGTAACAAGTCATGTGCATCAGCAAAACGATCACCAACTGGGTTAATACCTTGGTTAATGATTGTCTTGATGTTATTCATCAAGGTTGCTATAGCCTGTGCAGTATCATTACACTGAGGGTATACTGTATCCTGAGTAAGATTTGTATCTACATCACCTTCTATAGATGAGTATACACCTTTACGAACACCATTCTGATCTTCTAATGAGAACCATAGGTTAGCAGATGAATTAGATCCAGTAGCATTTTTAGCAGCACCTGTGAAAGGTGTGCTTCTTTGTCCAGCAACAACACTACCAAGCTCAATAGTTGTTGGGTTAACAATACTCTTGATGTAGGTATCAGTAGGAATATTTGCTGTTGTTAAAGTATTAGGATCAACAGTTGTATTATTAGAATTAACTCCTGTATATTCCTGAACCTTCATACCAATAACAAGTCCAACAGTTGATGGAACTGTTACTAAGGAAGAGTTATTAGAGATAGAACATCCTGTCTGTAAGTATGTCCAGTTACGAATAGATGCAATAGCAAGATCACGAGCATATTCAAAACCTTCGATAGTCTCGAACTTCTCGTTATCAATGTAGTTTAATTCACCAGCACTGAAGTATGACTCAGCAGCTTGAATAGTGTTGATATTACCACCAAGACGTAAGTCTGAGATAACAGCATCGAGAACCAATCCAACGTCTCTCTGACACTTACTAATGATAATATTCTTACTGAGAAGGTCTGGATACTTCTTAGTGATAAATCCATAAGTCTCTTCTTGAATAAGTTCTTTGTTATCCTCTATTCTATTAGCAGCATCTTGTGACTTATTATCTACAACTACTGTAGTAGGATTAAGAATCTGTAATGATGATGGATAGAAATTATAACCAGAAGGTGATAATGTAGCATTATAGATTCCACCAGGTACAGGAGATTTACCAGAAGCAGCAGAATATGGATCTAACTCAACATAAATCTTCTCATTACTCTTAGCACCTATTCTATATCCATTAAGAGTAGCAGCAGGACGCTTCTTAGGATCTGTAACATTATCACTACCACCATAATAAAGCCTTGTATTAGTATCACGTGATGCCTGTACATCCCATGTATAGTAATCAACTCTATCTTGGTTAGCAGTTGAATCGATTAATTTTTCTGGTGGTATAATAGAATCAATGTATCCACCTTTGTCTTGTGCAAAGGAATATCCTTTATGTCCCTTAGCATGAAGTGATGTGTTACCAAAGTTACTGTTAGAGTTGGTGATACTCATATCACCACCACTTTCCATTAGGAAGTGATCAGCGAAACCAACAGCGAAGATACTAACACACTGAATGAATGCGTCATTGATTGCCTTAATGTGGCAGTTTCTCCAATCATCCTTCCAGTATGCATCACCCTTGGTGTGATAAGGAACTGTTGCAAATGCATCAGAAAGAGATGCTTGGTTCCAAGTGTTTGTAAACTTGTCGTATCTAATGAATGCTCTATCGTCTTTCTGTAGAGATACACCAGTATACTGAGCACAGACCATAGACTTGAAGCCTGTGACCTTACTACCATCCGCTAATAGACCACAGATACCCCATGTTGACCTGATAGACAGGTTAAACATATATGGTGAAGCAGATTCTACTGAGTCAACCTCTGCCTGTACATAAGCACCAGTAGATAGACCATTAGCAGTAGAATATGTTTGATTATTCTGTAAGTTTAAAGATGTTACAGTACCAGGTAGAGTAAAGCTAAACCTTCTTCTATTAAGTGGATCTATACTAGAAACATTAAATGTTCCATTCAATGCTTCATCTAGACCATTATTTTGTACAGCAAAGAACTGGTTCTTAATATAACCATGAGCAATCTTTGTTGTTACATTAACAGTAATCTCACCTTGTGGAGTTGAATCAACTACCTGTAATGATTCAATAGATCTTAAGTCAGATAGAGGACCAACAATACGAGTCTCACTTACATTACCACTAAACTCATTTTGATCATCAATAGTAGGTTGATACTGTGCAAAAGATTGAGCAACCTTCTTATAGTAAAGTTCTAGTTCAGGTTTCTCGGCATACTGGAATACAGTAATCTTGTGGTGTGAGTACTCAGGTATAGCAAGATTAGCATTATCGTTCTTACGATAGTAAACCTTACCAACACCATCAGTAGTATCAAATAAAGGAGACTTAGTAGTAACGTCTCCATCCTTGATTGTAAACTGCCAGATATAAGCACCACCAGTTACATTAAAGATAGAGGTTCTACCTTGCTCTTTATCAGCAGGATCAGGAACATATAAAGGACGTATATGTGTTCTACGAAGATCATAACCAATTAAAGAACAGCCACGAGGGACAATACAACCACCCTCAGTACCATTAAACTTGTATAGGACGTTATCAGGATTAGACAGATCCACAACCGAAGAATCTGTCCAAGCATTAGTATACTGATCAAATCCAAAAACAGGAGTTCCAGATGTTGAAACTAATCCAGGTCTATTATCAATATAGTGGTCACCAGGCATGAGCATGATGGTGAACTCATCAAATCGATCATTATCGATTCCAGGAGCATAAGAATATCTCGCTACCTCGATAAATGCCCTTTGAATGGTTACAAATGGACGGTTTGGTGAGTTACCTCTATTGTCTAATTCATCAGAAGCATTGAAATCATCTGGTGAGACATACAAATATCTACCAGTTTTACTGGAGATTAAGTTATCTAATCTTGTTAATGGCATAGTCCTTGGATTACCAATTGGTTGTTATAGCTGTCCTTGGGTTATTTATCAGAGTTATTCTCTCTCATTTCGGCATGAAGACGTTCAAGAGCTTTAGTTGCTTCAGGAGTTTCTTCCCACTCCCATGTCTCCTCACGTCCCTTCTTGTCAGTTTTAGTGAATTGCTTTTTCATAGTATTATCGCACCCAATCTATTTAGATGGTGAAAAGTAATTAAAGTTTATCACACACTTAAATCTTGAGTCAAGTTGACTAACACCTCTGTGTTTTAATGATGATGGAAAAGTAATAAATCTGTTAGCACGACATTCTACTTTAGAACCATCTTCAAATTCAGTATACCCATCACAAGTATTCATATAAAAGATACCTGTGGTCATATTATCACATTCATAATCGGTATGATAATCACTATAATAACGGTCAACACCATTCACTACACTACTGACCTGTTTGGACTCATCAACCCATACGTCAAGTCCCACTTTTAAAGGTTCGAGATTAGCTTTAATTCTGTAGATACCAATAATACTCAATCTGGATAATATTGGTAGCATTAAAGGAAATTTTTCAGATCTTGTCCATAAACGAGCATCACTATTCGTCTCATAAAAAACATGAGTGAACTGATAATTGTTAAAATCATCTGCTCCAGTTATTACCTTATGTTCATTATAGTACCAAGGTATACCACCAAAAAAGACTTCCTCTCTAAGTTGATCAAACTCTACATTACTTAAGAAACCATCGTGTAAATTTATCATTGGTGCAAATACGCAGATATAATATACTTTTTACCTTTATTAGGAGTTACTCCTCTATGAATGAAATTCCATGTAGATGGGAACATAACTAATTTACCAGTAGAAGGTATAATCTTCCTACCACTAATAAACTCAGTCTCTCCACCATCAACATCATTCAAATAGAATAACATAGCAATCATTCTAGGAGATTTTCTATCTATAACAAAATCATCATGCCAGTGAAAATATCCACCTGGTTCATATGCTTTTACATTATATCCATGATCATCAAACTTTGCATTACGAAATGGATTGGGAGTCGGATCAAGCTTATTGAAAATTTCAAAGCAATGATCTATGTAGTTCTGTATATTCTCACTAACACTCTTAGAAACTATATCATCCAAATCTTCCCAACCTTCCAGATCTGTTATATACAGATCTATAGAAGTCTTTAAACTATTATCAACTATTCTACTACTATTATCAGAATTACCTATAAGACCAGGAGCTTTACGATCATCTGCTTCAAACTTTACTATTATCTCTTCACAGATATCACTGCTTAAAGCATTATCATTAATATAGATGAAATCCTCCATCACGATTTTTGGCCAGAGAAATTTTTACGAAAAAGGGGGAATCTCACCCCCAATTAGTCATTTGGGTAACAAGGCTGACTTAACCCCGATCACTCCTTAAACAGTCGCTAGTTCAGCGATGCGAGTGAATGCTACGATGTTATTCGCAGCAGGTGTATCTGTTTTTGCAGATATGGTTTGCTTATCCAAGCAGGTTTCAGTCACGATCCATAACACCCTGTCGAAACCTTGGCATCCCCCTGCAAGGTGGAGATGAGGGGAATCGAACCCCTGTCCAGAATATCGGTGTCGCCACCTACATGTCTTTTAACGTCATACATCAGGACTAAAATCTAGATATGAGGATCATAGTGTCTCATATATGCTACGAAAAGGATAGATCCTGCTGCTAGAGCTGTTGGAATTAAAAACAATGGCATAATCTTAACTTGGTTGTATTATATCATGACGGCGATAAAATTTCAAGTGCCCCCACTTAGCACCCCAGACCTGTTGATCTGTATCTAAGTCGAAACCCTTATCGAGAACCCAATAAGAATCATCAGTCAATTCAATCTCGTTAAGAAGATAGGTTTCTCTACCCTTGTACATGACTGTACAGTCCGAGCTTGCTGTCTTGCCGTGATAGACAACACCAGACCTTACGAATTTAATATCACACCCCAGTCTCCTCTGCAAAGGAGCTTCTCTTAGTTTATTTAGATTTGAACACAAAACATATTGTCTAGGATCATCTATGGAATAATTCTGAACAATATAACCATCATCAACTTCAATAACCTTTAAGATAAACTGTCTGTATGGATCATTAGGACAATAATCATAACACTGCTCACCATAAAATATCCCATCGCTTAACTTAACGTGGGATATATTAATATGAGCATAACGACTGGGATCCTTCATTGCTTGATGCTGGTTACCAAAGTGACCAACTAAGCAATCTTCAAAGCTTTTCATCAGGCATAGTTTCAACTGTTATAACAGGTACATCAAATAATAAAGGATGTATCTCTTCTTCTAGTAAATATTCTGAATTCTTTAAGATCTGTTCTTGAGTAAACTCTGGGTTCAAAGCACACTCAAATAATATCCATCTATCTTCTCGCTGGTCTCTGGTTAGTGGATCATATGTAAAGGGAGTATTCTCTATGAAATACATCTTTACTGGTGTTCCATCTAACCAGCAGTGTTTTATATTAACCCTGTAACCAGCGAACGCCATCACTTAAATTCATCTAATCTATGTAGACGATCAAGGAATTAATTTCTTAGTAATACCTTTACCTATCTCTGTACCATATAACTGTGGTAAGAATCCCTTCCATTCATATGGTTCTAGATCTCTTTGCTGCATTAAAAATGATGCATACTTAAGAATAAGTTTCTCAAACTTTTCCAACTCAATCTTCGCATTAGCACGTTGTTCGATTACTTCTTCTTGAGTCTCACAACCTTTAGTATAACCTACAAATTCAGTAGTCTCAAACCCTTTACCAGTATAAGTTAAATCAAAATCTTCTTTACAATTTGGATCAGTATCTGCAATTACTTTTTCCATATGTTGAATGAAAACATCCTTAATATAATCAGGATGATTACATCCAACAACTAATGGATTCTGCAACACTGTTCTATTGTAAGAATAGTCTTCATCATAGAACTTATAAGCTTCCTTTCTTGCCTTAGATCCAGTAGAAATATGCTTGATGTTTGCTACTTCAGACTCACAATAAATCTGAGCAGCAATCTGGTCTACTTGCTTACTATTAAAATAATGATCACAACTGTTGATCCAATCTATAACATCAGACAAAGCAGTGATATGGTTCATTTCCATCCATTGAGTACCAGCAGTGATAAAATCTTGCTTTGATGATTCATCTGATCTTGCTTTATTATTAGCACTCAACTGCACTATTACTTTAATCCCAAAAATTTCTGCTTCAGTAAGATCTCCATCAAGATCATAGATCCATGCAGGTGCTGACCACACACCCAACTCCTCTGTAAGCTTTTCAGTTCTGTTAAATCCATCCCACAGCTTTAACTCACCATTAATCCTTACAATTATCAATGGTCTTTCACTAGGATCCCAACCTACATGCAAATCATTCTTCTTTAACTGTGGACCAGCAGCACGAGCAGTATTACCTTCTGGGTCAATATCTACCTCATTTAAGTCTACAATTGCAAACCTATCGTAAGATAAATGAGTAAATTCTGGAGCTGCAGCACAAAGTTCTTTGAAGACGCTGTTAGCTAGTAGTTCATCCCATCCCTCATCAACAAAGGGTATAAGGTTTCTTATGTTCATCGTTACCATTTTTTTCTTTAATCAATTCGGTATTTTTATTTAGGAATTTACTTAAAGAAAATGGATCTATGTTAAGAAACTGAAATATTGCCAATAAAAAAGAGACCCCGAAGGGTCTCTTGATCCATCTCGAACCGAGACTATTTAGAATGTGAACTTAACTCCTACTTTAGCACCCCAGTTACGAACTGTGTCGCCATCAGAGTCTTCTCCATCAGTAGCACCAGAGATTTCGCCATAAGCAGCAAGATCTTGGCTAACAGCATAAGAACCACCGAACTTACCAGAGATTTCTGTCTCTGTATCGTCAGTAGACTCAGCATGGTTCAATGAAGGACCACCCTGTACGTAGTAAGCAATCTTACCTTCTGCACCAGCAGTTCCCTCGTATCCAAGATGGATATCAG